>Ga0335074_10000820_pt1 | contig 42579 bp, 45 predicted proteins | sample Lox_Sample_23_FD_206715 | JGI IMG/M metagenome (GOLD analysis project Ga0335074, IMG submission 206715) | Soil microbial communities from Loxahatchee National Wildlife Refuge, Florida, United States - Lox_Sample_2.3 | ecosystem: Environmental > Terrestrial > Soil > Wetlands | place: USA...
CGTCTGGGGCCGCCGAAATGCGAATCTCGGTCAACACGGAAACTCTTGGGCCGATCGAATTGCGAGCGACGTCCGAAAAGGATCGAATCGGCGCGGTGATTGCCGCTGCAAAGCCGGAGACCCAGGAACTGCTGAATAGCGAGCTGCCAACTCTCCACCAGGCGCTCTCGGAGCGAAACCTGCAGGTCCAGCAACTCACGGTGAGCCAGGGTTCGCTTGCCGGCGGCATGTCGGGGCGCGGCGGGTATTCTCAAAGTCCGGATGCCTGGCAGAAACAGGCGGCCGGAAATTACTGGCAGCCACCAAGCGAAGCGACAGTGTCATCGACAGAGGATCTTCCGGCGGCGGTCGTCTCCATGGCCGTGCCCGGAAAACTCAGCGTGCATGCCTAACGCTGGGAAGATGAAAGGAAGAAATCTATGATTAGTGGAGTCAATCCATACGTATCATCCGCAATTCCGACAGCCCAAGACGCTACGTCGGGCACATCGGGAACAACTTCCTCGAGCAGCGCCACATCGAGCACGTCGAGCGCTGCGTCGTCCGCCGAATCCGATACGCAGGAATTCATCAGCATTCTTTCTGCGGAACTGCAATCGCAGGATCCGACGCAGCCGATTGATCCAACGACGTTCGTCACGCAATTGGCCCAATTCAACAGCCTCGACGAGCTCATCAACATTCGTCAGGACATTGAAACGGCCACCGGTATTTCAAGCTCGAGTTCCAACAACCTTTTCTAGGAGAAAACAATGCCTTCTTTTTCAACAGCTCTATCGGGTCTGGACGCAGAATCCCAGGCCTTGTCCGTTATCTCGAATAATCTGGCCAACCTAAACACGACGGCCTTCAAGTCTCAAAGCTGCGATTTTCAGGATCTCTTCTATCAACAGGTCGGCTCGAGCGGCGACGGCGACCCCGTCCAGGTCGGTGTAGGCTCCATGGTCGGCGCGATCTCCTCGAATTTTACTCAGGGCAGCATCGAATCGACGGGCGTCCCGACCGACGTGGCCATTCAGGGCAACGGTTTTCTCGTCGAAGATAACGGCGGTTTGCAGGAATATACGCGGGCCGGCGATCTTTCTGTTGGCGCGAATGGTCAGCTCATGACAAGCGACGGCGGGAACGTTCTCGGCTATGCAGCCGTGAACGGCGTCGTCAGCCCGAGCCAGACACTCGGCCCACTTTCCGTCGCCAGCGGCCAGATCAGTCCGCCGAATCCCACCGGCAACGTGCAGATCGCGATGAACCTGAATTCTGCTGCTGGTGTGGGTGCCACGTTCAGCACGCCGGTCTCGGTAATCGACGCGCAAGGCAACTCTCATGTGCTGACCTACAATTTCACCAACACAGCCGCCAACACCTGGACTTATCAAATCACGATTCCTGGCGCCGATGTGGGCTCTGCATCGAGCGCAGTGACGGTTGCCACCGGCACTCTTGACTTCAACGGCGCGGGCGTCCTGACGGACCCGACCACGAACGTCAGCGGAATCAAAATCACGGGCTTTGCCGACGGCGCCTCCGATCTCACCTTTAACTGGGATCTCTTCGACTCGAACAACAATCCGCTCGTCACACAAGTCGCCAGCCCGTCCGCTGCGTCGTCCACCGAACAGGACGGCTACTCCAGCGGCACGCTGTCGAGCTTCAACATTGAGGGCAACGGCACGATACAGGGAATTTTCAGCAACGGACAAACGCTTGCCCTCGGCCAGATTGCCCTCGCATCTTTCCCTAACGTGCAGGGCCTGGTTCGAAACGGCAGCAACAATTACCTGGCCAGCTTGGCCTCCGGATCCGCAAACATCGGCGCTCCCGGCACCGGCGGACGCGGCACGCTTTCCGGTGGTTCGCTCGAACAATCGAACGTCGACATCGCCACCGAATTTGCCAACCTCATTCTCGCCGAGCGCGGCTATCAGGCGAATGCGAAGACGGTCACGACGTTCGACGAAGTTACCCAGACCGCGATCAACATGCAGGCCGGCGCATAACGCAAGCTGAGCCGGTTCGGAACTTCGCCCCCGCACTCTCCGGCGCAAGCCGCGAGTGCGGGAGGCGGAGACCTTTCTGAGAATGTTCTAATTAAAGATCTCCCAGGCGGCAGCCGCACACGGCTGCCCGAAGCTTTACCGCAAGAGCGCATCGGCTAAACGCTTGTAGTGCCAACGCATTCAGCAGCCTAAGAGCGCTCAATTTCTCGCCGGTTCCCCGGCGTTCGGCGCGCGAATTGCTTCTACTCGTGCCGTCATGGCAAACGAACATACCAACGTAGAAACGGGGAAACCGAAGTCGAGCAAACTGCCTCGGATCCTCGGCGCGACGATTGCGTTTTTGTTGATCGTGGGCGGCGGCGGCGTCTGGTACCTGCGCCACACGAAAGTCCAGGCGAGTGCCGCATTGACGGGCGAAGACAATCGTCCGGCCGGTGTCATTCATTTGGACAGTTTCATTGTGAACCTCGCAGACCAAGACCAGATCACGTATCTGCGCGCCACGATCGATCTCGGCGTTGACAGGACCCCGGAGTCGAAGGAAACCGTGCCGACGGCGCGCATTCGCGACGCGATTATCAGCGTTCTCGCCACGCGCAAATCCCAAGAGCTGCTCACGCCTGAAGGCAAACAGAAACTCAAAGAAGACCTGATCGCGTCGCTCAAAGATCGCGTGCCTGAAATCGGAGTCCGCGACGTCTACTTCACCGATTTTCTCGTGCAGAGGTAATGATGAGCGCAAGCAAATCTGTCGCGACAGCGGGCCCGGCTCCCTCGAACGCCGGCGCAAACGGTCAAACCGCGACTCCAGTCGCGGGCGCGGTTATTCCCGCGCCGGAAACATCCGGCCGTTGGGCGGACGCTGAACTGCTGCCTTGCCAGCTGAGCGCCGAAGTCAAAGTCGAACGATTTACGGTTCGCGATCTCTTCTGCCTGGAAGTGAACTCGGTTCTCGATGCCGGGTGGTCTCAGAGCACTGACGTGCCGCTCAACGCGAATTCGCAAGTGATTGCCTGGGCCGAATTCGAAGTCATCGGTGAACGGTTGGCTGTCCGGCTTACCGAACTCTACTAAGGAAACATCCGTGAACGCTTCCGCCATCGCGAGCCAGGTGCCAACGCCCGAGCCGGACCGCGCGCTCTTCGGCTCTATCTTCGGCCTCGTTCGCAAAATCTTGAGCACCGTTCGAAGCAGCTCGCTCGGCAAAGTCGCGTGCCGCCGCGAGCGTCGCCTGCGGGTTTGCGAAACCGTTTCGTTGGGAGAGCGCCGCCTCGTGGCGCTGATTCAGTTCGACAATCGACCCCTGCTCGTGGGCGTCACGGGAAATTCCATCACGTTGCTAACCCAGCCCGCGCCATGCACTTCGGCCCCTTCGCCTCTGCTTGACCTTCGGGAGGCACTCAGCGAGCCCGGAGTGTCCCAGTGACGAAAAGAATTCTCGCAGGAATCGCGATCGTAGCTTTTCTCGTTTCTGTCGCCGGCGCATTCGCGGCGGCTGGCGCGGCGCAGCTCTCCCGCGCTCCGTCGATCCCTGGATTGACCACCAAGGGCGAGCCGGTTTCCTGGACAATCCTGCTTCTCCTCACAGTGCTGACGCTTCTGCCTGCGATCGTGCTGTCGATGACGCCGTTCGTTCGTATCCTCATCGTCTTCCATTTCTTGCGCCAGGCGCTCGGAACGCAAACGACGCCGACGAACCAGACCTTGATTGGGCTCGCCGTGATCCTCACCTACTTTCTAATGGCGCCCGTTGGCAGTGCGATCCAGCAGACGGCGATTGTCCCGCTCGAGCACAACAAAATATCCGCATGGGAAGCGATTGACCGAGGCTCCGAGCCGCTGAAGGCGTTCATGCTGAAATACGCGCGGGAAAAGGATCTCGCGCTTTTCGTCGAACTGGCAGACGAGCCGCGTCCGAAGACCGCCCAAGACCTCCCGATGCGCGTCGTTGCGCCGGCGTACCTGACTTCCGAGCTGAAAACCGGCTTCCAGATTGGAGCCGTGCTTTTCCTGCCTTTTCTTGTGATCGATATCGTTGTGGCGTCCGTCACCACGTCCGTGGGCATGTTCCAGTTGCCGCCCGTCGTGATTTCGACGCCGCTCAAGATTTTGCTGTTCGTCAGTGTTGACGGATGGAACTTGGTGATTGGTTCGCTTATGAGGAGTTTTCACTAGGCGGGGATATGACGATCGAACAGATCATCGGGCTTTCGCGTCTGTGCCTCGAAGCCGCCTTTTGGGTGGCTGCGCCGATCCTGATTTCTGCGATGGCCATCAGCCTCACGATCAGCATCGTGCAGGTCATGACGTCCGTCCAGGAGCCCACCGTTTCAGCCGTGCCCCGGCTTGCTGCGGTTGGTACCGTCACCTTCATGCTGCTGCCGTGGATGCTCCACCGGCTGGTCGTCTTCACGGTGCAGTTGTTCGGAGATTTTCATCCTTTCGCCCGATGAGTCACGGCGTGAAATGCGAATGGTTGGAGCGATGAGTGGATCTAGCCGTCCAAGGAATGCTGTTGCCGGCCCTGCTGCTGGGATTGCGAATCGCCGGACTGATGTCGTTTGCGCCTTTCCTCGGCAGCACGTCGATTTCGATTCGTTTCAAGGCCGCGCTCACGATTGCCTTCACGGTGCTGTTGTATCCGGTCTGCGCGCCTCGCGTCGCGGACGTAACCGCGGCCAACTGGCTCGGCATCGTGCTCAGCGAATCGTGCCTCGGCCTCCTGATGGGGCTCACCGTGCAATTCGTCTTCGAAGGAGCGCAATTCGCGGGGCAGTTCGCCAGCATCCAGATGGGCTTCTCGCTCGTCACCATTCTCGACCCCCAGTCGCAGGCGGATACGCCGGTCATTGGCGTCTTTTATCAGACGGTCGCGCTCTTGATCTTTCTTCAGCTCAACGTTCACCACTGGATGTTGCGAGCGCTAGCGAAAAGCTACGCTCTCGTGCCCGTCGGCTCGGTGACGATTTCCGCGCCTCTCATGCGGGAATTCTTTCACGTCGCGTCTTCGATGTTTGTGGTCGGCATCGAGATCGCTGGTCCGATCGTGCTGGCCACCATGGTCGCGGATTTGTCCCTGAAATTCCTGGGCAAGGTTTCACCCCAGTTGCCCGTGATGTTGATGGGCGTTTCGGTCAAGTTCCTGATTGGAATGGCGGTGTTGATCACGGCCATCGGTTACTGGCCGGGTTTCTTCGAGTCGCATTTCGCTGCCGCGCTCGGCTCGGCCAGCCGTCTCTTGCAACTTACTCACTGAGGAACTTGCATCGTGCCAGCTGAGAACCGCACAGAGAAAGCCACCCCGCGACGCAGGCAGAAGGCTCGCGAAGAGGGAAAGATCGCGCGCAGCCGTGATCTTACTTCGTCTCTGACGCTGATCGCCGTCATCTTCACCTTGAGCTGGCTGGCCACATCGTTTCCGAGCCAGTGGTATGGCTTCCTCCACGATTCGCTCGACGCCGCGGTTCAATCGGACCTTAGCACCACGAACCATTTGTTTGCCTCCACCGGCTTGGCCGCCTTGCGATGGGCCGCTCCTCTGATGCTCGTTGCCTGGGTCGTTTCGATCGGCGCGACCGTGGCACAAGGCGGGCTCGTGTTTTCGGCGAGCGCGTTTTCCCCCAATTGGTCGCGGCTCAATCCCGCCAACAACCTCAAGAACATTTTTTCAGTTGCTGGCGCAAGCCGCATGCTGAAAACCCTGCTGCCACTGGGCGTCATTCTTTACCTGGTTGTCGGAATATTCATCCGCAGCTGGCCGCAGCTCACGCAGACTTCAACGCGCGGCGTCCGGGCGGTACTGGCCCTCGCCTTCAGCCTCATCTTCGAGGTCGCGTGGAAGGCCACGCTAGTCATGTTGATGTGGTCCGGCTTCGACTACTTCCTGCAGCGCCTCAGCTTTGAACGCTCCCTGCGTATGACCAAGGAAGAAGTTCATCAGGAATCGAAGGACACCGACGGCAACCCGCAAGTGCGGAACCGGATTCGCAAGCTGCGCCGCGATCTCCGCCGTCGCTGGAAATTGAAGGACGTTAAACGTGCCAACGTCGTCGTCACCAACCCGGAACACTATGCCGTCGCTCTCGAATACAAAGCGGACAGCATGAAGGCGCCGGTTGTCATCGCCAAAGGACGCGACCTCGTGGCGCAGAGAATCAAGCATTTCGCGCTCTGGCACGACGTGCCAATCGTCGAGAATCGCCCGCTGGCGCAGGCGCTCTACAAGACGGTCGACGTCGGCGAAAGCATTCCTGCAAACCTCTACACGGCGGTCGCCGAAATACTCGCGTTCATCTACCGAGCCCAGGCGCGCGCGGCAAATACCGTGGCGGCGCCGCTCGCGGGCGCACGAGGAAGGCAATAGTGCCTACACAGCCTGCAACCACGCCGCCTGCCGCGAAGCCCAGTCTCAACACGCGCCTCGACTGGATCGTCCCGGCCGGTGTGGTGATGCTCGTATTCGTCATGCTCGTGCCGGTGCCGGCCTTCGTCTTGGACATTCTGCTGGCGACAAGCATCACAACCGGAATTCTGGTTCTTCTTTCTGCGCTGTATATCTTGAAGCCCGTCCAGTTTTCGGTTTTCCCGACGCTGCTCCTGTTCCTCACCCTGTTCCGGATTTCGCTCAATATCGCGAGCAGCCGCCGGATTCTGCTACACGGGAACGAAGGAGCTAGCGCGGCCGGAAACGTGATCGGCGCCTTCGGCCAGTTCGTTGTCGGTGGCAATTACGTTGTGGGCTTCGTGATTTTCCTTGCCCTGATCGCGATTCAATACCTGGTCATCAACCACGGCGCGGTGCGCACGGCTGAAGTCACCGCGCGATTCACGCTCGACGCCATGCCCGGAAAGCAGATGGCCATTGACGCCGATTTGAACGCGGGCTTGATCAACGAAGCGCAGGCTCGCGCACGGCGCGCCGAGATCGCGCGCGACGCGGAGTTCCACGGAGCGATGGACGGCGCCGCGCGTTTCAGTCAGCGCGACGCGCTGGCCACCATCCTTATCACCGCCATCAATATCGTCGCCGGATTCCTGATCGGCGTGTTCCAACTCCACATTCCCTTCGATCAGGCTCTGAAGACCTACACGATTCTCACGGTCGGCGACGGCCTCGTCACCATGGTTCCGTCCTTGCTCGTTTCTGTCGCGGGCGGCCTAGTTGTCACGCGAGCTTCTTCCGAAGCAACCGTTGGCACCGAGATGGGCCGGCAGCTGCTCACAAAGAAGCGCCCGCTGCAGATCGCGGCCGCAGCAATGTTCATCCTCGGCCTGATTCCCGGATTGCCGAAGTTCTCCTTTTTCGTTCTGGGCGGTATTGCCGCATATCTCGCTTCGAAGGCGGTCGAAACTAAGCCCGGTGAAGCCGCGGTCGCGGGCCCGGGTGGCGCGGCGGAAAAGAAGCCGTCATCGCAGGAACAGCTCGAAAGCCTCATCAAGCTCGACGAACTTAGCCTGGAAGTCGGCTACGGTCTCGTGCCGCTTGTCGATCAGAACCGCGGCGGCCAATTGTTGCAGCGCATTCGCGCGCTTCGCCAGCATCTCGCTGTCGAGCTCGGCTTCCTCGTGCCGTCGATTCACATCACCGATCAAGCGAAGCTCAAGCAGCGAGAATACGTAATTCGCCTGCGCGGCGCCGAGGTGGCGCGCTGGGAATTGCAACAAGATTGCCTGCTGGCCATCAGCTCCGAGCCCAATGCGGCGACGATGCCCGGCCTCGACACGAAAGAACCGGCATTCGGCGCCGCCGCGAAGTGGATATCTCCCCAGTTGCAGGAGCAGGCCCTCGCGAACGGCTACGCCGTTGTCGACCACACATCCGTCATGGCCACGCACCTGGCCGAGGTCGTACGCTCGCACGCGCACGAACTGCTCACGCGCCACGAAACCAAGCGCTTGCTCGATGCTCTTTCCGAATCTCAGCCCAAGCTGATCGAGGAGCTCATTCCGAAGCTGCTCAGCCTGGGCGAAGTTCAAAAAGTTCTGCAGCAGCTTCTGCGCGAACAGGTGCCGGTCCGCGATCTGCCTGCCATTCTCGAAACTCTGATTGATACGGCGCCGATCACGAAAAATCCGGTACAGCTTGTCGAGACTGTCCGCCAGACGCTCGGCCGCGTTCTCGTGCAGACGCTGCTTGGCACCGACGGAAAACTGCACCTGCTCGCGCTCGATCCGTCTGTGGAGGACGAAATCAGCCAGGCTTTCGATCCGCAAGCCGCCGGCAAGGGACAGGCGCGCCAGCCCGCGTTTCTGCGCAAGCTGCTGGACAGTCTCAAGCGCATCGTCGGCGATAAGGCGGCCATGGATTCCACGGTCCTGCTGTGCGCGAGTCCCGCGCGATTTCACTTGCGCCGCTTGCTCGAACCATTTCTCCCCCGGGTAATCGTGCTTTCACCCGGCGAAATTCCCAACACCGTCACGGTTCAATCGCTAGGCACGGTCGGATGACCGACGGCGATATCGATGACGAAGCGCAAAAGGAAGGAAGCGAAAACGACAATGAACGCCGCTAGCTCATACCACGCCTCGCGTCACATGGATCCGGACGAACGCGAGCGTCTCCTCATGGAGAATCTGCCTCAAGTGCAGTACATCGCGCGGCGCATCCACGACCGCCTGCCCTCGCAGGTCCCGCTCGAGGATCTGGTGAGCGCCGGCGTCGTTGGCCTGATTGAAGCGCTCGACCGCTTCGATCCGAACAAGAACGTTCAGCTCAAGTCCTTCGCGAAGTTTCGTATCCGCGGGGCGATTCTCGACAGCTTGCGCGAGATGGACTGGGGCTCGCGCCATTTGCGCCGGCAGGGCCGGCGCATCGAAGACGCCATCAGCAAATTGAAGGGCGAGCTGAATCGCGCCCCATCTGAAAGCGAGATTGCCGCGGAACTTGGCATGGACCTCGACGATTTCCTCCACTTGCTAGGCGATCTGCGCGGGCTAAGCCTCGGGAGCATCGACGAGGTCGGAAGCGACGAAAAATCCGGTACCGAGGATTTGGCCGAATATCGCCCCGATGTCGCTGCCCGGGACCCTTTCTTCCTGTGCTTGCGCTCCGAAATGAAATCGATGATCGCGGATGCCGTGGGAGCGCTGGACGACAAGGAACGGCAGGTCTTGGCCCTCTATTACTTTGAGGAACTCACGATGAAGGAAGTGGGCCTGGTCTTGGGCGTTAGCGAATCGCGCGTATCCCAGATTCATTCCTTGGCCCTCCTGCAGGTCCGAACGCAATTGCAAGAAAAAATGGAATCGAGCAAACCCATTCCTTCGGGGACGAACTGAGCTTAGGAGCCTACCGAAATGAACAAAACCCCCAGTCAGGTAGAAATCGACGACCTGCTGACCGCATCGCGCTCGCCCTCGGGCAAGGAGTCCAAGGCCCGCTCCAGCGCGGAGGTTACGCGATGCAACTTCCGCGACGCCGGCCAGATATCGAAGGACCAGGTGCGCTCGGTTTCGGCGCTCCACGATGCCTTCGCCGTTCACCTCACCAACTCTCTCGGTCCATATTTGCGGGTCGCGATGGAAGTGAGCCTCGTCTCCGTCGAACAGGTGACATTTTCCGAATTTGTCGCCCGCTTGCCGTACGATCTCACCTATCTGGCATCCGTCAACATCGTTCCTCTCGACGCGGTGGCTCTTTTTCAAATGGACCTGTCCCTGGCATTCCCGGTCATCGATCTGGTGCTCGGCGGGCTTGGCAAGGACGCGCCCGAGGAGCGCGCTATCACCGAAATCGAGGAACATATCCTCGAAAACGTCATGCACATCATTTGCCGCGAGTTGCAGTCCACCTGGAACACTGTCTTCAACGCGCAGTTCCGGTTCGCGCGCCGCGAAGTGACCCAGCAAGTCAGCGGCCTCATGCTCGCCTCCGAAAAGGTGCTCGCTCTTGGTTTTGAGATCCGCATGCCCGATGCCACGGGCCTGCTCAGCGTCGCGTTCCCTGCGGTTGTCTCCAACACTCTCCTCCGCAAGCTTGCCGCGCAGTGGTCTCAATCCAAACAGTCATCCCCCGCGCACAATTCCCGTCGCCTGCGCGAAAGGTTGCAAGGCACTCGTTTTGCCGTCGAGCTGAGCCTGCCCGAAACCCCCGTGCCTCTGCAGGAGCTGATTGCCATCGAAGCTGGCAGCGTGCTGGTGCTCAAGCACAGAGTGACTGAGCCCATTCGTCTGGCCGTCAGCGGCAAAGATATGTTCCTTGCGACGCCCGTCAGCTGCGGAAGGCAGCGAGGCGCGCAAGTTACCGGCGCGATTCCGCTCGCCGTGAATAACCACAAGGAGTGATGCATGAAATCGTTTGCCGAACTTTCGAACTTCCCGAAAGCGTCCGCTTTTCTGAATGCCTGGGCCGAAGCCTTCGCGGCGATCTTGGAAAAGGCCGCTGGCCGCAAGCATCCTGTCGAGCTGGTTGCCGTGGAATCGACCGACCCGGTCGCGCTCGCTGAGGCCGAAAAGGGCGTGTTTCTAGTTTTCACAGCTGGTGGAACGCTCCAGGGCGAGCACGCCTGCCTCGTGTCCGAGCCGGACTCAAAACTTCTCGCGCAGTTGCTCGCGGCTGGCGGCTCGGACGCCGACCAAGTCTTTCGCCAAGTTGCGGCACACGTCGCAATTGACCTGACCGCGAAGTGGAGCGGCCCGGTTTCCCTGGCATTCGACGCGGCACGTCCTCCGGCTTGGGAACCGGCCGCAAAAGCCGCGATTCGAATCACCACCGGGGATGCCAAACAGTCCGTTGTCATATTCACGCTTCAGGACACCCTCCTCGCGGCTCTGACGGAATCGCCGGATGCCGCGAAATCGCCCGCGCCTCCGCAGGAGTCCGGGAAAACCGATCCGGCGCCTGCGGCCAAGAACGCTACGAACTCAAACCTCGATCTGCTTCTCGATATCGAACTGGAAGCGACGATCCGCTTCGGTCAGCGCGAAATGCTTCTTGGCGACATTCTCGAGCTGCACGCGGGCTCGGTCGTCGAACTCGAACGCCATGTCGAGGAGCCCGCCGAACTTTTGGTCGCGGGCCGTGCGGTGGCCCGCGGCGAAGTCGTCGTTGTCGAGGGCAACTATGGTCTCCGAATCACGGAAATTCTCAGTCCGCGGCAGCGTTACGAAGTGGTGGGGAAATAGCCATGTCCATCGCGCAAGCTGTTTTTCCAAAAGCGCCGCGGCTCGCCCTGGGCGCGATTTCTCTGCGGCGCATGTTTCCGCGTTGCGACAATCCGCGCTGCGCGAATGAACGAAGCCTGTGGCCGTCCGTCCGGCGCCGCTCGGCCGGCATTCACATCGAAGGCCGTTGGGTTTGCGGCGAATCGTGCTTTGAAGAATTCCTCGGCGGCTTGCTGGACGCCATGGCGCCGTCAGCGAGCCGCTGGAAACCTGCGCCTCACCGCCTTCCCATTGGCCTCGTTCTGCTCTCGCGCGGGATGATTCGCGATGATCAACTTCGCGAGGCGCTCGACCGCCAGCGCTTGGCCGGCAATCATCGTCTTGGCTATTGGCTTCAGCAAATTGGCGCTGCCACGGAAGACACCATCACTTCGGCCCTCGCCACACAATGGGCGTGCCCCGTTTTTCCGTTGGCTAGGGACCGCAGTTTTCTTCATTGCTACGCGATGCTTCCCGCCGCCGTTATAAAAGCCGCCCGCATGCTGCCGGTTTACGCGTCGCGCGACCGCAGTTCGCTCTACATAGCATTCGTCGACGGCATCGACCACGGATGGCTCCGCTCCGCCGAACACATTCTCGGCTGCCGCACCGTTCCGTGCCTGGTTTCCGAGTCCGCATTCAACCGCGCCATCGAAGACATCTCCTGCCGAACGCGATCGGAAGAATTCTTGTTCGACAGCGTCACCGATATCCGCGAGATGTCGCGCATCGCCACCAGCTTTGCAATGCAGCTGCGAGCCAGTTCGGTGCAGCTCACGGGAAGTCGTGAATTTGCCTGGGTGCGCATTCATTCTGCTGAAATTTGGCGAGATGTTCTCTTCCGCCTGCCGCTTGCCCTGAATCCCCGCAGAGACCTATAACCCTTTGTAAATGAAGCACTAAGAGCGACCTTTATCGCTCGCTTCGCGCTAAAGTGGAACTGTTTTTCGCCGATGTATCTCCCGGATTCAAGAGGGCTAGAGGGTCATGGAACCTCCCATCACGCGAGAAACAGGGGACTGCCACCGCATTTCCGCCGCCAGCGCAACGATCGAAGCTGCCGAGCAAAGAAAAAATCAGGTCCTGGCGATTCTAGCCGAAGGGTTGCCGGCCCTCCCGAGCCACATCATGCAGTTGAATGGGCTCCTTGCCACTTCGCCGGTCGACCTCAAGCGCATTAGCGAGATCATTCAAAGTGATTCGGGGCTGACCGCCCAGGTAATTCATCTCTGCAACTCCGCCCTGTTCGGCCTGCGCCGCCGGATATTCAAAGTCGAAGAAGCCGCCATTCTGCTCGGCGCCGACCGCCTGCGCACGCTCGTCTTCACCTGCTACTTGATGGACTGCTCCAACAAGTGGCTCCAGGAGCGCGAGATCCAAGAACACTGGCGCCATTCCTTCGTCGTCGCGATTCTGAGCGAGCGCGTCGCCCGCGTGATTAAGCATGCCATGCCCGACCAGGCCTATCTCAGCGGTCTTCTCCATGACGTCGGCAAACTCCCGCTCCTGATGGTTGCAGCTCGCGAGGGCAGCGTTGCGAGCATGGAAGTCCTCCTCGAGCCCGGCGACAATCTCGCGGCCGAACGCGAGTATTTCGGGCTCGACCACTGCGAGGTTGGCCGCTGGGTGGGCGCTTCCTGGGAGTTTTACCCGTGTCACATTGAAGTATTCCAGTTTCATCATCACCCCGAGGATGCGAAGCACGATCCGTTGCTTGTCGGCATTGTTTCGGTGGCGGACCACTTTTGCGAAAAGAAAGAATCGGAATCCCTTGTCGGCCCAAAAGTAGGCGTCTCGGACGACGCCGAATCGATGGAAAGCTACATCCGCAAATGCCTGCCGATGATCGGCGCCTCCGAGCGAGATCGCGTCGCGCAGTTGCTCGAATCGGAATATGCCGGCATCTTGCCTCTGATCGAACAGACCTACGGAGGCGCCATCTCGAAAAAGCCCGCGGGAGTCGAAACGGATCGCATCGCGCGTCCGGCGAATCCGAATGCCGTCCAACTGAACCCGGTCGACGCCAACCACGGGCGCGCCTTGCGATAGTCCCTTTCGAGTCGGCACTATCTGCCGGTGGGCCGGAGCATTAGGCAAGACTCACACGCCGAAGATTAATTCTCGCTAATGTTCTTGCGGTCTCGCGCGTAACCCTCTCACTTTCAGCGCCTTTTTTCCTTTTTCGGCCGCCCCGGTTTGGCTGCCCGTGTGCATCACCAGGTCTGCGCAACGGAGGACCAGTGGACAGCGGATATTACGCAGCGTGTTCTGGATTGATCGCAAGGATGCAGGCGTTGGACGTCACCGCCAACAATCTTGCGAATGTCAGCACCGCGGGATACAAATCGGAGAGTGAATTTTACGGCGCCCTCAATGCTTCAATGTCGCAGCAGGCGCCCGGCAGTGAATTGAACCAGGCGGTCAATCGTTTCGGGATTCTCGGCGGCGATTATTTGAACATGCACGAAGGCTCTCTCGATCCCACCGGCAATCCGCTGGACGTTGCCGTCGAGGGCTCGGCATTTTTCGTCGTCCAAACCTCGGCCGGCATCCGCTACACCCGCGCCGGAAATTTTCATCTGAATACCCAAGGCCAGCTGGTCACCTCGGACGGGGATGCAGTGCTCGGACAGGGTGGCCCGATCAAGCTTCCCGGCGTCGGCCAGGTCGGCCCGATGACGATTCCGCCCGGCACGGTTTCCATCAGCAACGACGGCACGATCTCCGTCAATGGATCGCTGGTCGGAAAGTTCAGCCTGGTTGAAATGGAGCCCGGCACGCAGCTTGCCCCCGAAGGCGCCTTGTATTTCACCGCGCCCGACGGCAGCGCAAAGCCCGCCGCCGCTTCAGGGGTCAATCAGGGCGTTCTCGAGGCCTCCAACATGAATCCTGTCGATGGTGCCGTCGATCTGGTTTCGATTCAGCGCAACGCGCAGCTCATGATGCGCGCCGTTTCCATCTTCAACAACGATTTCAATAAGACTGCCGCGGAACAAATCGCGCGCGTCTGACCGACAAACCAAGGAGCCCTACAAAATGTTTCGCGCACTCTATACGGCTGCAAGCGGCATGGCGGCCCAGCAATTGAACCTCGATAACATCGCCAACAATCTTGCCAACTCCAGCACCACCGGCTTTCGCGCGCAGCGCCTTCAGTTCGAGGATCTCCTCTATCAAAATATGGTCACGCCCGGCTCTGCCGCCACTCAGCAAACCACGATTCCCGAGGGCTTGCAGATCGGCCTCGGCACGCGCACCGCGTCCACCGAGTCCATGCAGCAGCAGGGCGATTTTGACAACACCGGAAATTCGCTCGACATGGCGATCCAGGGTCAAGGCTATTTCCAGGTTCGCCTGCCAAATGGCGACGTTGCCTACACGCGCGATGGCGCCTTCCACTTGGATCAGAATGGCAACATCGTTACCGCAGACGGCAATCAGCTCGACCCGGCGGTCACGATTCCAGCCAATGCTACTTCTGTCTCTATCGGTTCGGACGGTACGATCAGCGTCACGCTTCCAGGTCAGGCTCAAGCACAACAGGTTGGCTCGATTCAACTCGCGCTGTTCCAGAATCCCGGCGGGCTGAGCAACATCGGCGGAAATCTCCTGTCACCGACCACCGCTTCGGGCGACGCCATCCTTGGCACGCCGGGCGGCACCGAGGGATTGGGCACCATCCAGCAGGGCATGCTCGAAGAGTCCAACGTCAATGTTGTCGCGGAATTCGTTCAGATGATCGTCGCGCAGCGCTCCTACGAAGCGAACTCGCGGGTAATCCAAGCCGCGGATCAGATGTTGCAGCAGCTCAATTCGATCGCAAGCTAAGGATCATGAGTTTAATCAACAAAGGAGTCGCCGCGATTCTATTGCTCCTGCTGGGGCCAGGTCTGGCTTTCGCGGGGCAGCCCAGCGGCGCCGCGGGCCGCGTGGAGGCTCCTCGTTCATCTCGCATCCTCTCGGTCGCCGAGATTTGCGGCTCGATCCGGCGCGCCCTTGAATCCAACGGCGCTCCCGAGACTGCGTTGCCTTCCGCCGAACAGCTCCGGCCCGCCATTCCGATCACAGTCGATGTCGATGATCCCGGTCTTCAGGTTCTGCGCATGGACGCGGATGTCGTTCCCGGCTCTGTTCGCGTGCGCCTTTGGACTGGCAAGGAGCCCGCGATTCACCCGTTCGATGTGATGGTTTTCGCCGACGCCAGCCTTTTGCGGTGGCTCGACAGTCGCGACGCTTCGCCGCGCGCGTCCGTTTCGTTCGCGTCCGATGGGAAGCCCGGGCGAGAACGGCCTTTGACGCAGCCGATCCCGAAATCTCCAACGCTGGTTTTCCCCGGCCGCACAGCCACGCTGCTGCTCCGCGCGCCGGGCATCGAGGTCCGCACGCCCGTGGTGCCGTTGAATAGCGGAGTGTCGGGCCAATGGATCAACGTTCGCAATCTTGCCACCGGTCAGATTATCAGCGCTCAAGTGGTCGGACCCGCCAGTTTGGCGGCGCAGTTCTAGGAGACGATGCCGTGAATCGCCGCGCATTTTCCGCCAGTTTTTTCGCCGCCGCTGCTGGGTGGGCCTTGATCCTGGCATGTGTTCCGGTCGTCCGCGCCGCGCACAAGGCCAAGGCAAACACGGACGACACAACGCGGGCGCTCAACGATTATCTCGCGCGCGTGCGAGCCATCTCGTCGCAGCCCGCTGCCTCCGAAGGCAGCCTCTGGTCCCCACAGGCCCGCTGGTCCAATCTCGCGGTTGACGATAAGGCCCACGCCGTGGGCGATGTCGTCACAATCCTGCTTTCCGATTCCTTTTCCTCCACCGCGAATAACTCCGTGAAAACGGCCCGCACCTTTAGCGCCTCTTCCGGTGTTACCGGCGCATTCGGCACGGTCAGTCCGACCAGTGGATGGCAGAATCTGTTCAGCCCGAATTCCGCGGAGACCCTCAACGGTTCCGGCCAATCGGCCATCACCTCGTCCCTCGATGTGACTCTCGCCGGGCAGGTCATGGAGGTTTTGCCCAACGGTGCGCTTGTCGTTCAGGCCGCCCGCAATATGTTCGTTGGCAACGAGCGCCAGACGATCATCGTCCGCGGCATCCTGCGGCCCGACGACGTTTCGCCGACAAACGTTGCCAGCTCTTCGTCTCTCACGAATCTCGAAGTGGAAGTGAAAGGGAAGGGCGTGATCAGCGATGGCGCTCGCCCCCCGAATGCGGTCGTGAGAGCCATACTCAAAATCTTGAACTTCTAATGAGGCCATGACGCACCGACTACAATCCGTGCTTCTGCTCGTAGGGACCACGCTCCTCTTCTCGCTTGGAGCCCGCGCTGCGGACGAACAGCAGGCTCGCCTCGTCCGCCTCAAGGACATTTCTTCAGTCGAAGGGGTTCGCGACAACCCGTTGATCGGCTACGGGCTGGTCGTCGGCCTGAAGGGCACGGGCGACAGCCAGCAAACCATCTTCACCAACCAAACACTGGGCAACATCTTGAACCGCATGGGCGTCTCGATTCCGCCGACCGCGATTCTCGTTCATAACGTTGCGGCGGTATTCGTTACCGCCACGCTTCCACCGTTTGCGCAGCCCGGCATGCACATCGATGTCACCGTTTCCTCCGTCGGCGACGCGAAGAGCCTCATGGGCGGAATCCTGATGCTCGCTTCGCTCAATGGTCCTGATGGCCGCCCTTACGCCATGGCCCAGGGACCGCTGATCGTCGGCGGCTACGCGGTCGGTGCGCGCAACAATTCCAAGTCGGTTAACTCTCCCACCGTGGGAATCATTTCGGGCGGCGGCATCGTCGAGCGCGACACATCGGTCAGCCTCGAGGGCGTGAAAGTTCTCAACCTCCTGTTGCGCGATCCGGATTTTCAGACAGCGCAGGATGTTGCAGACGCAATCAATCAATCCCTCGGGAAAAACCTCGCTCACGCTGTCGATAGTCGCCGCGTCGAAATCGCGGGCATCGATCCTGCACCGCAATCGGCGGCTCAGTTGCTCGCGAAGATCGAAGACCTCACCGTCCGAGTGCAACCTGCGGCGAAAGTCATCATCAGCGAGCGCACTGGCACGATCGTCATGGGCGGCGACGTCACTCTTTCCGCGTGCTCGATCCTGCACGGCAATTTGACCATCAACGTCGTCACCGTGATGGAAGTTTCGCAGCCTTATCCCAATTCGGCCAAGGGCACCACCGAAGTCGTTCCGCAGACGTCGGTCAGCGCCGGCGAAACGGCTGTCCAGTCGATCAAGCTGCAGGCCGGATCGACGGTCGAAGACCTGGTCAAAGGTTTGCAGTCTATCGGCGCCACGCCTAGCGACGTTGTCTCGATCATTCAGGCGATCCAGGCGGATGGCGCGCTCAATGGCTCCTTGGAGGTAATGTGATGGACGTGAGCACCACGCAAGGGTTGGCCTCCGCAGTGGCGCAGGGAAACGCGCCCGGCGTTCATGCGGATGCCACGCAATCGACTCATGGCAGCGCCGGGATGGCCAAGCTCCAGAAGGCCGCCCAGGATTTCGAATCGATCATGATCAATTCGCTCTGGGGTTCGATGAACGATGGCTCGCTCGATAGCGACGACGACCTTTCCGATCCCACCAGCAGCTCGATCGAACAGATGGGCATGCAGATGGTGTCGGGCGCGCTTGCCAAGGCCGGCGGCTTCGGAATCGGCAAGATGATTACTCAAGCGCTGCGATCGAAAGTCTAAGCTGCCGCAAGGATGCTTGCACTTGCAGCAGCCGCCTCGACTTCTAGGCGGGTATTCTTGCCGTCGGCGGAGGTCGCGGCCGCACCTTAAGTTTATTGGTGTAAGGCCGATGTACGGTGCAACGGCAACATGCGGAAACGATTAAAGGTTTCTAATGATTTGCCGATGGTGTAACAGAGCAGGTTTGAGGTGATTCACATGAGAATCGATCCGAATACACAGGCTTCTGAGGCGCTGCAGCCCGACCCGGCCCAGGATCCCAAGGCTTCCACAACCGGCCAAACCGCGGCGCAGGATGCCGCCATCAACGGCGGTGTGCAGGTCCAGCTTTCGACCAGCGCCGGACAGGTAGCGGCCCTCGCGCAACAAGCGGCCGCGGCGCCGCCCGTGCGCACGGATCGCGTCGACGCCCTGCGCCAGCAGATTCGCGACGGAAATTACAACGTCAGCAACGAGCAGGTCGCGGCGGCGATGTATTCCGACATGGCCACGAGCGGCGGCACGAACGAATAAAGTCGGGTGACGAGTGATGCGCCATGGGCGACTTTCCTTCTTCTCGAATCGGCGGCATCGCCGACCGCGAACATGAAAGCGACCCGCAGGACGGGCAGTCCGAAAAACGCAGGCCAAGGCTTGCCGAAACACCGAAGCCGCCCGCGCCGGAAAATGAAGAAAGCCTCGTGATCGAGGACGAAGAGCAGCACGATCTCGACGAAATGGCCTAGCGTGAAATTACCGTGAAAGACGATACCTCCAGAATCTGCGATCTCTTAGGCGAGCGGCTCCGGTTGCTGGATTCGCTTGCCGTCGAGCTCCGCGCCTGCAGCACGGCCATGGTCGCGCTCGATCTCGACGGTATTCATCACCGCGTCGCGCAGCAGGAGCAGGTCTGCCAGCAGATTCGCTTGGTCGATCGCGAAATCGAGACGTTGCAGTTGCGCTGGTCCGCGGCCGAACGAAGAGAGTCCCTTCCGGCCGCGAAGGATCTCCTTACAAGAATTTCTTCCGCCCAGACCGAAGTGCGCCGCTTGAACTCCGCCCACGCCGCCCTCTTGCGCCGCTCGCGCCGCACGCTGCGCGCCATGATCAACTTCGTGAATTTCTACGGCGGCTCGTACGGCGCCACGCAAAAAATGGATGGGGCCGCGTCCCCCACGGAATTGGCGAGGGTCTAGCGATGGGCACTCTATCCGGAGCGATGTCGATCATTGTGGGCTCTCTCGACGCCGACCAGGGCGCCATCAGCGTTACGACGAACAACCTCGCGAACGCGAACACTCCTGGGTACGACCGCCAGATCGCGCAGTTCAACGAAAACACGCCGATCGTCGAAGGAAATCTCGTCTTCGGCACAGGCGTCACTCTCGAGCAGGCGCAGACGGTGCGCAGCAACGTCCTCCAGCTGCAGCTCAATCAGGAAACGCAGCAGACGGGCCAGCTCGGTTCATTCCTGAGCGGAATGGACCAGGTGCAGTCGCTCTTCAACGAGACCTCGGGCACCGGATTGCAGACGCCGCTCAGCGCCTTTTTCTCCAGCCTGCAGCAGCTCTCGACAAATCCGTCGGATTCGAGCTTGCGGACCGGCGTCATCACAGCCGCTCAGAATCTCGCGACTGCATTCAATCAATCTTCTTCGGCGCTCACCACCCAGCAGAGCAACCTGAATCTTTCGGTGCAGCAGAGCGTCAGCCAGATCAACTCGCTGACCGGCCAGGTCGCGCAGCTCAACAACCAGATCAGCGGCATGACCAAAGACGGCGAAGATCCCAGCGCCCTCGTCGAACAGCGCGACTCCGCGCTGAACAGCCTCTCCAACCTGATCGGCACAAGCGTCATTTCCGGAGACGATGGCAACATCACCGTCACCACTGGAAACGGCTCGCCGCTCATCGTCGGCGATCAGAGTTACGCCCTTGAGACTCAGACGAACGCAGCTACCGGAATGCAGGACGTCTACTCCCAGGGGCAGGACATCACTTCCCAAATCAGCGGAGGCCAGCTCGGCGGGCAGATTCAGGTTCGCGACCAGCAGATTCCGTCCGTCCTCAATCAGCTCGATACGCTTGCGTCCAGCATCTCGAATGCGGTGAACGCGCAGAGCGAGGCCGGCTACGACGCGAACGGCAATCCGGGAACCGCGCTGTTCAGCACTCCGCCGGCCGGCGTCACGGGTTCGGCGGCCTCGATGAGCGTGGTAATTTCGGATCCGTCGCTTGTCGCGGCGAGTTCCGACGGCACTTCCGGCAGCAACGGCAATGCCAACGCTCTGGCGGCCATCGCGAATCAGCCCATCGCCGACGGCGAGACTCCCGCGGACTACTACTCGGGCACCGTCTTCCAGATCGGAAACGCCGTCTCGAACGCGACCGCGGAGCAAACTGCCGCTCAGCAAGTGACGCAGCAGCTGCAAAACCAGATCGGCGCGCTCTCGGGTGTTTCGCTCGACGAGGAAGCGGCCAACCTTACTCAATTCGAGCAGGCCTACGATGCTTCGGCCCGTGTCGTGACCATGATTTCCGACATGATGACGGAAGCGATCAACCTCGGCCAGGATTAGAGAGCCATGTCGATTCGAGTCGATCCAAATCTTTCGAGTGAATTGATTGCCGGGCTCGACCTCAACCAGCAATCCGTCAACGTCGATCTGGAGGAACTTTCGACGGGGAAGGACGTCAATTCGCTCGGCGACAATCCATCGGCCGCCGCGTCTCTCGTCGGCAATCAGACCCAGTCAGCGCAGGTGGACCAGTTTCTCAGCAACATCAGCAGCGTACAGGGCCTGCTGCAGGTAGGCGACTCCACGATGAGTTCCGTCGTGAATTTGATGAGCCAGGCGATTTCGCTCGGCGTCGAGGGCGCCAACGGCACGCTGAGCGCGAGCGACCGGCAATCGATCGCTTCGCAGATGAGCGGCATCATGCAGCAGATGGTCGGCCTTGCGAATACGACCTATCAGGGAAACTACATTTTCGCGGGAACAAACGATCAAACGCCTGCCTTCACTCTGGACGCGAGCGCGCCGGACGGCGTCACCTACAACGGCAACACCGACGTCAACAACGTACAGCTTTCGACCGGGCAGACCATGGCGGTCAACGTACCCGGCAGCCAGATCTTCCAGAATTCATCGGGCGACGTCTTCGGCGCGTTGAACCAGATGATCACGGCTCTGCAATCCGGCACTGGAGTGGCCGCCGCGAATACCGCGCTCGAAAATGCGTTCAACGCGGTGAACTCGCAGCGAGTCTTCTACGGCAACGGCGGCGCGGAGCTGGATACGGCGCAGTCGTTCTTAAATCAGGAGAACGTCGAGCTGACCCAGCAGCAGACTGACCTCGTGGGTGCCGATATGGGCGCCGTCGCCTCGGATTACTCGCAGGCTCAAGTGCAGCAGCAAGCCCTGCTCGCCGCGAGCGGCAAAATCCTCGGCCAACCGACCCTCTTTGATTACCTGCCGACGTAATTCTAGAGCATCGCAGCACCCCGAAAAAGACGCGCCGAAGCGTCCTCTCCCCGTGTCGATCAGCGATGACCTCGGTCGTGTGTTTGCAATGAGTTACGGACCTTCGCGATCAGACTTCAAAAAATTAAAGGACAAACACCCTTGTGAGCGATTTTGCCAAGGTCAACCTGTCCATTAGTACAGGCGCACCATGGTTGTGGACAGGTGGCGAGTACATCAAGTACGCAGGCAACGACGGATGAGGGATTCTTCCACGCGTTGTAAGCTAATCGTGAGGAGCGTCCGTGAAGAAATTGAGGATTGTGCTGTCGGTGCCTGGCGACACGATGTACCTGCGCGCGCAGACGGCAGCGGCGCAGGCCACAGCGGAGCGCCTCGGCGCGGGACTCGAAGTGATGATCGCTCAGATGGACGCGGTGGCCCAGGGGCAGCAACTGTTGAGTCTCGTCCAATCGCGAACCGATTCGCGGCCTGACGCGATCATCATGGAACCCGTGAGTGCCGCCGGATTGCCGCGCGTCGCGGAGGCGGCTGTGGCCGCGGGAATCGCGTGGGTGGTAAGCAATGCGCAGGTGGACTATGTCGCGGCGCTTCGCAAAAACGCGAAGGCTCCGGTGTTTCAAATTTCGCAGGACCACATGGAAGTCGGGCAGCTGCAAGGGAGGCAGATCGGCGCGATCCTGCCGGGAGGCGGATCGGTGCTTTACCTGCGCGGGCCAGCGATGAGCTGGTGGGCCTCAAAGAGATTCGAGGGCATGGAGCGCACGAAGCCCAGGAATGTCGAAGTGAGGAGTCTGAAGGTGCTGGCGTCGACAGCGGAGGGCGCGTGCAGCGCGGTAAGCTCGTGGCTCGAGCTCACGAAGCAGCGGCCGGAGGGCACGCAGCTGATCGTGTCGCAAAACACGGACTTCCTGACAGGGGCGAAAAAGGCTTTCGACGCGATTCCTGAAACGGACCGTGTGAAATGGATGGCGTTGCCGCGAACGGGCGTGGGGGTTGCAGAACGCAGCCGGCCGCTCGTCGATCAAGGTGCGCTAAGCGCGGCGGTGGTGACTTCGCTGACGATGGACCGCGCCGTCGAGATGCTGGCGCGAGCCATGAAGGATGGCTCGCAACCGCTCGAAAATACTTTTGTGGAAGCGTATTCATATCCGAGCGTCGAAGATCTCGCGAAGCGAATGACCGAAGTCACTGTCGGCGCCGCCCGAAGGTAATTCGCGCAAGCAAGTCGCCGCTCACCTTGGTCCCGCCACGAATCATTCGCCGCGAAAAGTCATCGACAATTTACCTTACCCTGGCCGGCGTGATGCTCCGCACCTGCGGCGCTTGACTGTCTGAAGCCCTCAAAACGAGAGCATGTCTCATGCTGCTGCCGGAGAGGCTTTGGCGAGGCCTTATCGCGTCCGCTGGTAGGCCGAAGCCCAGGAACGGAGGGCCGCGACCTGCGATCGTTTCGCGCCGAGTTCGGACTGGCGGGCGGCTAACTGCTCCTGAAACGGTTTCAGGACGGCCTGCACCTCGGCGAGAAGTTCTCTGTAGTTGCCGTAGACGGACGAAGCGCGCGCGCGGGAAACGTCTTGAGGGAGAGCGTCGCGAGTGGCTTCCGCGACCTGGCGAAGGCGCGCGGTCAACGACTTCACGAGCGACGGGTCGACGCAGCGATTGCCCGCCGCGAATTCTTTGACGCGGCGCAGGAACTCGCTCATTTCGTTCGTGGCTTTGCACAGTAGATCGAGTAGATCGGCGGGCATCACGCGCTCCAGCTCGATCCGGATGGTTCGATCTCCGCGGGTGGAGCTTTCACCGTGCGGATCGGCCCCGACACCGCGGCTGCTCCCGCTCCTGCCGTCGCTTTCTCGACGTTCCGCCATGCTTCGCGCAATTCGCTGAAAAGGCGCGAGTGCTTTTCGAACGTGGCCCGGTCGATTTTGATATTGGCTGAGAGCATTTCTCCACGGGCGATTTGATAGAAGCGGCCGAGGCGCCGGGCGACTTCTCCTCCGCGGTCGTAGTCCAGCGCGGATCGCAGTTCGGCGACGGCCGCGAAAAATTTGTTCAGGGCTCTGACGCGCTCCTCGATCTTGCCTTCGTCGATCGCGCGGATGGCGCGGTGCAGCGACTCGATCGCCACGTCGTAGATCATGCCGGTGATCGCAGCCGGCGTCGCGCCGCGCGCGGCGGACTGCTGATACGTCAGCGCGATATTCTTCTGGTTGGACATTCTACGCACCCGACAGTTGGCCGGCGACCTGGTTCTCGAGCGTTGGCAACTGTTCCAAAGTTGCGTCGATCTGGCTGAATTCCGTGGTGAGAGAAGCCTGCTCGGTGGTGAGGTTCGCCTGGAACTGCGAGATCTGATCGGAAAGCGCCTGGCTGCTCTGGCTGATCCCGTTTTCGTCCAAAGCGATAAGGCCGGTCGGACTCAGAAGGTTGTTCAGATCGCTGTTGAAGCTCTGGGCGAAGCCAGTGTTCGCGCTGTTCTGGAAAAAATTGACGAAGTCCTGGGGATCGCTCGAGATGGCGGCGTTGAGCGTGCTGGCGTCGACGCTAAGCGTGCCGTCGTCGTTCATGCTGATGCCCATGCTGGCGAGGTTGATAAAGCTGCCGTTGCCGGCCGCGGAAAAATTGACGTCGTTGGCGAGCGTCGATTGGATGGACGCCAGCGTGCTGTCGCTGGCGAGCACGCCTTGCTGGCTGTTCGAATCGACTGCGTACTGAGCGTTGATGGCCTGCACGACGGCGTTGTACGAAGAAACGAAATCGTTGATCGCGCCCGAGGCCTGCGTGGTGTCGGGCGCGACCGTAACGGTTGAAGTGGTGCCCGGCGGGTCGGCGAGAAGATCGAGTGTCACGCCCGGTATGGCTGACGTGACTGTGTTCGTCGAAGACGTAATCGGCACGCCATCCACGGTTACGGAGGCGTCTGCGCCCGTGACGGGCTTGGTGAAGCCGAGGCCGACCGTATCGTTCGATACCGTGAAGTCGCCCGCCGCGCCGCTGTTGTTGCTCACCAGCGAAAGGCGCGCGCCTCCTGCGTCGGTAATGATGCTGGCCGTAACGCCGAGACCCTGGCTGTTGATGGAAGAGGCGAGGCCGTTGAGAGTGTTAGTGCCATCGGCGGCGTCGACCGGAATTGTCGTGGGGCTCGACGCGCCCGCCATCTGAATCTGGAAGCTTCCCGAGGCGAGCGTCGATGTGGCGGACGCCTGTTCGTTCTGCGTGTAATACGAAGACGTAGTCGCGAGCGAATTGACCACCACGCTATGTGTTCCCGCCGTCGCCGTGCTGCTTGCCGTGGCCGTCAACACATTGGAGTTCGACGATGTGGCCACTTGCGCCGTGAGGGGGCTGTCTACGTCGGAGAGAGACTGAATCGAGGTCTGCAGCGTGGCCATCAGGGAACTGATGTTCTGCAGGGCCGAAGTCTGGGAACTGAACGTGCTCTGTTCCTGCTGCATCTGCGTCATCGGGGCGGAATCGGCGGCTATGATTTCGGCGACCACCGCCTGAACGTTGATGCCTGTTCCGACGTCGTTGGCGAGATCCCCTACGATGCTTGAAATTGCCGAGCTTGATACGGACACTGTGCGCCTCCTGCTATAGCGTGCCGCCCTTTATTCTTCATCGGCATTTTGCGCAAGAATCTTGAGTAACAAGGAAAGGGCGGGGCTTCCGAGGAGAGCCCCGCCCGTCCCGAGAAACTACCCTTGCGTTACTCCAACAGCTTGAGCAAGCCTTGCTGCGCGTTATTGGCTTGCGAGACGGCCGAAATACCAGTCTGTTCCAACATGCTGTATTTCGACAGATCGGAGACCGCCGACGCCACGTCGACGCTCATGATGCTGTCTTCCGCGGACGTCAGGTTCTGTACTTCGTTGTTCTCGACGTTCACGGACGCCTGCAACCGGTTGACGCTCGCACCGATCGTGCCGCGAGTGCCGGCAACCGTGCTGATCGCGGTGCTGATCAAGCCGAGTGCTGTCACCGCGTCGCTGGCGGTGCTGAGGTCGACGCTCGCCGTCAGTCCGAGGCTGGCTGCCGACAACGTGCCGACCGAAACCGCGATCGTCGTGTTGGCGGCTGCGTTGCCGTCGCTCAGGAAGATCGACGTTGCACTGCCGGAAAACACCGACGTGCCGTTGAATTCAGTGCTTTGCCCGATCGACGTGATTTCGGCTTGAATCTGCGAGAACTCAGCCTGAATCGCGGTGCGCTGCGAGTCGCTCACCGTGCCGGTCGAGGATTCCGTAGCCAGCGTGACAGCGCGGTTCAGAAGAGTAGTGACCTGTGAAAGCGCGCCATCCGCCACCTGAAGAGCGCCGACGCCGTCGTTGGCGTTCATGACGGACTGATTCAGCGCGGTTTCGTTTGCCTGAAGGCCGTTCGCAATGGCGAGACCCGCGGCATCGTCCGAACCGGAATTGATGCGTGAACCGGAAGCCAACTGCACCAAGGTGTTCTGAAGGCTGCTGTCCGTCTGTTCCAAGTCGTTTTGCGCGACCATTGACGGAATATTGTTAAGAATGCTTAGCATGGTATTTTTTTCTCCTGGGAAATTGTCCCGTCAGCGGTGCCGAGCCAGTTTGCCCGGGAGTCAAAGCTCATCCGGGATGTGTTTGGCGCTCCGACCAACCTTCGGAACTTTTTTGTTGCACGTGAACTATCGGCATGCAGGAGAAACGCTTGAGCTTTCATCGGCCATCGCCGGCGGGCAATGCGGAAATATGATTCGCAACAGACTCAATCTGCTGCGCTTGCAACTCGGCGAGAACGGCTTGCAGCCTTGGAAACCCGGGAAACACCGCTAAACCGCGCTCCGCGAGAGCTACAGCCGGTCCGTTCTCGCCCAATTTCGCCCGGATGCTCGCCGCGCGCAGAAAATCCGCCGGCACGAGAATCGGGCATTTGTCGAGCTTTCGCTCGGCTGTTTCCGCCGCGTCTTTGAGGCTCCCGAGAAAGACGTGCGCCTGTACGAGCCGGTCGTAGAGTTCGGGAAGCTCCGGTTGCTTTGCCGGAGCGGCGGCAAGGAGCGGCACGCCCTTATCTTTTCGGCCCGAGCGGACCAGGGAAAGGCCGAGCTTGCTTTCGAGCACGGGGCTGGCGGCTGATTTGCGCAGCGCGCGCTCGTAGCAGCGCGAGGCTTCCCGAAATTGTCCTTTATTATAGAAAATGTCGCCCTTCGTTTCCGCAAGCAGCGGGGCTATATAGCCGAGGCGCTCGCACCTCTGGGCGGCCACCAAAGCTTCGTCGTAGTTTTTCAGGCGCAGATGCGTGAGCGCCAGAAACAGCCAGGCCACGGACAAGCGCGGATTCAATCCGCAGGCGCGGGCGAAGCAAGAGCACGCTGCCGCGTAATCGTGAAAATTGTCGAATTCGAGGAGGCCCAGTTCAAAGTGCGCCTGTGCGTTCTGCGGCATTTCGAGCACTTTCTGCCGGCCGAGCTCGCGATAAAAAACATTTTTCCGGGCCATCGTTTCCGGGTCGGCGGCCGACCCGAAGTGATGGATCACGAGATCGCACTGACACACTTTGCGCCCCAGCTCGAGAATGCGCGGCCCCACCGATTCGTGCACGCGCGCCACAAAATAGATTTCCGGATCGCAGCGGAAGAGGCGGACGTTGCCGTGCGCCACGTACGCGGGGAACTCGCGGGATGCGGGCAGCCGCCCGTCGTTCTCGACCGCCGCACAGTCCCAGATGCGCGTATTGCGGCTGCGAAAATAATTGCGGATCGGGACGGTGTAGCCGGCGAATTCGCTCGCATGCAAGAGCGGCGCGATGGCTTCGGCCGCGTGGGAGTCGAGCATCTCGTCGGCGTCGAGGGTGAGCACCCAGTCCGCTGTGGTGTGCGACCGCAACGCATCGAGGGCGAGGTTGCGCGCTTTTGCGAAATCGTTCTCCCATCGAATCGAAACCACATGCGCGCCCGAAGCTTGCGCTACGACGATCGTGTCGTCCGTCGAGCCCGTATCCGCAAGCACCATTTCGTCGACGATCCCCCGCATGCTTTCGAGGCATCGCGGCAGGTCGCGCGCGGCGTTGCGGACGATCATCGACAGCGCGAGCCGCGGCTTCATCGGCGCGCCTCGGTTAGCTCTTGGGTCGCGCCCTCGGAGGCCGCAGGTTCAAGCGTCGCGCCGCGGTTCTCGATCGTCGCGGCGGGCAGCCCAGTGTCTTCCAGAAATTCCGGCCAATTCTGGGCGCATCGCGCGGCTGATTCGAAATCGCCCATCTCCCGGTAGCATCGATCGAGCCCTCGAAGCAGCCGGACGAAGATCCTGGCATGCGGAATCCTGCCTCGGACATAATGAAGCGAATGCCGAAATTGCGAGAGCGCTTCTGCAGCCTTTCCCTCATTGAGCAATCGCTCACCTAAATGAACGTAGGCGACCAGTCGTACACCCGGGCGTTCCGAGCCCGGCAAGTGCGTGAGCACCTCCGGAAAGACACGCTCGACGAGTTGATATGACGGAACGTGGTTGGGATCAAACGCCTTCGGCGGCAGGTTTCGCGCCCGCTCGACGAACCGCCCCACCTGCGCCATCAATTTCTCGGACGAGAACTGTCGCCGAATATGTTCCCGGCCGGCCTTGGCGCGTTTTCGCCACAGATCATCGTCGCGATACAGCCGCACCACCGCCTCCACGAACGGTTCCGCTTCATCCGCGATCGAAGCCGTTTCGTTGTCGCGCAGACTCATCCCTTCGGCGCCGATCGTGGTAGTGACGATCGGGATTCCGTGCGACATCGCCGCTACGTTTTTCGTCTTGATGCCGGTGCCGTACCGGATCGGAGAGACGAATACGCGATGCCGGGCAAAAACATTCGCCAGGTCGTCCGCATGTCCCAGTCCGACGACGCCGTTTTTGGCTGTGCGATATGCCTCGGGCATCGAGCTTCCGGCAAGATGCATTTCAACTTCCGGCAAACGTTCGCGGATATTGGGCCAGACCTCGTGAAAAAACCACTCGAGGCCATCGCGATTCGCGAGGTTCGAGAAGCTGCCGAGAAACAAAAGGTGCCTGCGCTTGGCTAGGCCGGGCCCGCGCGAACACTTTTCCGCAACCATCGGCAGCAACTCGGTCTGCAGATTCGGAGTGATCTCGAGGAACCCGGCGCGGTCCTCTTCGGTGATCGCGAGAACCATATCGGCCTGCCGGTAAATCTCCGTCTCGCGGGCTTGAAAGTCCTTTCCGCGCTCGATGTCGGCAACTTGCTTCGTAAGAGCAGCCATGCGCAACTCGCGCTGGCCGTGGCGGTCGTCGCTGAGGATCGCTATCCGCGTCGCAGGCGAAATGCGCCGGATCGGGTCGAGATAGTGTTCGGGAATCGAAGTGCCGGTCCAGAACCATTCGCAGAGAATCGCGATATCGAAATTGCCGGCCTCGAGAACCTGCTCGAACGACCAAGCCGGCTTGGCGTCCATTCCGAGAAATCGTAGGCGCTCGACGTCGTTTGCGTAAACGCTCATGCCCAACGCTCTTAGAGGCGGTTCGTAGCGGTCGCGCCGCAGTCCGAGGCGCGCGATGAAGGTGATCGCATGACCTTGCGCGCGCAACGCGCTCAGAACTTGCATCAAGCGAACGTCAGCGCCGCCACAATCCGTCTGCGGCAGTGTTTCATGCACCACCAGAATGCGCAGCGGCGCCTGCGGCGCCGGGTTGGCCGGCCCGGGATTACTTTGGGCGCGCCCAAGTCTCACAGCTTCGGATCGTTCGGGCGCCGCGGTAGACGCGGCACGGCACGTCGCTAGCATGTCTTGAAGCAACTGCTGTTGCTTTCCTCCGGGAATCGCGATCGCGCGTTCGAGGAAGGGAACCGCTTCCTTGTGTCGCTTACGACGAACGAGAAGAGCGGAAAAGTTCGCGAGCGCCTCCGCATTTCGCGGGTCGAGCTCGATGGCCCGCCGGTAGGCTTGCTCCGCCTCGTCAAGCCGCGAGCAAGCGACTTGGCACGTGGCCCAGTCGTTCCAGCGTTCCGCGGTTTCTTCGCCGCGAAGAGCAGCCGCAAGGAAGGGAATAGCCTCTGCCGCTTTTCCGTCCTGCGCGAGGCGGACCCCCTCCGCATGCGCCCCGGCCGCCAATCGCCCCGCATAGGTTCGGAGTCTTTTGGCGACAACTTCTGGTCTAGCCACGGCGCGAAATGCCTCGGCAAACTCTTTCCCAAGGCTTTCCCATGAGAAGCGCTTCGCCTGTAAGGCGCGGAAACCATCGAGAATTGTCGCGAGCGCCTCGCGCCCTTTAGCATCGCTAAGCACGGTGCGCCACTGGCCGATCGCCGTCGCGAGCGCGCCCGGAGTACGCATGTTGACCAGGCAAGTGCTGGCGAGTTCCGCGGAAAGGCCGGCCGTCATCCAGCGGGTCACGTCGTAGTCATGCATCACGAACGGCAATCCGGATAGTTGCGTTTCCGCGTAGACCAGCCCGAAAGTCTCGCTCAGGCTGCCGCAGACTGCGAGATCGGCCAGCCCGTACAGGTTGGGCATTTTGTCGAAAGGAACATCGACAAGCGGCCGAAAGCGTTCACCGAATATTTTCCGAGCCTCGCGTTCCCAGGCGGTCGCGTCTTTTCCGCGTGATCCTGCAACCACCCAGTAAACGTTCGGATCTTTTGCCAGGGGTGACAATTCACGCAGGACGTATTCGAAGTTCTTCAGTGGATGGTCAAACGCGCCAACGCTCAAAATCGTGAGGGCGCTTTGAGGAATATGAAATTCGTCCCGAAGCTCGCATCGGCGTTGGCGTGCTTTTTGAAACGGCTCGCCCATCACGCCGTTGGGCAGCTCGAAGATTGAATCGCGAGCCACGCCCATGTCCCGGAGCTGCCTGGTAATCCACGGTGTCACGGAATGGAAGACGCAGGCCCATCCAGCCAGGCGCTCGATCAGCGGACGGTAAACCCAATCCGTGCGAACGATCGTATAGACCGGACCTTCCAGGCTCGCACGCACAAGCCGTTCGAGCAATGCCGTCGAGCGTCCGCCCGCGTCAACCAGGCCCTCTTGCCATTTCACGTAAACCAGCGTCGGCTCTTTTGAACGCAGCTCGTCGTCAAGACACGCTGCTGCGGACACGCCGAATAGATGTTCTTCGGTGTGCATGGCCCAATCGTGGAGGTCGGTTCCGGAAAGCGCTGACAAACGGGAGTCGGTGCGAATGCGATCGAGCGCGAGTTGCTGCAGTTCGTCGCGGCGCAGGGTGGGAACGCGAAGCACGCCGGGCGCCTCTGACGATCCCCAGCAGGTGACCGGAATTCCGTTCAAGCGAAGCTGCGCGGCTAATTCAAAAAGAAAGCGTTCGTAGCCTCGCTTCACGGAGCCGAGGCCGGAAGAAAGAATCAAGACCCTCATTTTCGTCCTGTATCGTTCGGGAGCGCGTGCCAGGGCGACATCCAAATCCGGCGAACCGCGCGGACCGGGCAGTACCTGCCCGTTTCGGTCGCAGCCGAATGGGCTGAAGCGCCTTGATGTGTCAAAAGCCGGCGATGCCACAAGGAAGTTTGCAAGCCGGAGGCCACATGAACGATCCCAAGATTGGGAATCTCTAATGTGCCCAACCCGTTCCTGCAAGCGAAGCGGCCGGTTCGCGCGATGGTTCAGCTTTGCGGATGGCTGCCGATAGATAAGGCGGCGAAGCAGTTGCGCAGGGTTGGAGCTGCGCCGCGGCAACGGCAAACGTCATGATTCAACTCACACGACTCAATAAACATCCGATCGGAGTCAACTCCGACCTGATCAAGTTCATCGAGAACGCGCCGGACACCATGATCACGCTCTTGAGCGGAGAAAAAATTCTGGTGCTGGAAAGCTTCAACGAAATCCTCGACCGGATCGTGGCTTTTCGCCAGCGTATCCTCGCGGGACTCGATGTGATGGACTACGTGGCGAACGCGAAGGGCCCTGAAAGCGCGCGATTGATGGGAGCGAACAAGAATATCGATATCGCTTCCCATCCTGCGAAAGAATCCACGGAAGCGGAGAGCCCGGCCGAACAGGAAAAGCCGGGGGAAAGCTGATGGACAAAGCGACCATCGCCGGCCTGGTTCTCGCGATCGTTGGCATCCTCGCCGGACTCTTGATCGAAGGCGGCAGCGTCTCGCAGATCGCCCAACCGACGGCGGCGATGATCGTGCTGGGCGGGACGTTTGGCGCGACGATGGTGAATTTTCCTCTGCCGGTGGTGATGATGGCTCTCCGGAAGTTGAGGGACGTTTTTTTCGACAAGCGCGTCGACTCGGTTGCCCTGATCCAGGAGATGGTTCGCTACGCCAACAAAGCCCGCAAGGAAGGGATCGTCTCCCTCGATAGCGAACTCGAAGCGATGACCGATCCGTTTCTGAAGAAAGCCCTGATGCTTGCGGTGGACGGCACGGAACCCCAGGAGTTGCGCAAGATGATGGAACTGGAGCTCGACAACCAGTCGGAGCACGAAGAGAACGTTCCGAAGGTGTTCGAGGCCGCAGGCGGGTTCGCGCCGACGATCGGAATCATCGGAGCCGTGCTCGGGCTGATCCAGGTCATGCAGCACCTCGACAATATCGGCGAAGTGGGGCGGGGAATCGCTGTGGCGTTCGTCGCCACCATATACGGAGTCGGCTCGGCCAACCTGCTGTTCCTACCCGCGGCCGGGAAGCTGAAATTGCGGCTGCGCGAGGGACAGATACAAAAGGAAATGATGCTCGAAGGAGTGATTTCCATTCTGGAAGGCATGAACCCGCGGATGCTGGAGGCGAAGTTGCAAGGCTTCCTGGCGGAAGGCGACGACAAAAAGAATGGGGGAAGCGATGGCGCGCCGGAAGCGTAAGGAAGAGCACTCGAACCACGAACGGTGGCTGATTTCGTATGCCGATTTCATCACGCTGCTGTTTGCCTTCTTCGTCGTGCTCTTTTCGTCCGCCCAGGTGGACCATCGCAAGGTCGGCCAGGTGGCCATGGCGATTCAGGTCGCATTTCAGCAGATGGGCGTATTCGAAAGCTCCAACACGCACATGGCTCTCGACAATTCGGAGCCGATGCCGTTTGAAAAGGTGCAGGTGGTCGAGAACGCCATGCGCGATACCGACCTTGCGCAAATGGTTCCGCCGATGAAGGGCGTAATCAGCAACGCGCCCGACCCTCAGGAAGTCGCGGCGATCCGAAAGTCCCTGGAAACGACGCTTGCGAAAGAGATCGACCGCAAAAGCGTGGGCATCCATGAAACGCGAGATGGCCTCGTCGTCAGCCTCAGGGAAATAGGCTTTTTCGACAGTGGATCTGCCACGCTGCGTCCGGGAGCGGAGGCAACGATCAAGCAGATCGCGGATGTGCTCCGCGATCTTCCTGAATCGCTTCGCATCGAAGGCCATACGGACAACGTGCCGATCCACAACGCGAACTTTCCTTCAAACTGGGAGCTCTCGACAGCGCGGGCCACGGAGATCGTCAAGCTCTTTGTCACGCGCTACGAAATCGATCCCGCGCGCCTCCAGGCCTCTGGATACGCGCAGTATCATCCCGCGGATTCCAACGACACCGCCGCGGGACGCGCCCTGAATCGCCGCGTGGATATCGTGATTGTCGTTCCCGAGAAAGTGCGACGGGCTGCGGACGTCGCTCGTTCGGAGTCATCTCAAAAGCCGCCCGATTTTCCCGCGCCGCCGGTGGCGAAAGCGCCCGAGTCCTCACCGGCCCCATCAGGGAAATAATTCCTGGCGTTTGTTGGGCGACTAAGGCGACGATTCCGGAATTTTAACCGTGGACTCTACGAACCGCTTGGAGCAGAAGGCGTTTCAGAAGGAGCCGGGGCGGGGGATTGCGCGGATTCCGAGGCGGCCGGCGTTTCGCCGGCCGGCGGGTCCGGAGCGCTTGGCGGCGGCTGTTTTGAAATGACAACCGTTTTCCACCGCGCTTCTTTGCCTCCTTGACGCGTTACGACGCGCCCGGCCTTGCGCGCCGCCACTGTTTCGTCGTTCTCTTTCTTCAGGATCAGCATAGCGAGCCGTAGCATTCCGGTCTCGCGTTTGAGAGTCGCGGAGACTGCCACCTTCTGTCCATCCGCGATCGCCCGCACAATCTCGGTTTCGCCAGTCAACACGCCGGCGATGCGCTTTGCTCCCAGGTTCTCTGCCGCGCCGGCGAGCGCCTCAAGTTCGAAGGCCAGATCCTCCCGGTTCATCGGTTGGCTTTGATTGTCCGACCGCGCGCTCAGGTCGTCCAACTGTTTGATCAGATCATCCAGGCTCGCGAAATAGTCTTCCACGGAAATATCCAAGCGCGTCAAAGTGCGGAAAGTTTCTTCAAGCGGCCACGGCTCCTCCTGCAGAATATTACCTATCTTGCCGCGGAGATGGTTGGCGTTCACCGGTTTCGGCGAGTGCGCCGAGATTCCGAAGCGCCCCACCTCGTCGAGCCAAGCCTTGGTCTCAAGAGACGTGCAAATAATAATCGGAATCTTCGCAAGGCCCGGATCGCTCCGGAGGCGGGCCACGAAGTCCACGCCGCTCATCTCCGGCATCCGTATGTCGGTGAGGATCATCACGATTGGCTCGCCTTTATCCAGGAGTTCGAATGCCTCTTTGGCACTGCTGGCCTCGATCGTGTCGTAGCCCGCGCGCCGCAGGCTTTCTGAAGTCACTCGGCGGCAGATTTTGTCATCGTCCAGAACCAGAATCTTCAACTACGTGCTCCCTTTCGGCACATCCCCGGATGGTGTGCGAGCGGACACAGGTCGACCCCTTGGAAAGTCCGCCACTCGCTCTGATCGGCGCATCCCGGCCAATCCTTTAATGAATGAAATCGACTCTCCGCCGTCCATGAGGGCTGAACGACGCACCGAGTTTTGGGGGGGATTAACGTGCAGGCGGCAGCTCGGATTACGGTGCGCCCTGCGCCTGAACGACCGAAACATGTCCGGACCGCTGCTTATCGAGCATCGCCACGCCGTTGAGGATCGTCTCGACTACCGACGACTCGCCAATCGCGGAATTGATCATCAGATGAAAACGGTGGCGCCCCGGCCACTCGACCTTGAAGTATTGCTCGATGAAGGCCGCGCGATCGCGGTCGACCGTTTCCGCGAGCTGGATGGCTTCCTTTTCCGGTTTTCCTTCGGCCCGCAAGCGCCGCACCTTCTCGGCGAAAGGAGCGTACACAAACACGTGAAACGCATCGCGCCGGTTTTGGAGGTAGTAGGCCGAGCCGCGCCCAACGATGACGCACTGACCGCGTTCCGCCGCATCCTTGACAACCCGCTCCGTGGCCTCGCGGATGCATTCGGCGTCGACCATCTTCAGCCGCGGCGCGTTCTGGCTTCCCTCGTGGCTGCCCTTCATGAAAGCCTTCAGCAACCGGTAAAATACCGGATCCCTTTTTTCCTCGCGCTCTTCGACAACTCTACAATCGCATTCCATCAATCGCGCGATCTCATTGGTCAGCAGTTGATCGTACAGCGTCCAGCCGAGTCGCTTCGCCACTCTACAAGCAATGTCCGCACCGCCGCTGCCGTATTCGCGCTCGATGGTAAGCACTCGGATCATGGACTCTTCTCCTGCGGCCCAAGTTGCGCGCCGGTTCCCGAGAGCCTCCCGGCCCCCGCGCGCTGACGACAACATCTTACTCCATCATGACTCTGCCTCCACCAGGTTGATTCCTTTTCAGGCCAAAGGAGATAAGAAACATGATCGCCGAGAGCGCGGCGAGCACCAGGAACGTGTCCAGGTAGGCCAGCAGCGTTGCCTGGTTGATCACCGACTGGAAAACCAGCCCGTAGGCTTGCCTCGCCGCGAGTATCGAGTTCCCGCCTGCGGCGATCAGGCGCGCTGTCAGCGCCGCCGCCTCTCGCAAAAAGTTCGGCCCTCCCGGGGTCACATGCGCCACCAGGTACACTTGATGAACCTGCGCGCGTCGCTCGATTAACGTCGTCACCATGGACGTTCCCACGCTGCTCCCGATATTTCGCATGAAGTTCACGAGGCCCGCGACGCTGTTGCTCTTCTCCGCGGGCATTCCGATGTAGGAAGCCAGGTTGATCGGCACGAATAGGAAGCCCAGCCCAAACACTTGTACGAGCCGCAGCATGCTGGCGCTGGAAAAGCTGATGTCGAGGTCCAGCCGCTGGCTCGAAATGTACATCCCGATAGCAAGCGTGAGCCATCCAAACGCAATCAGGTAGCGCGCCTGCACTTTTCCCGACAGCACTCCCACGATGGGCATCAAAACCAGCAACAGCAGCCCTCCGCCCGAAAGCACCAGGCCCGCGGACTCCGCCGTGTACCCCATCAGCGATTGCAGGAAGAGCGGCATCATCACCAAGCTCGAGAACAGCAAAATTCCCAGCGCGAACATCATTCCGTTCGCACTAAGGAAATTCAGGTTCTCGAACATATGCACGTCGACGATGGGGCGCTTGTAAAACCATTCCCAGATTACGAACGACACGAGTCCCACCGCCATCAGAATCGCCAGGGTGGTAATGAAATGAGATCCGAACCAGTCGTCTTCCTGCCCTTTATCCAGCATCACTTGCAGGCAGCCCACGCCAAGCGCCAAAAACGAAAGCCCTACGTAATCGAAATGCAGCCGTGTTCCTGCGGCGCGCTTCGCCCAGGGTGGGTCCTCCACAATCCGATAAACCAGGAGAAGCGTCAGAATCCCAACCGGCAGGTTGATGAAAAAAATCCAGCGCCACGAGTAGTTGTCCGTGATCCATCCGCCGAGCGTAGGCCCGATGGTCGGAGCGATGATGGCCGTCACGCCGTAAAGCGCGAATGCCAGCCCGCGCTTCTCAGGAGGAAAAACGTCCGCAAGGATCGCCTGCGCCATCGGCTGAAGGCCGCCGCCGCCCGCCCCCTGCAGGATGCGAAACAGGATGATGGCGCCAAGGCTCGGGGCAATTCCGCAGAGCAGGGAACTTATCGTGAAGATCACCAGGCAAGTCATGAAAAAACGCTTGCGGCCAAGCGCGTTGGCAAACCATCCGCTGATCGGCAGTACGATGGCATTCGACACGAGATAGGAGGTGAGCACCCACGTGCTTTGATCGTTGCTCGCGCCGAGGCTGCCCGCCATGTAGGGCAGCGCGACGTTGGCAATGCTCGTATCGAGCACTTCCATGAACGCCGCCATCGCCACCACAACCGCGATCAGCCATGGGTTGAATTGCGGCCGCCACACAACGGGCGGTGGGGCCGGCGCTATATCCGCCGGTGCCGCGCTGTCGGCCGCGCTCTGGGGGATTTCGGGTGTGTCCGCCATAGGCTGGAATCGGGAGGCCCGCCTGGCGCCATCCCCTCAAAAAAATCCGATGCTCTCGCGGCGCCCGCGGATTCACTGACTGGCTAAATTGCTCTCGCGCCGCACGACTGAATAAAGTCGCGCCGGGAGCAGCGAGGGAGTTGCCGCACTCGCGTGACACCGCCAGCATTTTGCCTTCGGTCGTTCTTCGCGGCAAGAGGGTGCGAGGGTCGTCGCAAGAAGGAGCGCGCGGCGCGGATCTGGGTTGCCTGCGGCTCGCTCAGAATGGAAACTGTGGCGGGCGCCGCTTTCGCTCGAGTTCGTTCGCCCACAGCAAAATATCAAGCAAGCGCGCTCGATCGATATTTTCCAGGTTCGTGTGAGTGATCAGGAGGGTCGCAATCTTGGCCGCACAATCTTCGAGGAACTTCGAATCGGTCTGAGTCTTCGCATCGTGCTCCGTCCGGTGCGTGCTTCCGGCGCGTTCGTATTCCTCCAGCCGGTCGTAGCAGTGCGACACGAGATGCCCCACACAAAGAAAACGAAAATCGATCCACGAAACGGCGTGCTCCGGACATTCGGCCGAGTCGCAGGGAATCGACTTCCCGGCGGCCTGGGCATCGCCTCGGTGGAGCGGCGGTGGCTGTGTTCCTTCGTTTGTCACGCTGTGCCCGTTTTCCCTTGAGATGTTGTTCAACATGACGTTCTTCGCAGTCCTCGCCGACCCTTGCGGCAGCCAATCTCAACAGACGGTTGCAGATTTGCCCTGTGGGCGTCGTTCGATGGTTTGGGGCATGGTTGCCTGAAACGTCTGCACTTTCGTGCACACGTCGATCAGCGGAGAAAGCAGTTTGCGAACCTTGGAGAACTCTTCCCAACAATTGCTCGCCGCTTGGCCTTCCGTTTCCCAGAACGTGAGCATCAGGAGGTGCCTCGATTCTTTGTACGCGTGCAGGATCAAGGCTCCCGCGAATCCGGGCATCGGTTGCAATAGGTCCAGCAGCGGCCCTGCCATGCAGGTCTTCAGCTCCTGAATTTGGCCTGGCTTTGAGATGAATCCAACCGAGCGGACGTTGCCAGTCATGCGGACCGGTTTCCTTCCGGGCGCGAAGTTCTCGCGCTCCAAGAACGTATCGGCCAAACGAATCTCGCGACTATCGTCGATCGCCATTTCGATCTGTGCCACGCGAATCCTCCAATTTGCGCCAGACAGGCCATCCGGATGTCCGGGGGTTTCGGGCGGCTGGCCTGTCTGACTCGGTGCCGCTTACGAGCTCACGACTCGAGCGGCGCCTTCGCTTCGTATGGGGGATAGTGCGCCATCGACTCTGAACGTTTCATTCCGAAACTAAATTTTTCCGCCGGCTCTGGCTTTATTGCGCGCCAAACTTGGCGACGCTATACTCTCGGCCACGTCGGCCGGGGGTTGTGTGGAGCTGTTTGTATTCGATGAGCCCTATTTCCGCCGTCTCCAGGAACGCGATCCGGAGACGGAGTCCCACTTTTTCGCCTATTTCAGCGATTTTCTGCAGATCAAGCTCCGGGCGCGATTTATCGCTCCGCAGGCCGTCGAAGACATCAAGCAGGAGACTTTCGTGCGAGTCCTGAAAGCCCTGCAAAGCAAGGACGGCGTCCGCGAGCCGGAGAGGATCGGCGCGTTCGTCAACGCGGTTTGTAACAATGTCCTAATGGAGTTCTACCGGTCGTCGTCGCGTACCGAGCAACCTGACGAGAACGCTCCCGATCCGCCGGACCGCACGATCGATCTCGAGGGCTTTCTGGTGACCAAGCAGACCTGCGAGCACGTGCTCCAAATCCTGCGTCAGTTGCCTGCCAAGGACAAGCGGCTCCTTCGTGCGCTATTCCTCGAAGAAAAGGACAAGGACGAAATCTGCCGGGAATTTGGGGTTGAACGTGACTACCTGCGAGTGCTCTTGCATCGTGCCAAGGAGAGTTTCAAGACGATGTATCGAAAAAGCTCGCAAACCATAGGGGGAAAAGCACTTCTGTTTGCTTTTGTGATGTACATGGAAATTTAGGCGAAACGATTCAGGGGCTTGACTCACTATCTCATCGATGACGATGAACCATTCAGATGCGGTGCGGCTGAAGGCCACTGAGCAGTATCTCCTGGGAGAGCTGCGTGGACGCCTTCGCGACGATTTCGAGGAGCACTTCATGTCGTGCGGCGAATGCGCCGCGGACGTGAAGGCCGGCGCCGCGTTCATCGAGAGCGCGCGGCGCGCGCTCCGGCTGGACCCGTCGCTGGCGGTAGAAACCGTCCGAGAGCCGGCCCGGGCTGGCTGGCTGGCTGCGCTCTTGCGGCCTGCCATCGCGGTTCCGGCGTTGGCCGTTTTGCTGGCCGTTGTCTGTTACCAAGGCGCAGTGACGATTCCTCGCATCGAATCCCAGCTCGCCCAGGCGAATTCGCCGCGGACCCTGCCCGGGTTTTCGCTCATTGCGGCGAACTCTCGCGGCGAGAGCCCTGTTGTCGTGAAGGTCCAGCCCGGCCAGGCTTTTGCTCTCTATCTCGACATCCGTCCCGACCCTTCGTTTTCTCTGTACACCTGCGAAGTCGAAAGCGTCACCGGTACGCCCGAATTCTCGTTGCAAGTTTCTGCCAGAGAGGCTATGAACACTGTGCAGATTTTCGTTCCTCCTGCGCGGCTTACTCCAGGCTCATACGTGATGATCGTGCGAGGAATCGGAGTGCCGCAGGAGGCCCGCAGTGGCGGGGCCGAGGTGATGCGCTCTCATTTTTCAGTGGAATACCAGAAATAGGCGATAACAATCCTCAAATGAAAGGAACTGTGCGATGGCGGACACTGCACTCCCGAAGGTCTATCACTACAACGCCCACGGTCACGCGTTTAGCGCTCGATTCGATCGGCCCGTCCAACACTTGATCGACGTGCAGGCGGCGAGTTCGCTCCCCACGATAGGCGGGCACGGCAACTCCCGCGTCAACGACTTTCGATTTCAAGAATTTGTGTCCTTCAAGACTGCGTATTCCCACGTTTCCGGAAGCCAGAAGCATGAGGACGGTACGTACACGACGCTCGCCACCTCTACGGTCGAGGGGTTGAATATCCTCGACATTGTCACGGCCGACCGCGTGGTGGCCCGCCTCGCCACGCAGCACCCTGACAACCATCCCGAGCCCCACATTGTGGTCCTCGGGAGCAAATTCGAGAACCTTCGGATTGCGGGTTGTCCGGTGGATGTCGAGTTCGACAATGAACTCTTTCTGCGCTTGGACACGTTCGAAGCAATCCTGAAAGAACTTGCATCGAACGCTGATTTCCGCAAAATGGCAGAGGATCCGTATCAAAAGGGACAGAAGCGCAATCTGCCGGACGTGCAGGGAGTCTTGCTTTGCTCGCTCGTGAAGAAAATGACGACGACTTGCCCCGGCGTGAAGCGCGAAGGCCACGGCTTCGTGGTGCCGGAGTTCGGGAAAGTGTTCGTTGCCGAGATGCTGGCGAAGCATGGATGCCGCACGCTCACGATGTTGCGGCTCGAAATGGGCTCGCCGGTCAGCGGCAGTGGTACGGTTTCCCAAGCTGCCGTCAATGGCAATCCCTGGTAGCCGGGTTTTTCTGCCTGGCGCTGGCCGCCGCGAATTCAGGCTGCGGCCGGCGAAACATCGCCACGGCATCCCAGGTGTACCAGGATTCGTCGCTGAAGATGAAGCGCGGCGACCTGAACGGCGCGCAGGCGCCCGTTGAAATCGAACTGCGCAATTTCCGCGATCCAAACTCCGAGTGGCATTGGCGCTTCACAATCCTGAAGGCTGAAATCCTGTTGCGCAAGCGCATGACGAAGCAGGCTCTCGATCTGCTTCGGCCCGAATTGCCGCCCTCGCTTGCCACGAGCGACCTCGCTGTTCGACGCAAGCTCACGCAAGGCGGCGCCGAGGGATTTCTCTTTCATTTTGCGGACGCGCGGAAGCGATTCGCGGAAGCCGAAATCCTCGCGACGAAATATCATCCCGAGCTGCTCGGTGAACTCGCCCTGCGAAGGGGCACGCTCTGTTTTCTGCAAGATGACGCTGTGGGCGCGGCATCGGATTTTCGTTCTTCCTTGCAGCTCGCGCGCCGCGACCGCGATCGGTTCCTCGAAGTTGCGTCCCTCGGCAGCCTGGGTCTGGTCGCGGCGCAGCAAGAGCGCTACGACGAATCGCTCGACTGGGACCGCGCGGCCCTCGATTTATCGCGATCCGTCGGCGACCGCTTTTCAGAGGGCAACATCCTCGGCAACATGGCGTGGAGCTTCTTTGAGCTTGGCAATTACGAAGACTCGGCGCGTCTTTTTCGCCAAGCCGAAGAGTTTGCCGCGAGACAGGGAAATGTGGGCGCCGAGCTCACCTGGAGCGTTGATGTCGGTGCGCTCGATTTCTATCTGCGCAATGATGTCGTGGCCGAAAAGGAGACTCGCGAGGCGCTCGCACTGGCGCGTCGACTCGATCAGCAGGATCAGGTTGGGCGATCGCTCGCCGTCCTCGCGGATATCGCGCTCGCAACCGGCCGCACTGACGACGCGGACAACGCGACGCAGGAAGCCCTGAAAATTTTTCGCGCCGATGGCGATCGCGACACCGAGCTCTCATCGAGCGTGACGGAAGCGCGGATCGAAGCGGAACGCCACAATGTTTCCGCGGCGCGGCAGATCCTGAAGGGAGTGATCGACGATCCCGCCGCGAGCGCATCGATCCGCTGGACGGCGGAGGCGCGGCTTGCGGTAGTCGACGAAAACGCAGGCATGCCGGTGGCGGCCGGGCAGGAATTCCGCCAGTCGATCGCCACCGTCGAAACGGCTCGCTCGTCCGTGACGGACGAATCCATGCGCATTTCGTTTCTCACGAACGCGATCGAATTTTACGACGCTTACATCGGATTCCTCGTCTCGCAGCACAAGAACGAAGAGGCGCTCGGCGTTGCGGAGTGGACTCGCTCGCGCACGCTCCTCGAGGGACTGAAGCTCGATCCCGCCGGCCGGAAGATCGCAGGCAGCGAAGCGAATTGGAGTCGCGCGGCGCGTCTGGAAGGCGCCGTTATTCTGTGCTACTGGCTCGGCGCGAGCCATTCTTACCTTTGGGCCATCGCGCCGTCGGGCGCCGTCAAACTCTTTCTGCTGCCGCCCGAAGCGCAGATCGACCCGGCTGTGCAAGCGTATGGCAACGCATTATTGGGACCGCGCGACGTCCTCGAAACGGCGAATCCGGACGGCGAAAGTCTTTATCAGATGCTGGTCGCTCCGGCCGCGAGCATGATCCCGAAAGGCTCTCGCGTCGTGATCGTTCCTGACGGCAGCCTGTGCGGCCTGAATTTTGAAACGCTGCTGGTCGCGTCTCCCGCGCCGCACTATTGGATCGACGATGCCGTGGTCGCCTACGCGGACTCGCTGCTTCTAGTGGCCGCGGCCAGGCCGTCCCCCCCGCCCAAGCGCGCCCGGCTGCTTTTGATTGGCGATCCCGTCTCGCCCAGCGACGAATTTCCTCCGCTGCCGCAGGCCGCCGTCGAAATGAGCCGCGTCGAGAAATATTTTCAGCCGCGGCAGACGACCGTGCTTTCCGGTTCCCAAGCGACCCCCGGCGCGTACCTCGCGAGCAAGCCCGGTCAATTCACTTACATTCATTTCGTCGCGCATGGCACTTCGAGCGAGCTCAGGCCTCTTGAGTCATCCGTGGTTTTGAGCAGGCAGGGCGATTCCTTCAAGCTCTATGGCCGCGACATCGTCGGCGTTCCCCTCAGAGCCGCGCTGGTCACGATCTCCGCGTGCAGCGGCGTCGGTTCGCGCAACTATTCCGGAGAGGGAATCGTCGGGCTGTCGTGGGCGTTCTTGCGAGCGGGCGCCCGCGGCGTGATCGCGGCCCTCTGGGAAGTGGACGACGCTTCGACGGCGACGCTCATGGATGGGATGTACGCGCAGATCAGTCAGGGAAAAGATCCCGCTGTCGCGCTGCGAAACGCGAAACTCGCGCTGCTGCACTCGAGCGGTGTATACCGCAAGCCCTTTTACTGGGCGCCCTTTCAGTTCTATCTCGGCGTATAAAGGCCGG
>Ga0335074_10000821_pt1 | contig 42576 bp, 35 predicted proteins | sample Lox_Sample_23_FD_206715 | JGI IMG/M metagenome (GOLD analysis project Ga0335074, IMG submission 206715) | Soil microbial communities from Loxahatchee National Wildlife Refuge, Florida, United States - Lox_Sample_2.3 | ecosystem: Environmental > Terrestrial > Soil > Wetlands | place: USA...
AACAACTTACGCGAGTGCGGGAATCGGTGGAGTTGGACTCGACCGAGAAGACGACCGTGATGGACAGCGTAAAGTCAACGGTGAAGCTGGTTCGAGTAATGGGGATCGGCCTGGGCGCGGTGCTACTGGTGCTTATTTTGATGGTTGGGATGATGCTGATGCACGCGAAGTGAGCGTTCGTGCGACGTCACGCGTTCAAGAGCTGGAATGGAAGCAAAAGGCGAGCTGCTTCCAGCCCGCCCTTTGTCTTGTGGGCTGCCAAGCGTATGAAATGCGCCGCGACCGGGAGCGTTCATGGCGCAGTGATGAAAATCACTGCAGAGAGCGAAGAGGTTGGGGGTGGCGCCTTATTTTTCATCATGCTGAAATCTTTTGCTACGCAGTAAAAGGGAATTTTGGAGAAAATGGCTAACTCTGGCGGGGATGTTGAAACGAAGGTTGCCAGTTGTTGATTCACGGGACTAGCATGTGGGGCAGTTAGATAGCAGAGCGATGGCGCGCGCGCCGCGTTATGGAAACACAACCTGTTGCAGGAATGCCGGAAGTTCCAAACCTACCTTAAAGCCAGAGTGGAGCAATCTTGATATGGCATGGTACGCCTACTGCATAACTGAGAAACAATCGTTTCCCGAACTCCTTCGCCACCGTAAACCCGTTCCGTTGGAGTCAGTTGCGGGAATTCAAGGAAATCAGGTCTTTCTTTACCCAGCCAGTGATCTAGCAGTTATCGTAAGCGAACACTCCCCATACGACCCCCTGAATCAAAAAGCCGCAATGGACCATGCCAAGGTTATTGCGGAATGCTTTAAGACTTCAACCGTCCTTCCATTCAGGTTTGGGACGGTTTTTTCAGATGATGACGCGCTGCGGCGGTCGGTGAGGTCGAACCAGCGGCAGTTTGTGACGAATATCGAGCGGCTGCGGGGCAAAGCTGAGATGCACCTGAAAGTTACGCTCGATGATTGCTGTCGAGAGCAGCTGCGGCGGGCGATTCCCGATGCCGGGACGGTGGGGCGCGAGTACCTGTCGAACCTGCGGGAGAATGCGTCCTTGCAGCGGGAGCGCCAGACGAAGGCGCGGGCGGTGTCGGTCCAAATGCACAGGATGTTTGCTCCCCTGGCGGAGGAGATCACATGCAAGCGGACGGAGACGGGGAAGATGCTACTGGATATTGCTCATTTGATTGATCATAAATGCGTGGAGCGGTACCAGAACAAGTATTCAAGCGCGAGCCTGACGCTGAAGGACTGCCAGATGCAGTTATCAGGGCCGTGGCCACCGTATCATTTTGTGCATCGGCTGACGCGCGGCCAGGTCCACGGGAACCACGCGCAGGCCTGAAGGCTGGGGAAGTCATACCATGAGGGGCTGGGGCAAACCCAGCCCAATCTATTTGCACATGAACTTGGGCAAGAAGAAACCCCGGCGGACCCACGAACCACCGGGGCTTCTTATAGCGAGGTACGAACGGGGGAATGCTCTGGAAGAGTACCCACACGAACCTCTGTAGTTTAAGACGCATGAAGGGGCAAAAAAGGACGCAAGACGAAGAAAAAACCTTTGACTCGGCGCGTGAGCAACAACCTGGCGATTGCTGCCGGCGGCTGACGCCAAGAACCAAGGTCAGTGTTTGCAGCCAGCGTTCGAGGTCGTCATTTAGATCCGTTCACAGAGACGCGGGTTGCGGCGATTTTACCGGTGACAGTGGCACCGGAGTAATCGCCATAGGTGTCGTCAGGTTGTGAAGGCGAGTGTGCCGCGGCAGGACTTGCCGATGGGGACGAAGGTGTTGGTTTTATCCAGGATGAAGCTGCCGCCGCGGCAAAAACAGGGGAAAGAGGGCCCTGGCTTATATTTACCTGATTGCGCGGCAGTACGATGCGGCTCTGGCTGACGCGCGCCAGCGTCTTGAGTCTGATCCGCGCAATTCGTTGACGCTGTATATCCTCTCTGACATTTATCGCCGCAAGGGGATGGAAGCCGAGGCGGCAAAGGCGTGGGAAGCTGGTCTTGTCGCGGACGGCAACCAGGCCGATGCGACGAGCATTCGGAGGGCGTTTACGCGTGGAGGATACCGTGCTGTGCTCCGCTGGAACATCGCGAACCTGAAGAAGCAGTCGGAGAAGCATTATGTTTCGCCCGTAGACGTGGCGCTGCAATATGCGCAACTTGGCGATCGCGACAAGACCTTAGGTCTGCTGGAAGAGGCTTATCGGCAGCATTCTCCGGAGTTGATCGACGGATTGCAGGATGATCCTGCGTATGATTTTCTGCATTCGGATCCGCGTTATCGGGCGCTGGTGAAAGAGATTGGACTGCCGCCGGAGTATTAAGAGCGGACGAGGTTGGGCAGCGGCCGGTCAGGTGAGAGCGGGGCTGGGGGCTCCGGTGAATTGGAGGCCGAGTACGGTGATGTCGTCTTCCTGGCCAAAGGCCTGGGCTTGGTCGGCGATGGCGGCCGCGTTCTGGTTACTGATTTCGCGGGTGCGATCGAAGCCGAAGAGTTCCTTTTGTTCGTTGATGGCTTCGACGACGCCATCGGTCATGAAGGTGAGGCGGTCTCCGGGCTGGAGGGTGAAGGTGTGGACGGGGTAGTTGACTTCGGCCACGGCGCCCAGCGGGAGCGAGCCCTCGATGCTCATTTCTTTCCCATTTAAGTAAGGAGGCAGGTGGCCGGCGTTGGCGAGGGTGAGCGAGCCGTCGGCGGACAGGTCGACGCACACGCAGGTGGCAAAGCCGGCGAGGCGCATATCGGACATGACAAGATTGAGGTGGTGCAAAAGTTGGGAGGGAGAGTCATTTTCCCGGCGTCCGGCTGCGCCCAGCAATACAGCCCCGGTCATAGCGGCGGCAGCTCCCTTGCCGCTGACGTCGCCCAGCAGAATGCGCTGACGGGCTGAGGGCAGAATGCGGCAGAGATAGAAGTCGCCGCCGACATCGCGCGCGGGGCGGAACGCAATATCGATTTTGATACCGGAGAGGCTTTGGATCGATGCGGGGCTCAAGGACCGCTGCATCTTCTGGGCCGCCTCCATTTCGCCAGCCAATGCTGATCGTTGGTCCGCAATCTGCCGCTGTTCACGCGCTACAAGAACGATGAGCGCGACGACCATACATGCCTGTGCGATGCTCTGCGCGGGGAACAGCACCGACTGCCATGCCTGAAAGAGATCGGATGCCCCGGGGAGGTAGCCTGCGAGGAGGGTGAGAAAGAAGACGATGAGGGCCAGGCCCAACGCCGCGGAAAGTCCGGCGGCCGCTCGGGTTCGGCGCGGGATCCGGTGATACGGCCAAAAGGCGATAAATGGACTCAAGCCGAGAAGAATAGCCAAGAGAACATACCCAATGGGTTCGACGATGAGTGAGAGGGTCGTATCCAGAGGCAGCGCTCGTTGTGGAGGAAGCAACAGTTCGAGCAACGGCCATGCCGCACGCACAATCCAAGCTCCAATGAACAGTCGGAAGATAAAAGGCATACGCTTCCGGGCCAGCACAAAATAGAAGGACGTTTGCGCGAATAGATTGGCTGTGGCCGTAAAAGAATACAAGGCGAGAAACGCCCAGGCCGGTTCGTCCGTCATGATGTTCCCGCATAGAATGTCCACAAACATCAGTCCGGTAAAAATGCAGGAAAGCCCTAAGAGGATGAGCTCGGGATGTGTGCGGTCAGGCACAGAAAATCCGAGCAACACCAAGCCGACGATCCCGATTGCGACCAATGGCACAAATGTAATCAGGTTGGCGCGGATAATCTGTAGGAGCACGCCAGCTCTGTTGTCGTGCAGGCTTTCCATTCCCCCGACTCGAATCCCGGCAGATGGCAGTCTTTGTGCCGCGGATCCCAGCGGCACAAAACCAAAACGATAAACGATGCGAAGCGACAGGATATTCGAGCGATTTCCGGTGGGCGATGGCGGAATGGGGAATATACGGATGGAGTCCATAGTGCACAGGCCACTGTGCAGATTGCCGTTCCGGCCAATGAGGGCCCCGTTCATGAATACTTCGTAGGAACCCCAAAGCCGTATCTGTACCGAGGGTCTGTCGAACACTCCTGGAACGATCGGCTCCAAATGGCACCGGACCCAAATGCGCGACTGGTCAGGATTCAGTTTCCATTGGGAATACGGCAGCCAGCCGGATTCGTCGAGATTCGGCACGGCCCACGCTGGGTTGTCACCTGCGCGCCAGACGCAGTGCTGCGGCGAGACGGTGATCAAGCTTTGGCCGAAAGCTGCGACAGGCAACATGAGGAGCAGTATGAGAGACAACCTACGCATGGGCCATCTCTGCGGGGGCAAAGGCGAGGCCGAGTACGGTGATGTCGTCTTCCTGGCTGAAGGCCTGGGCAGCACGCGCGATCTCTTCAGCCGATTGAGTAGAGATGGCCGCAGTACGGTCGAAGCCGAAGAGTTCGCGGGAGCGATTACGGGCTTCGACGACGCCGTCGGAGAGAAAGGTGAGCGTGTCGCGGGGAGCAAGAGTGAAGGTGGATTCGGGGTAGGTGGTGTCTGGGGCGATGCCAAGGGGAAGGCCGGATTCAAGGGGGATTTCGTCGCCGTTGCGATAGGGCGCCAGATGGCCGGCATTGGCGAGGGTGAGAAAGCCGTCGGCTGAGATATGGACGCAGAGGCAGGTGACAAATCCGCCGTCGGACGAGGCGGCGAGCTGCGCGTTCAGGCGCAAGAGAATCTGCGAGGGTGAGAGGTTTTCCTGCGCAAGCGCTCGCAACGCGCCGAGCACGAGCGTGCCCTTCATGGCGGCCTTAAGGCCCTTGCCGCTGACGTCGCCGATGACGATCAGCGCGGAGTCATCGGTCAGGGGGAAGACCTGGTAGAAATCACCACCGACCTCGGCGGCAGGAAAGTAGGCAGCGCTGAGGCGGAAACGGTCGATGTGAGGCAGCGAGACGGGGACGAGCCGCTGCTGGACTTCGCGAGCGGCAGCAAACTCGATGCGGAGGTCCTCGGCCTTGTGCCAGGCCGTCCACGTTTGCCGTATCAGCAGCACGGCGATGAAGATGTCGGCGAGATAAAAAGCTGCTGTGAAGAAGTCGAACCCCAGCCATCCGAAGCTGAGTGGATGCCCAGCGACGCGGAGGAAGTAGCCGACGGGGATGAGCAACATCGCCGCAGCCACGGAACGGTTCCGGCCGCGACCGATGAGTGCGACAAGGTCTGCTCCGCCGGTGATCACGTTGAACGAGAACAGGAACCAGTTAGCTGCGAGCATTCCCACGATAACTGGGGCGCCGGCTTGCATTCGAGTGGTTGAGAAACTTCCGGCGATGGTCAACCCGATCCAGCAAAAATGGGCGGCAGCGCGAAAGATGCGATCACGGAACCCCTGCACGGTCCAGAGGAACTCAACCCCGACGCCCATAGCAATGGTATTGATGATGAGGGCGGCAGTAACGGTGATGGGCGAGCTCGCTCCAACGGGCAGCGGGGACAGTAGAACAGCGACCAGAGACGCGGGCATTGCCACCAGCCACAGGGCGCAAAGTAGGAGGGTGCGGTCGCGGGTCCGGGTACCGAGTACGAGTACGGCAACTCCGAGCATGATAAAAGCGAGCGCCAGGGTGAATTGCGGCCAGAAGCGCAGCCAGGCTCGATCCTGGGCCCGGCCAGCGAGCGCATGCAGGAGAGGCGAACTGCCGATGGAAAGTTCGACCTTGACCGGAGAAGGATGACGCAGCACCAAGCTCTGGTTCCCATTGTTCGGAGCGTCCCAGGTGCGAAGGGCAACAACGGCGATGGAACCGGGCTTCGCAATGCCGGCGGGAATATCGAAGACCAGCACCTGAGGGCGGACCAGGGGTTTGGCGTGCGGAGGAAAGTCGCCGTAGCGGCCGACGAGGCGGCCGTTAACCCACAGTTCCTGCACATTGGGGAAAGCATGTATGGTGCACAAACTGACGGCCAGAGGACCGGTAGTGTCGGCTGGCACCGCAAAGCGGGCGCGCACCCAGAAAAAGCCATCAGATTGATAGCCGGGCGCTGGAAACTGCCCTTCCCTCACCATCGGCCATGCACTGTCGTCGAAGTGAGGATCCGCCCATGCTGGTTTATCACCGTAATGGTATTGAAGTGCGAGTTGCGATGGGATCGGCTCGGCTTGAATCGCTTGCGGCATGATGGCTAAGCTGACAAGCAGCAAGAGCAGCGACGGTCTAGGCATGCAGGATCTCGGCGGGAGCGAAGGTAAGGCCGAGGACGGTAATGTCGTCGTTCTGGCCGAAGGCGAGAGCCTGATCAGCGACGGCGGAGGCGCGCTGGTTGCTGATGGCGCGGGTGCGGTCGAAGCCGAAGAGCTCTTTTGCTTCGTTGGTGGCTTCGAGGACGCCGTCAGTCATGAAGGTCAGGCGGTCGCCCGGCTGCAGGATGAAGGTGCGGACGGGGTAGTTGACTTCGGCCACGGTGCCCAGCGGGAGCGAGCCCTCGATGTTCATTTCCTTTCCATTTAAATAGGGAGGCAGATGACCGGCGTTGGCGATGCGCATGCGGCCGTCGGGGTGGATCTCTGCCGCGAGGCAGGTGGCGAAGTGTCCGCCGGAGCGGCCGACGAGGCGGCGGTTGAGAGTGGCGAGCATGGCGGCGGGATCGAAGGTGGATTCGACCTGGTTGCGGATGGCTCCTACGATGACAGCGACGAGCATGGCGGCGCTGATGCCCTTGCCGGAGACGTCGCCGATGACGATGAGGAGTGTGCCGTCGGGCCGGGTGAGGGTCTGGAAGAAGTCGCCGCCGACGGTCTGCGCGGGGTGGTAGGCGGTTTCAATTTGGAAGCAGGGGGAGTGGATGTGCTCGGGGATGAGTACGCGCTGCTGAAGTTGTTGCGCCTGTTCGAGGTCCTGGGCGATAGCCTGGCGGTCGAGCTGTTGCTGCACCTGTGAGTGGAGGAAGCGGCGCGCGACGAGAGCGGCGATGACGAGGACCATGATGATAGAGGCGATTGATCCCGTGCTTATGCCAATGTCGAAGGGGTAGAACTGGTTGGCGATGCCGAAGCGCGCAAGCAGGAAGGGAGCAAAGCTGTTGAGCTCGATAAGGAGGATTGGCACGGCAGCTGCCAAGGCTGCGACACGATCTTTGCGGAAGCCTTCGGCGAGGATGATGAGGAGAATGATGCCGAGCGCAGCCAGGACCACCACAGCTGCCTCGTTGAAGATACCGAGCCAAGTATGGGGGACCACATTGATGTTGTCCGTGGGCAGGATGACTGTTTCCTGCAGAAGGATTTCGGCGGCGGTGAGAATCCAGGCAATGCGCGGAATCCAGCGCTTGTTTTCAAGGCCGAACCAGTGCCACCAGAACATGGCCCACACGACCAATGCGAATTGACGGACGATGCCGTTGATCCAAACCTGACCGGTTCCGAGGGTAAATGTGGAAGTGAGGTCGATAAAGACGATATTGAAGATTCCAACGATGGAGAACAACAGAGCGAAGAAGAGCCAGAGGTAGGCGCGGTCCTGCCGGTTCTTTATCCAGGCCCAAAGGGCCAACGGCGCGAGGAGAAGGAAGAGGGCGAATTGGAAGAAGGAGCCCAGGTAGAAGTGCAGATTGGCGTCGTCGTCGGCGTTCTGGAGCAGGCGAATGGTTGAGGCGAGGCCGATCGCGGGTGGCTGGTGCATGCCGCCCGCGTCAGTGGACTGGAAGAAGGTGCCTCCGGTCATGTAGAAGCGGAAAGCCAGAACGAGCGTGCCATCGTGGCCGATGGGCGGGAGCGGGAAAGAGACGGAGCGGGCGGAATAGACCTTGACTCCGCGCGGGTTGAATTCTCCGAATTTGCCGACGTATTGGCCGTTCGCATAGATCTGATATGCGTCGTCGAAGTCGTTGGGCATTTTGAGCCAGAGCGGCTTGCCGGAGTCGTTGATGTGCAGGCGGAGGCGGTACCAGGCGTATCCGTAGAGGTTGGGAAAGCCCTGTTTGGTCCAGCCGGGGACGAATCCGGATGTGCCATAAGCGGGATCGATGGAGCCGTTTTTGGGGGCGACATCCATGTTGGTCCAGCTGGAGTCGTTGAAGCTGGGCTGCGCCCAGAGTGGGGCGCCATTGACGATGGGCGAGTCGCCGGGCGCGAACTTCCAGGGGCCGGGCAGGTTGACGGCGGAGTTATTGAGGGTGATGACTTCGCCGGACGGCTGCGCGAATGGGGTGCTCTGGCAGAGCGCGAGGGGCGCAAAGGAGAGGAGCGCGAAGAGCAGTAATGGGCGCGGCAGTTTCATTTGCTAGCGAGGGTATCACCGTGAGGGCGAAGGCGTAACGAAGAATTTTGCGCGTGGTTATGGGTTGGAGGGTGAGGCGGCTTCGATTTGGAGGAGGCGCTTTTTGCGGTCGATGCCCCAGCGGTATCCGGTGGCGGAACCGTTGGAGCCGATGACGCGGTGGCACGGCACGACGATGGCCACGGGGTTAGTGGCGCAGGCGCGGGCAACGGCGCGGACGGCGGTGGGCTGTCCGATTTCGCGGGCGACCTGCGCATAGGTGCGGGTCTGGCCGCGGGGGATGGCGCGGAGGGCCTGCCAGACGCGCATTTGAAACGCGGTGGCGCGGAGGTCGAGCGGAAGATCGAGCGCGGCGGGATGCTCGGTGAGCTGCGAGAGAACCTGCGCGAGCATGGGCGCGAGATCAGGCTGCGAGTGAAGACCGGCGGCAGGGAACTGCGTGCGTAACTGTTCGAGGGCTTTATCCGGAGTTGAGGCCAGGGTGATGGCGCAGAGTCCGCGGGGCGTGGCGGCGATGAGAAGGGTGCCAAGCGGGGACTGGGCGGAAGTGTAGCCGATGCTTTGGTTGAGGCCGCGGTTGCGGTAGTCACGGGGCTTCATGCCGAGATGCTGGCCGGAGTATGCGCGCGAGGAGCTGGAGTAGCCCGCATCGTAGATGGCGTCAGTGATGCGGGAGCCGGATTTGGCCAGATTGCGACGGAAGCGCTGAGCGCGCTGGTGGGACTGGTATTGGCGGGGGCTGACGCCGAGGACGCGCTGGAAGAGCCGCTGAACGGTGAAAGGCGAGAGGCCGGAGATGCGTGCGAGCTCGGCGAGACGGACGAGGCGGTCGCGATGCTGGTTGAGATGATCGCAGAGGGTCTGGACGAGCTGGGCTTCGGGCTGGATTCCGGCGGGGTTGCAGCGCTTGCAGGGACGGTAGCCGGCGCGGAGAGCGTGGATGATGTCATGAAAGAGTTCGACGTTGCCGCGGCCCGGGCGGCGGCTGGGGCAGGACGGGCGGCAGAAGACATGGGTGGTTCGGACTCCGTAGAAGAGCTGGCCGTCGGCGCGGGGGTCGCGGGACTGGATAAGCGCCCAGGCTTCGTCGGGAGTGGGATTGGGCAACGGCATTGCGCTGATCATCATGGTATCGCTCCTGAATAGATTGAGGATGTCATGGCGAGGATGCGGGGACACTCCGGAAATTGCTGGGGAAGTGGGGATATGGTGGGGTTGGGCAAGGTATGTTACTGAGGGGTATTCTGCTTGCTTATTTCGCGGCTTTTGCGGCGGCGACGCCAATGCCAGATAAGCCACGCGATGAGAAGGATGGCAGCGAGGATGATGTAAGCCAGGTATGGGCCGACCCAGAGGGCGGCACGGAGAAATAAGCCGAAGCGGCGGGCGCGAGCGACGGCGTCTGCGGGGATGACGACGGACTGACTCCAGTCCATGGATTCGAGGCGCGGCAGGAAGCCCTGGCGGATGCAGCCCTCGAGGTCGTAGATGCCGATGTGCGGTGTGAAGTGACTGGCGACGATCAGGTCGCGGGAGAACTCAGTCCAGTTGAGGGGAGCGGCGCCGGGCGTGGCGGCGCCGTCGGTGCTGCCGACGGCGATGCCGGAGGCGTTGCGGCCGAGCGACCAGATCATGGCGGCTCCGACGGGGTGCGCGAAGCTTGTGTAGAGCATGAGATAGTCCTGATTGCCGCGCACGTCGACGGTGCCGAGAAGGCGATCGAGGAGGTCGGAGTGGACGTCGCGCTCGGCGACGATGTAGGGCATTTGATAGATCTGGACGGGGTATCCGGAGGCGCGGATTTGAGCGATGAGCGCGGAGTAGGCGCGGCGGGCGCTCGCGATGCGGTGCTCGTTGAAGCTGCGGCGAATGAGAGTGGCCATGAGGCGGAGGGGATGTCCTTTGAGCAAACCGAGCTCGGCGAAGTTGGGTTCAACGTCGAGGCCGACGGCGACCCACTTGAGGTTGTTGGCGCGGGTCCATTGATCGAAAGCGGTGATGCGGTTGCGGGCGAGCGGGACGTTATCGGCGTTGAGATAGAAGCCATGCTCTTTGGAGAGCATGATCCAGGCGATGACGGGGACGTTTGCCTGGTTGAGCTGATGGACGACTGCGGCGCGCTGCGGTGAGAAGTCGAGAATGGGCAGCGCGACCGAAGCGCGAAGTGTCTGGAGCGAAGGGATGACGGCTGGATTGGCGAAGAGGGCTTGCATCTCCGGGATGCCGTGCTCGCAGCAAGCGAAGCCGAGCTGAGGCGGGGTTCCCGGACCCTGGACGCGGATGCCGGCAGGCTGCGGTTGTGCCGCGGCGACGGATGCAAGCAGACAGACGCCGAGCACGAGTACGTCGATGCGGCGCGGATGAGCGGAAAGCTGCATGGCGGGACGGCTGTGGAATCCAGTGTAAAGGCAGGAGCTGAGTGTCGTGGTCCAACAGTCGCGACGATTGCGCTGCCTAATAGAATTTGCGGGCCAAGGATGGATACATGCGGCGGAGAAGATAGTATTCGTTGATTGGGCGGTCGTCAGTGAGGGGTGGAGTGTTCGGAGCCTGGGCGATGACGCTGCTGACGGGAACCTGGGTTTTGAGAACAGCGGCGAACTGCTGCTGAGGGGTGGGCTCAGGGCCCCACTCCATCATGTCCGTGATGGCAGCGGGGGCATGTGGGCGACAAGCTGCTGTGGGGTGAGGTCAGGGATGGGCTGCTCGCTGGCAAGAAAGTGCTCGCCCCAATGTTCGAGTGAGCCATATGCACGGACGTAGGGGAAGGACCGCTGGAGGGACTTGGCGATAGCGGCGCGGGCGGCGGCGTCTCCACCGGGCACCCAGGTCTGGAGGATGCCGCCGGGGCGAAGGTGGAGTTTGACGGTGTCATAGAACTCTGTGGAGTAGAGGAGGCTTGAGCTGGCGGTTTCGAGCGGTGGGGGAGGGTCGAGGGTGATGACGTCGTACTGTTGGCTGGTACGTTCGAGGTAGCGCCGGCCATCATCGATGACGACGTGCGCCAGGGGTGAGTTGAGCAGCGCCGGGCCGTCGGGGTGAAAGAAGCCAAAGAGTCTTGGCACGCTCGGCACCAGTTCGACAACTGTGGTGGGGATTCCCCAGGAGAGCACGGAGCGAAATGTTGTGCCCATTCCGAAGCAGATGACGAGGACGTTGCGCGGACGATGGCCAAGATAGGCGAGTGGCATGTGGGCCATCATCTTGGAGATGGGCGTCATGACGGTAATGCCGACACCGTTGACGAGCAGTTGCCGGTGCATGCCTTCGCCTGTAGCGATGACGGTCGCGGTGCTGTCGCGCAGGGTGATGTGATTGGCGAACTTATCCCCATAGTTGCGGCTGACGGTTACGATCAAAAGGCCGAGCACCAGAGCGCTGACCGCGTAAGTCCGCTGCGTTCGGAACTGGTGCGGATCTGCTTCAGGTTTGAGCAGCCATTGCGGAGCCAGGCTAAGCAGAAACCATGGTGTGGAGAGTATGAGAAGGGACCATCGCTCGCTGATGAAGGGGAGCAAAAGGAAGCCAGCGAGAAGCGGGCCAAGAATACAACCGGCGACGTTGACGGCATAGCCGCGACCGGCACGATCCGGGTCTCCGGCGGACCAATGATCGACCAGCATGGGAGTAACGAAGCCGAGGATGGAGCTGAAGGGGACAATTCCAAACCAGACGCGAAGGGATGCGAAGAGAGGGATCGCGTAGTAAGCGGTAAACAGCGGGAGCAGAGATGAAAGGCCGAGCAGAGTCCAGACCACGATAGGAACGGCTTTGTTGTGGACACTCCACTGACGGTAAAGGCGTGAGCCAAGGAATGTTGCTACAAGATATGTGGCGAGGATGGCGGCGAAGGCATATACATAGGTTCCGCAATATGGGGTGTAGAGGCGGATCCATACGACTTCCATGCCCATGCTGGTGAGACCGCTCAAGAAAAGTACGATGAGGGGTTTGCGGTTTTGGGCATAGACGCGAAACGGGGCGGGTGTAGCAGGTTGTGAGAGGGATGCTTTTTCCTTCGCGAAGCGCGTAAAGGAGAGCGAAAAGGCGAAAACGGCAAGGAAAAGATTGCAAGCAGCTCCGAATGTCAGCGTTCCGCGAAGGCCGTAAATCTCGATGAGCAAAAGCGGGAGCAAGGCCCCAGCGACTGCGCCGAGGACGTTGGCGAGATAGAGAAAGCTGAATGAGCGGGGCGCGTCCTCTGCGCGGGTTCGCTTGATAGCGAGCATCGCGAAGGGAATGGTGGCGCCCATGCAGGCACACCAGGGTGTGATTGCAAGCGCGATACAGGTTCCAGAGGCGAGGTAATAGGAAAATGAGGACGAGATGCTGAGGTGTTCGAGGAGGATGCGTCCCCAGTGGAGTTCAAGAGGCACGAGGAGCGCTGAGATTCCGATAAGCAGCTCGGTTGCCGCGTAGATGCGGAGGGCCGGGATGGGGAGGCTTTCAGCGTAGTTCTGTGCGAGGGCACCGCTGGCCCAGGAGCCGAGTCCGAGTCCGGCCATGAAGGACGAGAGGACGATAGAGACCAGAGCGGTCGTGACGCCGAACTGGGCCATGGCAAGGCGCAGCCAGACCAGCTCATAGAGGATGCTGCAGAAACCGGAGACGAGAAAGAACAAAAATATCCACTGCATGTATATGCGGGGTCTCTGCATGCGTGTCCTCGCTTTTGCGGTGCGAAATACAGATTTTTCGCGGTTGAGCGTTGGCTTAATCGTACGCAAAAACACAGGTTGTGCAAAGGAATAGTTAAAGGAGTTGGGGTGCTTAAGCGCGACTGCACGCGACGCCAAAGGTTGGTTTTTTCGCGGGCGCGGAAGATATTTGCGTCGCAGGGCTACTCATATCGAAGCACACGGACGGGCTCAACGTTGGAGGCGCGTTGGGCGGGCAGGAAGCAGGCGGCGAGCGCGACGAGGCTGAGCAAGACTGCGACGGCAAGATAGGTGATGAAGTCGTTGGGGGCGATTCCATAGAGCTGGCTGCGGAGCAGCGGCGTGAGCAGGAGCGAGGCGATGAGTCCGACGGCCATGCCGTAGATGGACATTCGGACTCCCTGTTTGATGACGAGGTCGAAGATGTCGCGGCGTTTTGCGCCGAGGGCCATGCGGATGCCGATTTCGTGGAGGCGCTGGCGGGTGGTGTATGCGATGACGCCGTAGATGCCGATGGCGGCGAGCGCGAGGCCGACGAAACCGAAGAGACCGACAAAGGTGCCGGCGACGCGGGTCCCGGTGCTGGCGAGCTGGATGTTGCGCGCGAGCGGATACTGGTGCAGCACGGGAAGTTCAGGGTCGAGACTATGGACGGCGGCGGTGATGCGCGTGGCGTAGGCGTTGGGGTCGCCCTTGACGAGCACATCGAGGACGAAGTTGGAGCGGTAGTCCTGGAGAGCGGGGCGGTAGACGATGGGCTGTGGCGTTTCTTCAAGATGCAGGTATTTTGCGTTGCGGGCGACGCCGACGACGGTCCACCAACCGCCGCCGACCTTCACGCGGCGTCCGATGGGGTCCTGGCCGGGCCAGTATTTTTGCGCGAAGGCCTGATTGACGACGGCGACGGGACGCGTGTCTTCGGTGTCGTTAAGCTGGAATTCGCGTCCGGAGACGAGAGGGATGTGAAGCGTGCGGAAGAAATCGGGGCCAACGATGCTGTTGAGCACCTGCATGGACTCATTCTTCTGAGCAACATAGCCTTCGGGCTGGGCAGCGTCCATGGACCAGCGGAAGCCGAGCGGAGACCAGGTAGAGGTGGAGACAGAGCGTACGCCGGGAATGTTGCCGATGCGTTGGCGCAATTCGCGCTGGAAGGCGAGGCCCGTGTCTTTGGTGTATCCGGCGGGGAAGAGATCAACGCTGGAAAGCAGGACGTGGCCGCCGCTGAAGCCGGGGTCAGCGTGCTGCTCCTTGCGGAAGCTGCGGATGAAGAGTCCGCCACAGACGAGGAGCAGAAACGAGAGCGCGATCTGGGCGACGACAAGCCAGGTGACGAGACGGGCCTTGTTGCGGCCTCCGGATGAGGTTCCGGCCTCTTCCTTGAGGACGGTGACGGGCGTGATGCGCGAGGAGCGCAGTGCGGGCAGGAGTCCGAAGGCGATGCCGGTGAGCGTGGCGAGGGCGAAGGTGGCAAAGAGGACGCGCCCGTCCACATGCATGTTGAGAACAATGGGAACGTCAGTGGGCGGCACGAAGCGGTCAAAGGTGCGCGCGGACCAGAAGGTGAAGACGAGCGCGACGAGGCCTCCGGCGAGGGCGACGAGGATGCTTTCGACGAGCAGCTGACGGATGAGGCGGGCGCGGTTGGCTCCGAGCGAGAGGCGCACGGCCATTTCGCGGCGGCGGGCGACGGCACGGACGAGAAAGAGGTTGGCGACGTTGACGCAGGCGAGCAGAAGCACGACGAGCGCGATGGCGAGGAGCGGCGGCAGGATGACGGCGAGGTACTGATTGGAGCTGTCGGGCGCGTGCCAAAGCGAAATGGTGAGCATCTGGTTGCTGCCCTTGTGCGAATCGGGGAAGGTGCGCGCGATCTGCTGCATCTCAAGGGTGAGCTCCTGGCGGGCCTGGGCCACGGTTGCGCCGGGGGCGAGGACGCCGATGGTGTTCAGCCATTCGTTACCCCGGTCGTGGAAGACGTCGTCTGGGCCTTCGAGCTGCTGGTGCTCCATGAGCGGCGCCCAGAGATCCATTTGAAGGCCGTTGCTGGCGCCTTGAAAGAGCGGCGGCGCGACTCCGATGACGGTGAAGGGATGCTGGTCGAGGTTGATGGTGCGGCCGATGATATTCGGGTCGCCGTCGAAGAGAAGCTGCCAGGTGCGGTAACTGAGGACAGCGACGGGAGCGCCGCCGGGACGCTGGCCGTCCTGCGGGTTGAAGAAAGAGCCGAGCACGGGGCGCACGCCGAGGCCACTGAAGAAGTTGGCGGAGGTGAGCGAGGCCCAGAGCTGCTGCGGCTTGCCGGCGGAGGTGAGATGGACGATGGTGGTGTCCCAGGCAACGAGTGCGGAAAGCGTATGGGTGTGCGCGCGGAGGTCGATGTAATCAAGGTAGGAGAGCTGCGAGGAGATTTGCCCGCGCTTGATGTCAACGGCGGTGTGCGCAGGGTGCGCGCCGGGGATGGGCGAGAAGAGCGTGGAGCTCATCCAACTGAAGATGGTGCTGTTGGCGCCGATGCCGAGGGCCAGCGTGATGATGGCGGTGAGGGTGAAGGCAGGCGTTTTGCGCAACTGGCGAAAGGCGTAACGGGCGTCTCTGAACCATCCCTGCATGGGTGCGTCTCCGAAGACAGCGTTCAATGTAGTGCACGGTATGGGCCACTGCCGGAGGGGCGGCAGGTGATTGATAATACGGCATTTCGTGGCGGATGGACAGAGGTTGGCGAGAAGGGATGTGTCCGGAACTGGAGGGATGTGTACGGAAATGGACGGTGAATGGGTTAGAAGACAGTCAGTGAAGGGCCGTTCAGCGAATAGGCATCCGGAGGATGAGGTTCTATTTATTCAGGCTTTCAATGGCTGCAGGTTTTGTGGGTGTCCTATTTATGGTGATGGGAATTGCCACCAACGGGGTGAGACATGAGGGATGTCGAGAGGCGGGACAGCAAGCGTCGGAAGCTGAAGGTGTTGTGGTTGCTGGGCGGGGGATGGGTTTCCGGCAGCAGGAGAGACCTGGACAGCTACGCAAAGATTCTCGCGAGTCGGGGATTTACGGTTGCGAGTGTGGGGCACTCGATTTCGCCGGAGAGGCATTATCCGGTACCAGTGCGGCAGGTGAATGAGGCGCTAGGGTATCTGGCGCGGAATACGGCGCGGCTGCATGTGGATGCGGGACGGATGTTTCTGGCGGGCGACTCGGCGGGCGCGCAGATTGCGGCGCAGGAGGCGAACATGATCAGCGTGTCGGAGTACGCGGCGGAGTTGGGAGTGAAGCCGACGATCCAGCGGTCGCAGCTTGCGGGCGTCCTGCTGTTTTGCGGTGCGTTTGATGCAAAGGCGGTGAAGTACGAGGGGCTGATGGGGTGGTTTGTGCGGACGGTGCTGTGGTCGTACAGCGGGCGTAAGGATTTTCTGAAGGATGCGGCGTTCGCGCGGATGTCAGTGTTTGACTATGTGACGGGGGCGTTTCCTCGAGCGTTTGTTTCGGCGGGCAATGCTGATCCGCTGGGGCCGCAGTCGCATGCGTTCGCGGAGAGGCTGGCAGGGCTGGGCGTGAGCGTGGATAGTTTGTCTTATCCGAAGGACTATGCGCCTGCGCTGGGACACGAGTACCAGTTCAATTTAGATACGGATGCAGGACGGCTGGCGCTCGAGCGGTGCGTTGCGTTCTTAAAGAAGGACGCAGGCGCGAAGGCGCGGTAAAAGGCAAAAGGGGAACGGTGTCGATACCACTGGCAAACTTTTTCGGGTTGTTGGGCGGACTGCTGGTGCTGGCCTATGTGGCGAACCGGTTCTCACACTGGACGCGCGTGCCGGACGTGGTGGTCCTGCTGGGATGCGGGATTCTGCTGGGGCCAGTTCTGCACTGGATCAACGCGGCGGAGTTTCCGCGTATCACGCGCGGGGTAGGGACACTGGCGCTGATTCTGATTTTGTTTGCGGCAGGCCTGGAACTGGATTTGCGGCGGGCGCGCAGGCAGTTTGTGGCCGGGACCGTGCTGGCGGTGCTGAGTTACGGGCTGACGATGGAGGGCGTGCATCTTTTTTGCACGCACGTACTGGGGATGAGCCGGATGGCGTCGCTGCTAGCTGGCGCGGTGCTGGCGTGCGTGAGCGGATCGATTGCGCTGCCGGTGCTGGAGCAACTGGAGCTACGCGAAGAGCTGAGAACGACGCTGGTGATCGAGTCGTCGTTTGGCGACGGGCTGGGCGCGCTGGTGGTGGGCGTGCTGGTTAGTCTGGCTGGCGGCGGCGCAACGAGCCACACAAGCGGCGGCGCGATTCTGGGCGGGATGGTGACGCAGTTTGTGTACCGGTTTTTGCTGGCGTTTGTAATTGCGGCGGTGGCGGGGTTCCTGTGGGCCAGGCTGCTGCCACGGATTTCGAACCAGAAGTTCTGGCAGGTGTTGACGTTTGCAGCGGTGCTGATAGTGTACTCGGGCGTGCACGCGGCCGGAGGCAGCGAGCTTTTCGCGGTGATGGTGTTCGGCGCGACGCTGGCGAGCCTGCTGGGGCCGCAGAGTTTTTTGCGGGAGTTCGAAGTTGAGTTCAACGCAAAGGATGAAGGCAGCCAGATTCATTCATTCCATTCGGAGCTGGCGTTTCTGGTGCGGAGCTTCTTCTTTGTATTGCTGGGGGCGATGATCCAGTTTCGCGGGCTGCGGGAGCAGATGCTGCCGAGCGTGGGGATCCTAGCCGTGTTTCTGGTGGCGCGTTTTGTGTCAGTGAATGTGAGCCGGGTGGCTTGGCGAGGAACGAGCGCGCGCGAGCGTGAGTTGGCGACGCTGCTGATTCCGCGGGGGCTGATTACGGCGGTGCTCGCGCTGGAGGCGATTGAAGCTATGCCGGTGGACCTGATGTTTTTTCCGTCGCTGACATTTGGGCTGATTCTGCTGACAAATGCGCTGGCGCTGGTGGCGACGGTGCGGGCGAAAGGGATCGCGGCGGGTTGAGTGGAAGATCAAGTTGCAGGGTGGCATGCAATACGGCGGAGCGCGCTAAGGGACTCTATAATCCCGCTATGCGATCGAAGAGCAATGTTACGAGAGACGATTCCGGGTGTGGATGCAGCCGAGATGCGCGGCATGAAGCGCGCCAGCGATGACGGGTTTGGGCAGGTTTTGGCAGCGCGTGACGGACGGCATGGAGCTGAACCAGCTATGGAAGGAGTTTCGGGCTGACGCGCGCTCGAGCTACGGGCTGTACTCGCGCGAGGTAGACGCGGCGCAGAGGCCGGGAACAAGCAAGGGCCGGCACGCGTTTCATGTGGCCAGGCAGTTTTTCTGGGCGGTAATTGAAAAGCTGACTCCGGCGCGGCGCTTGCTGCTGCTGGCGGCGCTGGTGCTACTGCTGTTTCCGAACGGCGCGGGGGTCTCCTATTCGAACGGCCACAGTAATGTGCAGGTGGGCGGGTTCGACGGAGCGTTCTGGGGCGGGCTGCTGCTGCTGTTGCTGCTGGTGCTGGAGATTGGGGACCGCGTGGTGATGAAGCGCGATCTGCAAATCGCGAAAGAGATCCAGACGTGGCTGCTGCCGGGGAGCGCGCCGGAGGTTCCGGGGCTGGAGATTGCGTTTGCGACGCGTCCGGCGAATACAGTTGCGGGAGACTACTACGATGTGTTTGCACGAGCGGCGGAGAGCGGCGAGAGCGACCGGTTTGTGATTGCGGTTGCGGATGTGGCAGGCAAGAGCGTACCCGCAGCGATGCTGATGGCGACCTTCCAGGCGAGCCTGAAGACGCTGGCGCGGACACCGGGGTCACTGGCGGACCTGGTGGGCCGGATGAACACATATGCGTGCAGCAACAGCCAGAATGGACGGCGATTTACAACGGCGTTTATTGCCGAGTATGAGCCCAGGTCGCGGAGCCTGACCTATGTGAACGCGGGCCATAATCCTCCAATGCTGCGGCGGCGATCGGGAGCGGTGGAGCGGCTAACGATGGGCGGCGTGCCGATCGGGATTGTGGACGGTGCCCCGTATGAGGCGGTGACGGTGACGCTCGAGGCGGGCGACTGGCTGGTGATTTTTACGGATGGAGTGACAGAGGCGGAGAATGTACGGGCAGCAGAGTATGGAGAGGCGAGGCTGGCGGGGGTGGTGAACACGAACGTTGGGCTGGCTCCGGCGGCGATGCTGGCGATGATTATGCAGGACGTGGATGTATTTGTGGGGGACGCTCCCCAGCATGATGACGTGACGCTGCTGCTGGTGAAAGCGGTATAGAAGGGGAGTGGCGGCACGGGCATAGGCTTCGTGTCGCCACTCCCGCTGGCCGTGGGGATGGATTGTTTGGGTTTAAGGCCGGAGCTTAGGCCAGGCGGTTGACGGTGCGAATTTTCTTCATGCCACAAGCGCAGACGCTGGATGGTGTGAAGCGTCTATATGTTGGAGCATCTCTTTTGACGATGAGACGTTTGATGAGGGCGTTTGGTCTGATTGCAGCCACCGTGGTTCTGGCGGCGCTGCCGGCGATGGCGCAAGCGAACGGCTACCGGCTGATCATGAAGGACGGCAGCTACCAGATCATCACCAAATACGAGGTGATCGGGAACAGGGTGCGATACTACAGCGCGGAGCGGGATGACTGGGAAGAGGTTCCGGAGAGCATGGTGGACTGGGTGGCCACCGAAAAATGGAAGCGGGAGTATGGACCGGACGAGACGGGGCCGACGGTGGTGACGAATCCGAATGATCCGGGGCAGGTGGAGGCGGCGAAGCTGGATGCAGAGGAGCGCGCGGCGCGCGAGGCGGAGAGGGAACGGATACCGATCATCGTGCCGGGACTGCGGCTTCCGGATGAGAGCGGCGTGTGGGCGCTGGACACCTTTGATGGGCAGCCGGAGCTGGTGCACGTTACGCAGACGAACGGCGATTTGAATCGGGCGTATGAGCACAGCGTGAAGCCATACGAGGTGGGATCGAAGCGTGGCTCGCGGGAGTTGATTGAGCAGGACGGATTCGCAGCCCCGGTGGAGCTGCATGTTCAGCAGCCGGTGTTTTACGTGAGCCTGACGCGGCCGAAGGGCGCACCGGAGCCGCCGCCGGTCGACACTCCGATGACAGTGGACACGCACGGGGCGAGCGAGGTAAAGAACGACAAAGGCGCGGTGAGCTCGCCGGACAGCACGTATGTGATTCTGTCGCTGAATGTGAATCCGCACATACGATGGGCGACGGCGGAGCAGGTGGACAGCATTGTTGAGGGGCCGGTGCCGACCTATGTGACGCAGATGACAAAGCAGATTATGCCGGGCGGGTACTGGATGAAGCTGACGCCGAAGAGTCCGCTGCTGATTGGGCAGTATGCGCTGGTGGAAGTGATGAACCCGAAGACGGTGAACATCGATGCGTGGGCGTTCGGGGTGAATCCGCAGGCTCCGGACAATACGGAGGTAGTGAGCAAAGTGGACAACAGTCAGTAACCAAGCAGCGACCAGCAGAATAGCCGACAGCGAATATGAGTGCATGTTGACGAGGTCAACATGGGCGCGATTTCGTGTCTTTTTTGGGGTCAGGGTAAAAGTAGAGCTTGCAAATGCAGACCAACGAGGTGTATGCCAGTATGTTCGTTCGCGGGCCTTGTGCTCACAGCGTCCAATTCGGCAGCCGAGTAAGGAGGACGTATGGAAGCTCTTCGGCATTTATTGGGTGCGATGTTGTTTTGCGGGGTGTTTCTGCTTGGAAAGCTGATGGTGAGTCGCCGCAAGAAACTGGCGGACAAGCTGACTCCAGAATTTGTGGATCCGGAAGAAGTGAGCAAGGTTTTTCTCTACAGCGGAAGAACGATCGAGACGGTGAGCGCGATTGCCGGGTTTCTGGAAGCGGTTGCGTTCCTGGTGCTGGCATTTTAGGGAGAAGACAGGGGTTAGGGGTTAGGGATTAGCCAGCGGTGGTTCGTGATGCGGACGACAGTGGAGTGGCGGAGGGAGCCGTCGAGTGCGGCGCGCTATTCAGGTAGTCAGCCGCAAGAGATCAGCGGGAATAGGCGAGTCGTGGCTTTGTGGAGCTTGCTTTGCGCGCTGGTTTTGATTTCTGCTGGGCTTCCTCGTTGCGCAAAGCTTCGTGGATCACCATCTTCAGATATGTCTGATATCGGAGTCCTCGTTTCTCTGCCTGAGTGCGAGCCAGCAGGATATCTTCCGGTGCTAAGCGAATGGTTGTCGTTGGTGTAGCTCCCTTGCGAGCAACGGTGCCATGACCGAGGGTTTCTTCAGCAGTGGCGCGCTCGAATTCGTCAGCAAGGGCGTCCTGGTTCTGATCCCACCAGTTGGCTTCGTCTTCCTCATTCTTGAAGTTCTTCTTCTGAAATTCTTTTCTCATGTCTCTTCGCCTTCTGTATAGCATAAAGGGCTCGGGACCCTTCTTCGTCGGATGAGCCGTGAGGCTCCGAAAGGGTCCTTTGCGCTATTTATCTGGTTGCGCTTGAAAAACAGGCCTTTTATCGTAAGCTTGTGCGCGCTCCGCGTGCAGATCGCATGCCGCGAGAGGCATCTATACGTGGTTCCTGATCACGGGTTATCGTCCGGTTCTATTCAGCAGGTAAGACGACGACTGTTCAAGCGCCGTGCTGTAGGTTGGAGTGCCGCAATTCTCTCTGCGCTGATCCTCCTATTCCTCTTAGTCTTCTGGCGGATGCGGGAAGTAATTGCTCATCGTTTATCCTTTGTGCTCCTGACTGTCACATCAGCAGAGATCGAGGCCGAGAATACACGACTAAAGCAGGCTGGCCTCATCGTGAAAGATGGAAACTTCTTTAAGGAGCATCCTTTCGATCCGCCGTGGACATCACATTCCCTTCTCATACCCTCAAGTTGGAATTATCAGCCCGTTTTCACCGGGTTGATCCGTAGATCGCATCGTGTGCGAGCCGACCTGTTGTTGGAAGATCTGGATGTGTTGCAGCCGGTTATGGAGAGGGCTTATGGAGGGTGGGGCAGCGCAGCCGCACGAGGATGGAGTTGGGACAAATGGTTTGCCGACTGGCGGAAGCTGCTTGCCGCAAAGGGAACGGCGGAAATTCCATTCAGAGAGGCCTTTGCTCCGGTGGATGCCCTGAAGGCTTTTCAGCGAGACAACCACACGCAAATTCCGCTGGAACGAGGTGCCGATGCTTCGAGCGATGGTTCGCAGACAGCGCTTCTTGCAAGTACACCAACCGCGCCATGTACGGAGGCTCGTGCCGGTGGTCGGTTGATTGCAATTAGCACAAATGATGCGAGCCAGCATGTTCGAGCGGCGAAAAAATGGTCAGCCGGTGCAGCGGTCTTTGAGAATGAATATTACATTTCCATGCCGCGCTCGTTTGGCAGCCCACAGTCGGTGCTTTGCGGCAAGGTGTGGATTCCCCTAAGGCGGATCAACGAGCGTGAGGGTGGCTTGTGGTCACGTGTGGTTTGGCGATTGGTGCGGAAGTTCAGGCATGATCGCCCTCGAGTTGAAAGGCTAGGCGACGGAATAGTCTATATGCATCTTCCTACATTCATTTGGTCAAACTATGAAGGTGTCTTGGAAAAAGACTGGCCGGTTCGCAAATCTGGGGACCGTGTACTGATTGTTGACCTGCGCGGCAATGGCGGTGGATCTGAAAGCTACGGCCTCAAAGTGCTTAAAGGTTGGATCGATGAAAAACGGATGGTGCCCTTTGGGGATCTTGGTGTAGAGCTTAACTCGTCCTGCCTGTACGCTGCGTTGCGCTGGAACCAGGCCGTTGAAAGCACACCAATCTCTTTTCCCGGTCAAAAAAAATTCCTCCAAAGCCTGCTAGACCGTATGGCACAACCTTATCCGTCCGGCTGTCCATGATCCGTGGAAATTCAACCAGCAAAATGGACCTATATGCAGCGGAGGTTCGCACCTAAACCGGACGACCTACGAATCATTGCTTTGGTTGATTCGTATTGCGGATCTGACTGCGAGTTGATGGTTATGAGGCTCGCATCCTTGCCGGATACGGTTGTTGCCGGGACGAACACCTTTGGAGTAGGGCAGTTTGTTCAGCCGGGTTACTCTGTGTTGCCCCATACAGGGCTTCGATACCGGATTGCACTGGGTAGAAGCAATTTCTACGGAGATAATCGTTCTTTCGACGGTTATGGGCTTGATGTGGATGTAGTGCTTCCAGAGGTTGACTCATTAGGCCTTCGACAGTTGCGCGAACTAGCTGAGGCAGTGAAGAAGATGCAATAAAGGCTGAGTTCGGATCGTGCATCGTTCGACATGATTAATCGCAAAATGGGTTTTATACTTGAGAGTGGTTGTGAGCCCGGGTGACGGGCGGAAATGAGTTTCTTTGACATCCGAACAGTTGCAGAATGCGCGCGCCGAGCGATGGCGCCAGGCGGGGAATCCCTTGTTGACCGCGGAGGAGACGCGGTCGTGGATTGAAGGTGCGGGGCTTTGCCTTTTTGTTCCGCGGAGGGCGCATTTTGCGGCTCCGGCTCCGTCGCTGGTAGAGGCAGTGGCGGGGGCGGTCACGGATGCTCCGACACACGAGACAGTTGAGACGGCGACAACGCTGCTGAAGCGGCTGGCGGCGGATGCGGCTGTGATTCCAGTGAATCTGTTTGGCGGCGCGGGTGCGCCGGGGGCAGGGTTTGGCACGGTTGCTGTTGCCGGGGCTACAGGGCTGGGGTCATTCGATACTCCGGACTTTGTGATGGCGCGCGAGGTTCTGCCGTATGTGTTCAGCCTGATTGGGGGGCGGAACTGGAAGAGCGGACCGGGGGACAAGGCTTCTCCGCTGATGGTGGAGGTGTGGACGCTGCTGGACGGGAAGCGCGCTGGGGGCGGCGGCGCGTTGACGGCGGCGGAGATACAGAGGGCGCTGGGGCGCGAGGTGACGGAGGCGGCAGTGCTGCGGGCGCTGGGCGAGCTGTGGCATGGGCTGCGGGTGATTCCGGTATATGACGCAGAGGAGACGCGCTGGGAGGTGACGCAGGCGCGGTTTGCGGCGGAGATGACGGCGTCGCAGAAGGTGGCGCAGACGACGGCGCTGTCGGCGCTGGTGTCGCTGTATCTGGAGAGCGTGGTGGCGGCGGAGCGCGAGGAGATTGAGGTGTTTCTGTCGCCGCTGACGGCACGGTCGAGGGTGCGCGAGGTGTTGAACGGGATGCAGGCAACGCGCCAGTTGGAGATTGTGAGTGTGGGCGCGCATCCGCTGCTGCATGTAGCGGGATCGCTGGCGGAGTTTGAGGAGGAATCGACTGCGGAGAAGCCCGAGACAGCGGAGAGGCCGGAGAAGAAAACTGTTGCGGCAGAAGAGAGGATGAAGCCGCGATTCGAGAAGCGTGAGCGCGAAGGACGTGTGGGCGGATTTGCGCGGAAGGAGCGCGGGGATCGCGATGAACGAGGCGAGCGGAGGCCGTTCGAAAAACGGAGATTTGAGAAGAAGCCGTTTGAACGCGGGGACCGAAAGCCATTTGAGAGTGGGGAAAAGAGGCCGTACAGCAGGCCGCAGGATGGAGAGCGGAAGCCGTACGGCGCGAGGCCTTCGGGCGGTGCGAGGCCGTTCGATCATGAGCGCGCGGGTGAGCGGCGCTCGTTTGGCGCGGGAGGGAAGTTTCCGCCGAAGAGGTCTGGAGCAGGGGCGGCGCGACCGTGGAAGGATGGCGGCAGGGAGCGCGAACGCAGGCGCGAAGTCGATCGCGGCACGGAACGGACGGGCGGCGAGCGGCGGCCATTCGAGAAAAAGAGATTTGAGAATAAGCCGTTCGAGCCTGGCGCACGGAAGGCGTTTGGCGGGCCGAAGAAATTTGGGGCGGCGAAGAAATTTGGCGCGGGCAAGCCGGGCGGCGGGAAGAGCTTTGGTCGGGCTGCGGCGGGAGGATTTGAGCGCGGGAAACCGGAGGGCAAGCGGCCGTTTTTTAGAGAGCGGACAGATCGAGAGCGTCCGGGTAGGGAGGGTCCGGGCCGGGAGCGTGGGGTAAGGGATGGCGAGGGCCCGCCGCGCAGGCGCGAGTTCGGTGCGGAGAAGCGCGAAGGCTCTGGTGCAAGGCCGGCGAAGCGCGAGGGCGGCTGGAAGCCGAAGGGCGCGGGTTTTGCGACGGGCGGCAAGCCGGGGTTCAAAAAGACGGGATTCAAGAGCACAGGCAAGCCGGGGTTTAAGAAGGCGGCGAGGCCTGGCGGGTTTAAAGCTGCGGGCGGAAAGAGGCCGGGTGGATTTAAGCCTCCGTTCAGAAAGAAGAAGGAAGGGAGCGGGGACGGCGAATGACGCGGCGCGCCTGCATTATTGCGATTGACGGCCCGGCAGGTGCGGGCAAAAGTACGGTGGCGAGACATATTGCGGCCCACTTCGGGTTTCTGAATCTGGAGACGGGCGCGATGTATCGGGCGTTTGCGCTGAAGGCGCTGGAACGCGGCGTGAATGTGGATGATGCGGCGGCGCTGGAGCGGCTGGCGGCGGAGACTTCGATCAAGCTGGAGGCGGGCGACGGCGGGAACCGCGTGCTGCTGGACGGTGGGGATGTGACGGGGAGGATTCGCACGGCGGAGGTGACGCAGGGGGCGTCGCGGGTGAGCGTGCATCCGGCGGTGCGGGCGTGGATGGTGGGCCTGCAACGCGCGATGGGCAAAGGTGCGCGGGTGGTGATGGAAGGGCGGGACATCGGGACGGTGGTGTTTCCGCACGCGGACCTGAAGTTTTTTCTGGATGCGTCGCCCGAGGCGCGGAGCCAGCGGCGCTATGAGCAGACGGAGCCGGTTGCGGAGCGGGACGGGGCTTCTGGAGACGGGCGTGCGCGCGATGCGGCGAAGGCGGCGCGGATTGCGAAGGAGCTGCGGGAGCGGGATGCGCGGGACCGAAACAGAGCGGAGTCTCCGCTGCGTGCGGCGGAGGATGCGATTGTGATCGACTCGACGAACATGAGCCTGAATGAAGTGCTGAGGTCTATCGAGGACCAGGTGGAAGAGCATTTGCGGCTGCCGGTGGTGAACGAAGAGCTGTAGAAGCCGGTTGCAAGATGAATTTGATGGCCGCTCGCGATTGTCGCGGAGCGGCCTGTGCGTTTCGATTCACAAAAATAGTGAGAAATTGTAGAGCGGAATGGTGGCGGCCCCGTCATTGTTGGATAGAAGATGCCTGCGTGTGGGCTTGGGGACGCGCGGGACTCTTTGAGTCGATCCACTTTGAGAGGCGAGTCATGATGCGGACATACGAGGGTGCGAGGCGCAGGGGTGTCTCTGCGCGGGTGCTGGGAATTGTAACCGTGATGGTGGCGTTAGCGGCGAGCGTCGGTGTAACGGCGCGGGCGGCGGACGTGAACGGCGCAACGAAGGCAGAGGCGAGGAGTTACGAGACGCTGTATCTGAACAGCGCGACAGCGCGCAGCGATGCGTATGACATTGTGACGGACCTGCGGAACATGCTTCCGCAGACCAAGCTGTTTTATGTTCCGCGGCAGCATGCGGTGTCGATTTACGGAACAGCGGATGAAATTGTGCTGGCGAAGCAGGTGCTGGCGGGCGTGGACAGGCCGGTGAAGAGCTATAAGGTGACGTATACGCTGACGGCGACGGGAGGGGGGCTTGCTGGGAAGACGCAGCACATCTCGATGCTGATTGCGTCAGGCGAAACCGCGGAGGTCAAGCAGGGCACACGGGCGCCGATCGTGACGGGATCGAGTGACGCGGGAGGCAAGGTGGAAACTCAGGTGCAGTATCTGGACCTGGGCCTGGTGATTCGAGCCAGGCTGAGTGGAGGGGAGAGCCATCTGCATCTGGATTCGCGCGTGGGAGAGTCGCAGGTGGTGAAGGAGCAGACGGTTGAGGGGATACAAGACCCGGTGATTCAGCAGACGATGCTGACCGGAACGTCGACGCTGGCGGAAGGCAAGACGATGTCGCTCGGGTCGTTGGATATTCCGGCGAGCGGGACAGTTGGAGAGCGGCACGTAGATGTTGCGGTGACGGTCGAGCCGGCGGGGTAGAGGTAAAATAAAGGCAGCAAGCGGGCTGGGCGGCCGCTGCCGGGGTTGCTGACGCAACCTCGGGAGAGGAAAGTCCGAACTCCGCAGGGCAGTGTGCCGGATAACGTCCGGGATGGTGGCGTAAAGGCCGCCAGACGGCTAGTGCCACAGAGAATATACCGCCTGTGTTCCTTCTGGAACAGAGGTAAGGGTGAAAAGGTGCGGTAAGAGCGCACCGCTCCGGCGGTAACGGCGGAGGCATGGTAAACCCCACACGGAGCAAGACCAAATAGGGAGGAAATGCGCGGCCCGGCCCCGATGGCCGCGCGTGCGTGCCGGCCCGGCGCGCCAACGAAGGGCTACTCAGCGCGGCTAGCGCCGTGATGGGGCGGAAACCTCCGGGTAGGTCGCTGGACCGCATCAGTAATGATGCGGCTAGAGGAATGGCCGTCCTCGACAGAATTCGGCTTACAGGCTCGTTTGCATGATGAGGCCCTCATTTCCCCGACGGGAGGTGAGGGCCTTCAGCTTTTGCATCCCTTCCACATCTCTGCGAGATGTGGGGCACCTGGCAGGAACGGTAGCCTCCCGCCGATTACTCCGCAGTTCAACGCCTTGTCAAGCCAAGAATCCACTAACTCATGCTGCATCTACCGCTTAAGAACGTGTCTGATTTTTTTAAATTTGCTAATCTGAACCTAGGAGAGCATTTCCCCAACCTTAATGCGTGGAAGGCGGAGGCCATGCCGCTGCGCCTTCTGTTTTTCCGCGGAGATAACCATGCGGCCAGCCTTAAACCCTTTCCCAGGAAAGAGTTTAGGCATAACTTTTTCGATTCGACGGTTTTGCCGCTGAAGAGCCAGTAACAACAATCGAATCAATAGTTTAATTTTTTAGAGAGCAGCCCCGAACAACCCCGAGTTTCCGCTTCGTCTGCGATACACTTGCCTTGTCCTCAAAGGACTCTTATGCTTCCGATCTCCGCTCTGGATGCGATTGGGCCCGCCATTCAGCGGACCAGAACGTTCCTCTTCAGGCCGTTCAGGCTGCCTACGTTTCTCAAACTCTGTCTGGTCACGTTGTTCACAGAAGGCTTCGGAGGAAATTTCAATTTCTCGATACCCAGTGGCCACTCCTCAAGCAGTGCTCACTTCGTGGATTCGCCATCCACCGTCACGCCGCTTGCCTCCCTTACGACAGGACATGCGGCGGCGATTGCTGCTGCAGCGCTGGCGTTCATCGTGCTCTGCTTCATTGCCTATTACCTGATCACGCGCCTGCGATTTGCATACTTTCATTGCCTCATCAACAACACCAGGGAAATTCGGCCCGGCTGGCGGCTATATCGCGCACAAGCGGTCCGTTTCTTCTGGCTGAACGTGGTGGTGGGGCTCTGCTTCCTGCTGGTGGTCGCGATCATCGCTCTGCCTTTTGCGGAGGGGTTTTGGCGGCTGTTTCATCGCGCGCCGGTGGGCGGCCATCCCGACTTCGGGTTGTTGCTGTCTCTTCTGTTGCCCCTGATTCCCATCATCCTTCTATTCGTACTCGCCGGTGTTGCAGCCGATCTGATTCTTCGCGATTTTATGCTGCCGCACTTCGCGCTGGATAACGCAACGGCTGGCCAGGCATGGGCCGCGGTATGGGCGCGCATCAAGGCTGAGAAAGTATCATTCCTTGTCTACGGGTTGCTGCGATTGATCCTGCCCGTCGCGGCAATGATTGGATTACTCCTGGTGCTGCTCATTCCTACGCTCATCATCGTCGCTGCCTTTGCGCTCGTCGAGGTCGCAATTCATTCGGCCTTTGCTGGTGCGGCGGGCGGAGCAGCCATAATTGGGGTTCTTCTCGAGTCCATTGTGGGCCTGGCTGCATTTGGCACTGCGCTGTTCGTCGGCTTGTGCCTTGGGGGGCCGCTGGGCACGGCGATACGGGAGTATGCGTTGCTCTTTTATGGCGCGCGCTACGAGCGGCTGGGCGGAATTCTCTTCCCACCTCCTGATACCCTCCTGAATCCACAGGGAACTGCCTGAACATGTGTCCGTCGATGCACCGCAGGCAGCCCATTCAGGCTTGGCCGAGTGGCGAACAGGCCTTCCTACTTGGCCTTCCCCGGCATGTGCGCATTCGCGAATATCGGATTCCCCGCCAACCACTCTGCTTCCGGGTTCTCCCACTTGAGCGCATCGACCACGGCTGCCGTCAGCTCAAGGTCGGTCTTTTCAAGATGAGGAACCGCCTCGACAAGCCCTTCTTTCATCCCTTCGCGCACTGCGCTGTACACAACTGTCCGCGCATGGTCCATGTGGATGTCCGACTTCTCAACTCCGATCTCATACCGCACCTTACACTCCTCCAGGTCCCAGGACGTGTACCACGAGCAAGCCATCGGCCGCACCGGATAGATCCCGCACCGCGAGTCCGTCAGAAACGCGCATGAAGCTTGCGTCTCGTTCCGGACCTCAGGCAATAATCCACGGGTCGTCGCATCCAGCCGCTGCAACCTTTCAGTCATCGCGTCGCGCTCCGCCGTGTCTTTTATCCCTCGCAGGTAATTCGCAATGCTCACTGCTTCCACCGCTGAAATTCTCACGCTCTGGTAACAGCACCACCTGCAGTTTTCTTTGCAAGCGACCGGCTTGGCATCCGGTGATCGATTGCTCTCATACGCCATCTCTGCCAGCGTCCGCGAATTGTTCAATATCCTGAACGCAATCCCTGTATCAGGCTTTGCGCTCTCGACAATAGACTTGACCGCGCGGCGTTCGACCTGGCCAAGCTGCCGGGAAAATTCATCCTCGTTTCCGACCTTGTTCTTCGCGCCCATCCCATTCATACGCCCTGCTCTCCAGCTCACCTCGCAGAATCGTACACCTAAGTTTGATTGCACAAGGTATTGCTCCACCCGGGAATAAAGGACGAAGCGAGCAACCCCGGATCCGCAATCCTTCCACCGCCTTGGAGTAAATTGGTGGCAAGGCCCTACGGGCACAACCGCGATGAACCTCCCTCGTTCACGGTCGAGCTGCAAGCCGCAACGGAGCACCCTCCTGTTCCTGCTTGCCGCCCCTGTGCTTGCGCTGGCGCAAATCGCACCCCAGCCCCTTCACACTTCCGGTCTCCATCCCTTTTCCATCGCCGCTCAAGTGCGGACCGCGCACAAAGACCTCGCCGTCTGCCGAGCCTATCGGGTCGCGGACCTCCCCGGCAGCCACAAGTTCACAAGCGACTTCCTCGAGAACATCATCGCCGACCCCGCGCCCCGCGACGGCGACGCCCCTACCATCTGGGCGCTCTCCGCCGACCTCGACAGCAGCGTTCCCCGGCAAAAGCGCGCCATCTATCTCTCAAAATCGACCGACGGCGGCAAGACCTGGACGCTGCTCGCCCGCATCGACTCCCACTACTACGACGCCAAAATCTCCGAGGGTCTCCGTAACGGACTCGCCGTCACTCCCGGCGGACGTGACTTCGTCATAACCACGCAGGAAGGCGCCTTCCAGCTTATCCCGCAGCGCAATCCCTACGCACCCGTCATCCGGCGCATTCCCGGTCCGCTCGTACCACGCATTCGTCCCAACGTCACCATCGCCAAGAAAACCGGCGACCCCGTGCGCGCTGGTGTTGTCCTCATCACCGCCGATGGCCGCCATATGGTCGTCGCCTACGGCTACTTCGATGACAATCCGCAGCTCTTCACCTATCACCGCAGCGACAGCGGCGCATGGATAGAAGACGGTACACTCCCGCATCTCCCGACCGACCTCGACATCTTCTCCATGCAGTTCGACCATCCCCGCAGCAGCAATCCCAGCTCGCTCTATGTCGGCACAGGCGACCAGGTCTACCGCCTCGACTTCCACACCATGCAATGGACGCGCGTCACCGGAGTCGGTCCCGACTCCGCCATCCACGCCATCAGTACCGTCGATGGACTCCACCTCGCCGCCTGCTGGGGAGTCTACACGCCCGTCAACGCCATCACTGTGGCGCGTGTCACAACCGCACACTTTCTTCTCCATCGCTGGAGGGACGAAGTTGGCCCCAACATTCGGGCCTACGATATCGCCGTCGATCCTCTCCGTCCGAACCACGAAGTCCTCGCCGCCATCACCGGCGTCTACATCAGCCGCGACAGCGGAGCGATCTGGCAGCGGCTCAACAACCTTCCCGAAGGCGAATACCACTCCGCTTATTTCAATCCCGACGGGACAGTCATCGTCTCCGGCTACGTCGGGACCTTCCTCGTCAATCCATTCTCAAACAGTTGCGCGCCTCATCTTGAAACCCGCAGTTCCCTCAGGTAGCACCCTTTCCGCTCCCCAACTACACACTTTCGATTCAGGGCCGCGCAATACAATCTCAGCTTGCATGCCTTGACGATCTACAACTCGTACGTGTAGATAATCGTGGTATGGGAAAACCGAACGATCTCGTACAGGGAACGCTCGACCTTCTGATCCTCAGAACCATCTCCACTGGGCCGATGCACGGCTGGGCCATCGCAAAACGCATTCAGCAGATCTCGTGCGAGGTCCTGCAAGTGCAGCAGGGCTCGCTCTATCCTGCTTTGCACCGCCTGGAGCAACAGGGTTGGGTCCGCGCAAAGTGGAGCGAGAGCGAGACCGGGAGGCAGGCAAAGTTCTATTCGCTGACAGCTGCGGGAAAGAAACAGATGGAACTCGAAACGGTGAATTGGAACCGGCTGTCAACCGCCATCGGGCTGGTGATCGAAGGCGCATGAGGTGAATTAATGCGGTCGATTGAAAAGCTGCGCATGAAGCTTCAGATGCTATTGCATCGCGGCCGTGAGTCCAGGATGCTCGATGCAGAGTTGACCTTTCACCTGGAACAACAGATTGCCGAAAATATCGCGTCCGGAATGGGTCCGGACGAGGCGCGATATGCCGCATTGCGGAGCTTTGGAAATCCGGCACTCTTGCGCGAGCAAACACGTGGAAAATGGGGTTCGAGCTGGCTGGATATCCTGCTACGCGATCTGCGAATCGGGCTGCGGACCTTGTCTCGCACACCCGGCTTCGCACTGACCGCGGTTTTAGTCATGGCGCTCGGTATCGGTGCAAACGTCGCACTCTTTACCGTCGTTCGCTCGGTTCTCTTGCGGCCGTTGCCCTTCCACGACCCTGACCGCCTCGTTGTCATCTATGGAGAGAACAAAATCGGTGACCCGAATACCGGCAATATCGTCGCGGCGGGCGATTTTTACGACTGGCAAAAGGCCGCGCATGGCTTCGAGCGAATGGCGATCTGGCGTTGGACGGGCTACAACATGTCTGGCAACGCGGGCCAGTTGCCAGAATTCGTCAACGCAGGAACCTGCTCGTGGAATCTGTTCTCGACCTTAGGCGTAACCCCGCGGCTGGGGCGTTTATTCTCTGCTTCAGATGATCAGACCGGCGCAGCTCCAACCACCCTCCTCACATGGAGCTTCTTTCATCGCCGCTTCCACTCAGACGCCTCGCTCCTCGGTCACACCATCCGGCTCAATGGCAAGACCTACACCGTCGTGGGTGTGCTGCCAAAGTGGTTCACCTGGCCCGATCCGGAGATACAGTTATGGGTCCCGTATCACATTGATGTGAATGCGGAAGATTTACGGACCCATTATAGCCACACCAGTTTTGTTGTCGCGCGGCTTAAACCCGGCGTTACCGCAACAGCCGCCACAGCGCAGGTAAGCGCGGTTGAGCACCAGTTGTATATGCGTCTGCACGGTGACGGGCCGGTGGCACAAGCAGCCATATCCATGCCGATGATTCAGGACGTTGTGGGAGACGCCAAAACGCCTCTGTATACGCTCATGGCGGCCGTCGCCTGTCTTCTCCTGATCGCCTGCATCAACCTCTCGAACTTGCTGGTAGCACGGGGAGCCGCACGGCGCCGCGAGAGTGCCATTCGCGCCGCACTTGGCAGCCGCCGCATGGGCCTCATTCGTCAGCAACTCGTTGAGAGCCTCCTGATCTGCGTCGGGGGAGGCGCACTAGGCCTGCTGCTTGCCGCTGGAGCGACGCGCTGGCTCGTGCTCCACTGGGTTGATATGCCACGCGCCGAAGCTGTCCGGCCCGACGGTCTGGTTATGGCATTCGCGCTCGGAGTGATTTTGCTTACCGGCATCTTCGCCGGCGTGCTGCCTGCGCTGTCCGGAGCAAATGCAGATGTGCTCATGGCATTACAGGAAGGTTCTAGGGGAGCAGGTGCAGGCCCATCCCGTGCGCGCTTGCGCAAAACACTGCTCACAGCCGAAATCGCGCTGACGGTGGTGCTATTGATCGGCGCTGGCCTGCTCTTCAGAAGCTTCCTGCGCCTTCGCTCCGACGACCTTGGCTGCGCAACAAAGAACGTTCTTACGATGAACTATTTCCTCCGTGGAAATAAATATTCCACGCCCGCGCAAATTGTGTCATTCGATACGCAGTTGCTGGAGAAAGTTCGACACCTTCCCGGCGTGCTGGCCGCGGGGCTTACGAATGCTGTCCCCGGCGGCGGCTACTACGGAGACATGGAAGTACACGTCACCGAGCGTCCACCCCTGCCGCCAGGTGTGCACCAATTCGCGCTCTTTCGGACCGCCGATCCAGGCTATTTTTCGGCGATGGAGATCCCGCTGATTCGCGGTCGCTTCTTTTCTGACGATGAAAGGCTGGACCACGACAAGTTCGTCATCATCAATCAGGAGTTTGTGCGGCTGTTTTTCCCTAACGAGAATCCCATCGGGAAGCATCTGCATGAAAATTGGCGAAGTGCTGCAGGCGAGGATTATCAGATCGTCGGCGTCGTCGGGGATACGCTGTGGCAAATTGGAAAGCCCGTGCGGGCCATGATGTGGTTCCCGATTCTGGGTGGTTCTCCGGGAAGTTCCTCAGACAACGCGCTCGTCGTCCGGACAAACGGCGATCCGGAAGCACTTTCCTTATCAATTCAAAAAACCATTGCCGATCTGGATCCAGAATTACCAGTGAAACAGATTCTTACCATGCGGCAAATCGTCGGCGAAGCAACGGCGAACGCCAGCTTCAGCGCGACGCTGCTGCTGGTATTTGCGGGCCTTTCACTGCTGCTGGCCGCTGTAGGACTCTATGGGGTGCTCGCGTATCTCGTAACACAGCGAACCAGAGAAATTGGCGTGCGTATGGCCTTGGGCGCAGAGCGCGAAAGCGTGCTTCGACTGGTCTTGATAGACGGTATCAAGCCGGCATTGCTGGGTCTCCTCCTCGGCCTTTTGGTCAGCGCTGCAACTACCCGGCTTATCGCGTCCGTTCTCTATGGCACAAGTCCTCTGGACGGAACGGTCATCGCATCTGTCATCGCCACTTTGCTGGCAGTCACAGTCCTGGCGTGCCTGTTGCCGGCTTGGCGAGCATCCCGCCTGGACCCGATGACAGCGCTGCGGATGGAATAAGGTCAGAGCTTTTTTCATCTTTTAATCGTCTTGTATACGCCGTACACGCCGTGGTATACGATGTATACATGAAGGACTCCCCAACAGCCGTGCGCATCGCCGGCAAAGCCCGCGCGCTCCTCGATCGAGAGGGCCCCGAGGCCGTCACCATGCGCCGTGTCGCGAAGGCCGCCGGAATCACAGCCATGGCCCTCTACCGACATTTCCCTGACCGGGCCGGCCTGCTCAATGCCATCGCCGACGCAGGCTTTGAGGAACTTGCCGCCCGTCTCACCCGCATCCCGCAGGCAAAGAACGTCGAAAAGCGCCTTTCCCTCATCCTCGACGTTCATCTGGACTTCGCGCTCGAAAAACCGCGACTCTTCGAGCTTATGTTCCTCGCCCGCCGTCCCGGAGCGCGGCAGTACCCTGCGGACTTCAAGGCCCGGCAATCGTCGACTGCAAACGTCGCCGCGGCCGCAATCAGCGACGGCATGAAAAGCGGCTATTTCCGCAAGGACGATCCATGGGAGATCACCTTTGAGACCGGCGCGCTGATCGAGGGCATGGTCATGCTCTACCTCGGCGGGCGTCTCAGCATGAAACCCGCCGCATTTCGCGCCTTTTGCCATCGTTCATTTCGGAGGTACATTCGTGGAATCCGCAAATAGCTCGCATCCGGTCATCGAGGGCGCTCTGGCCTTCGCCGCCACAGCGGCCCTCCTCTACTTCGGCAACGGGCTGAATCCCATCTGGCCTCTCGTGTGGTTCGCGCCGCTGCCGGTCCTCTGGTTTGCGCTCCGCAGCTCGTGGCCGGGCGCGGCGCTCGTCGCCGGCCTTACATGGCTCGCCGCAGGCCTCAATCTTTGGCAATACCTCCACATTCTCGGCCTGCCCCCTGCGGCTTGGCTCGGCGTCATCGGCCCCGGCGCCGTGGTCTTCGCCCTCGCCGTCCTGCTCTTTCGCTCGCTCGTCCTGCGCGACGCACCTTGGACGGCCCTCATTAGCCTCCCCGCAGCTTGGGTCACCTTTGAATACCTGCGCAACCTCTCCTGGCCGCACGGCACCGCCGGATGCCTCGCCTATTCGCAGCTCCGCTTCCTGCCCTTTTTGCAAACCGCTTCGCTTACCGGCCCGTGGGGCATGGACTTTGTCCTGCTTCTGCTCCCGGCCGCCATCGCCATTGCTTTCCATCTGCGCCGCTCCGCACCCCGCCAGTCCGGCCAAATCCTCGCCGCCGCTCTGGGAACAGTCGCTGCGCTGCTCATCTTCGGAGCCGTGCGTCTGGCAATTCCTCAACCTGGACCCAATGTTCGCGTTGGCTTGGTCGCCGCCGACAAAAACACGTCTCCCGCCGGCGCTGCCACGCTCCAGCTCACGCAGCAATATGCCGATCAGGCAAAATACCTTGCCGCAGGCGGCGCTCAGGCCATCGTCCTGCCAGAGAAACTCGGCACCATAACAGATCCCACCCTGGCCGCCACAGATCAAATCCTCCAGCAGTTGGCAAGCCAGACCGGTTCGACCATCGTCGCTGGCTTCGACCGCGAAACCTCCGCCGCGGCCTACAATCAGGCGCGCGTCTACCGCCCTCATGCCGCCGTCGCAACCTATGACAAGGAGCACATGCTCCCGCCCTTCGAGCTGCGCTTCACTCCCGGTACGTCACTGCTTCTGTTACATAATGCATCCGGCACCCGCGGCATCGCAATCTGCAAGGACATGGACTTCGCCGGACCTTCCCGCAAATATGGACGCGCCCGCGCCGGCCTCATGCTCGTCCCCGCCTGGGACTTCAACATCGACCGCGTCTGGCACGGGCACATCGCCATTATGCGCGGCGTCGCAGACGGATTCAGCATCGCCCGCGCCGCGAAATTCGGCTTCCTCACCGTAAGCGACAACCGCGGACGCATCCTCGCCGAGCGCCGCAGCGACTCCGCGCCCTTCGCCACCCTCCTCGCACTGGTGCCCGCAGGGCACAGTTGGACATTGTTTCAGGCTCTCGGAGACTGGTTTGCCTGGCTGGTCATCGCGCTGTTGGGCTGGGCTGTTCTTCGTATGGCATCTCGCAGGTGACTCTCATCACAGCCTGCCCTTGCCCGCCCGGCATACCGTGAACTTAGCAGTCTGTCCCTGTACAGCTGGAAGGAGGCGCTTCCAATGAAAATTCTCCTCGCCATCGATGGTTCAAATCACAGCAAGGCGGTCGTCAACGAGCTTGTCCATAGGTCCTGGCCCGCTGACACTGAGGTCCGCATCCTCTCCGTCGCGCACCCGTCGCCCTACTTCTTGGATCCTTTTCTCATCGGTGCCGCTACCCATTTCGATTCGCTCAAGGAAGAACACGACCGCGCCGAAAACACCGTGACCGCCACTTCGGAAGAAATCGCTCGCCGCGCACCGGACCTCAAAGTCACCACTCAGGTCCTTCACGGTTCTCCCAAAGATCTCATCGCCAAGGAAGCCGGGCGCTGGGGCAGTGATCTCATCCTTATGGGTTCGCGCGGTCACGGCCCCGTAGGAAGGCTCTTTCTCGGCACAGTCACCCAGGCGGTCATTACCCACGCCCCCTGCGCAGTTGAAATCGTCTGCACGGGTGCGCCCGCTGCGGCCTGAACGTTTTCACTCCTCGGGGTATCATTAGTTCTCTATGGACCCCGTTGCCACACCCCTCCTGTCCGTCAATTCTCTATCCGTGAGCTTTGGCAGCAGGCATGTCATTCAGAATCTGAGTTTTGAAATCGACCGCGGAGAAAACCTCGCCATCGTCGGCCCCAACGGCTCCGGCAAAACCGTCCTGCTGCGTACCCTTCTCGGCATGCTCCCTTACTCCGGCAGCATCCGCTGGGCGCCGGGGGTCAAGCTCGGCTACGTTCCGCAAAGCGTCGCCGCCGACCTCCAGCTTCCCATCTTCGCCAGTGATCTCCTCGCCGCCAAGGCGCGCATCCTTAAAGTTCCCGAGGAAGCCATTGCCCGCGCCGCCGCCGCCACCGCGACCACTCCCGACATGCTCTCCTCACGCATCGGGACCCTCTCCGGCGGCCAGTTCCAGAAAATCCTCATTACCTTTGCTCTGCTCGGCGACCCCGACGTGCTCTTGGTCGACGAGCCTACCGCCAGCCTGGACGAGCTCGCCGAGGAGCACATCTACGAGCTGCTCGACCGTCTCCGTCGCGAGCGCAACCTCACCGTCCTGCTCATCTCGCATGAGCTCAGCGTCATCTACCAGCGCGCCACTCGCGTCCTCTGCCTCAGCAAGAACACACCCTGCTTTGGCAAACCGCAGGAGATCCTCACTCCGGAAAACCTCGCTGAGGTTTATTCCTCCCAGCCCGAGTTCTTCCACCACCTGCACAACCACGCGGAGCGTCACCGGTGACCCATCTCGGCAGCATTTATGAAGTTGCTCTGGCTTTGCTCTTTGCCATCGCCGCCGGACTCGTCGGCAGCTTCGCCCTGATGAAGCGCATGGTGCTTGCCGGTGACGTCATCTCGCACGTCGCGCTCCCCGGCATCGGCCTCGCCTTTCTTTTTCACTTCAATCCGCTGCTCGGCGGCGCGGCGACGCTCCTCGCAGGAACCCTCCTCATCTGGCAGCTTCAAAAATCCACCGGCCTTGCCGTTGACGCCATGATCGGCGTTGTCTTCGCCGGCTCGCTCGCCATCGGCGCTTTGCTCACTCCACAGGAAGACCTCGTCGAGGCCCTCTTCGGTAGCTATCAAACGCTTTCGCTCCCTGCCTTTCTCATCGGAATCGCCGCTTCTCTGCTCATCATCCTCTCCGTCCTCCGCTTCAAAGACCATCTCCTGCTCAGCCTCTTCTCGCCGGAGATGGCCCGCGCCACATCCATCCGCCTCGACCGCCTCAACCTCGGCTATCTGCTCCTCTTCAGCCTCACCGTCCTTGTGGGATTGCGCTTCTTGGGTGCTCTACTCGCAGGCGCGCTCATTATCCTTCCCGCCGCCACGGGACGCCGCCTCGCCACTCATGTCTCGCAGTTTCTTTTCTGTACCTGCGCGGCCAGCCTCATCTCCGTTGCCGTCGGGCTCCTCGTCACGCACCTGTTCCTGCCCAGCCGCAGCCCCGGCCCGGTCATCGTCATCATCTCGGCTCTGCTTTTCCTCGCCGCGTCCCTGCGCAAAGTCGAAGCCTGACCGTTAGCTCACACGCACCCGTACGCCAGGCCCGGCCAGCGCCATCGTCGCCGCGGTTCACTACCGCCGGCTGACCAGCATCTCTGGATCAGGCACTACGCTGCACGCATCCGCGCTCGTAGGCGTCCAGGTCGACCCATCCGTGTACCGCACGCTCACCAGGTCAATCGAATTCACTGACGTCAGCCCTTGCACCCACACATCTTTCTGCGCCGACGCACGCGGCCCGAGGCTGACCTTCAGCTCCATCGTCCTCGACCCCTTCACCTTTCCCCAATCCGCCTTAGCTGCCGGGACCCTATAGACCGCGCCGTTCCACCCATTCACTCGAATCCGCACCGCCGCAACCGTTCCCAGCTTCGCATTCGTCAGCGTCACTTGCAGCTTCTGCCTGGGCCCGAGCGTCTGCGGCATCGCGGGTGCGCCGCCCACCATCACCGGTGTTGAAAGCCCCGCCGCCTGCTGCGCTGTCATGGCAACCGGGCATTCCTTCTGCGCCGGAGACGCGGCCGCTGCTTTTTTCGCCGTCTCCGCCCGGCCTGCGCCGACACTCATCAACCCGGCAACGGCCACCACCAGCCACAATTTCGCAAAGGAAGCCATAAAACCCCTCATCCAAATGACGCTTCGCCCGCAATTTCGCGAGCCGCAAAGCTCCTCCGCCTCGCCCGCTCTACTCGCGCGAGCTCCCATACACCGGAATCCCAGCCTGCACCTTAAACATCAGGTCCGCCGCGCGGTCCGCATACACCGAGTCCGGATATTTCGATTGCAACCGCTCCGCCAGCTCCGCCGCATGACCGCGGTCTTCCTTCGCCCGGCTGTCGTTGCCGTCCGCCGTCCACATGTCGCCAGCCGCCGCCAGCCGCCACGCCGCCTTGTACAGCGCCTCCGGCGCACGTATCGAATCCGGATAATCATCCGCAAACTTCGCGTAATACCCAGCTTCTTTCTCTGGACACTTCTCCGCGCCCTGCCAGTCTCCGCAAAGTTTGTTGTCAATCATGTCGTACGCTGCGAATGCCGCAAACTTCGTACGTGGAAAGTATTTCTGAATGTCCTTCATCTCGTTTTCGTCCATCAGTTGCCGCAGGTAGGGCGCCTGCTCATGGGCAGAAGGTAGAGTCGCCGCATCCGCCTTCTGCAACTGCCATCGGATATCCGCCGCGCGCCACATCGCCGCCGGAGTCAGCGGCGACCGGGGAAACATCTCCACAATCCGCCGGTACAGCAGCCGCGCCTCCTCTGCCGCCGTCGGTGGCGGATTCGCCTGCGACGCAGCGTCTTCCGCGCTCACCGCCTCGCCAAACAAAATCTGGTCCCCATGCGGTGTGTTCACATCCACTATGCCCTTGTCCGCCATCCACCCGGAAAGCGGAACCGGCGGCGCCTGCCCGGCGATCGACGGCATGTCCGACTGCCGCGACTCCGGCACATCGACGTTCGCAAATACCTGGACCCAGTCCCCGCTGCGCCCCACAATCACCATCTCGCGCCCCGGCATGATCACCGAGATCCGCTGCGCCGACTCGCTCGGCGAAACATAAAGGTTCGCCTCCCGCACCAGTGTCGCCATCGGCCCGTTTTTAGGAATCTGAATATGCGGCATCCGCGACTGCCCCCACGCTGCGGCAGAGACGCTCAGAGCTACGCCAGTAAGAAAGGTTCGATATCGCATCGCTGAGGGTAAGACGTGCCGACCCAACGTCTCGTCTCAACCTACCACAGCTTCTTTTCCCCGTACTTGATTCGGCGGGGCAGAGGAAACCATCGCATCCCCGGCACGCCTTCCGCTTTTGATATATACTTGACTTAGTCAACTAATTTGACCCACGGAGATTCGTCCATGCCAGGTCTCCAGCCCCAGGCCGCCCCTCCGCAGATCGCCGCCTTCCGCCGCTTCAACCGCGCATATACCCGCTTCCTCGGCACCCTCAGCGACAGCTATCTCCGCACCGAATACAGCCTCGCCGAAGGCCGCGTCCTTTATGAGCTCGCGACTCGCGCCCGCCCCCAGGCCAAGGAGGTCGCCGAAGCCCTAGGTCTCGACGCCGGATACCTCAGCCGCATCCTCGCCAAATTTCAAAGGGCCGGCCTTGTCGTTCGCGCTACCGCTTCCCATGATCGCCGTGCCGCCCATCTCATGCTCACCGTCCGTGGCAAAGCGGCCCTGCGCACCCTCAACCAGCGCGCCGACCGCCAGGCCCGCGCCGTTCTCGCGTCGCTCTCCGCCGGGCAACGCGACCAGCTCGCAGCAGCCTGGCGCACGATCGAGAGCACCATCCTCGGTCATCGGCCCGATCCCGCATTCATCGTGCTGCGCCAGCACCACCCTGGCGACATGGGCACGATCGTTGCCCTTGAGGGCGCAGGCTATGTTGAGCAATTCGGCTGGGACGGTACCTTCGAGGCCCTCGCCGCCCGCATCACCGCCGACTTCATCGACCACTTCGACCCCGCTTGCGAGCGCTGCTGGATTGCCGAGATCGATGGCCGTCACGTCGGCCACATCTTCCTCGTTCGCCACCCCGATCAGCCCGGCACGGCCAAACTGCGCCTGCTCTATGTCGATCCCTCCGCGCGCGGCCTCGGCCTCGGCAAAACCCTCGTCGACGAGTGCGTCCGCTTCGCCCGCTCTGCCGGTTACAAAAAAATCATCCTCTGGACGCAAAGCATTCTCGCCGCCGCACATCGCATCTATCAGGGCGCGGGCTTCAAACTCGTCAAAGAAGACCCGCACCACAGCTTCGGCCACGACCTCATAGGCCAGATCTGGGAACTCCAGCTTTGACCTTCCGCAAGCGACATGGAAGCCTGAACTCGACTTGAGCAAATGACCGAGCCAGAGCGGCAACGGTGGTTTCATGAGTTGGCGCCGAAGGCGCGCATGCCTGGACGGCAAGTCCCCCTATGGCGAGTAGTTAGACCCGCTAACAACTGCCACCAGCTTCCTGTATGGCAGCAATTTCATTTCATGGAACAGCACTGCCGCTGTCGTTACCGCGCCGCTCGGCTCCGTCTTCACGCCCGCCTCGCTCAGCACGCGCATCCCCTCATGAATCTCGTCTTCGCTCACCGTCACAATCTCATCCACCAATGCCCGAATGTGCGCAAAGTTCAGCTCGCCCAAGCTCTGCGTCCGCAGCCCGTCGCAAATCGTGCGCGTCGTCATCTCCGCAGGCCACGTCACCAGCTTGCCTGTCCTAAAGCTCTCTGCTGCATCGCCCGCCAGCTCCGGCTCCACGCCGATCATCCGCGCCGCGGGCCGCAGACCCTTTACCGCTGCCGCAACACCGCTCAACAATCCGCCTCCGCTTACCGGAGCCAGCACCACATCCACATCCGGCAGGTCCTCCACAATCTCCAGCCCCACCGTGCCCTGCCCGGCAATAATCCTTGCATCGTCATAGGGAGGAACCACCACATACCCGGACTCCGCCGCCAGCTCTTCGGCTTTCTGCTTTCGCTCAGCGCTCGCCGGCCCCACCGTCACCATCTCCGCGCCCAGCGCCTCCGTCGCCCGCCGCTTCAGCTCCGGAGCGTTCCCCGGCATCACAATCACCGCCTTCACGCCCAGCGCCCGCGCTGCGTATGCCACACCCTGCGCATGGTTCCCGCTCGAATAGGTAATCACTCCGCGCCCGCGCTCATCCGCCGTCAGTTGTGCAATCCGGTTGTACGCCCCGCGCAGCTTAAAGCTGCCCGTCGCCTGGGCGCCCTCATTTTTTATGTAGACCTCGCCCGCTGCGCCCGGCACCGCCACCCGCACCAGCGGAGTCCGCACCGCCACCCCGCGCAGCCGCTTTTCAGCCGCCTTGATTTCTTCAAGAGTAATGAGCTTGGATTTTTCTGGATCGGACATTCTTAGGAATAGCTCTCACGGAAATTATGATGAGGAAGTAGACAAGTGCCCAGAAGGCAGCGTTGAAGAGCACAGTCAAAATTGAATCAACAATATGGAGTTGGACAAGGGTCAATGGTCCCATCCAAAGAAAATGTTGGATGATGTAAGAACCAGGAAGAGAACCCGGCAGCGACAAAAAGAGCCCGGTCAGCCACAGCGCAACACCAAAGTGACCGAATAACCATCGCCGCGGTAGCATCTCTAAAGCCCAGCCCGCACTCTGGCTCACAACCTGGACGGCAAGAAAGATGATGAGCACAATTCGCTTCATGTCACCAGCACCCGCCTTCCGCTGACCGCTTCACCAGCTGACCGGATCTTAGC
>Ga0335074_10000822_pt1 | contig 42554 bp, 38 predicted proteins | sample Lox_Sample_23_FD_206715 | JGI IMG/M metagenome (GOLD analysis project Ga0335074, IMG submission 206715) | Soil microbial communities from Loxahatchee National Wildlife Refuge, Florida, United States - Lox_Sample_2.3 | ecosystem: Environmental > Terrestrial > Soil > Wetlands | place: USA...
ACCACGCCAACCACCAGAATCGCCGGCATTGGGTTGTCGTAGCGGGGACCCACTTTCAGGTGCATGCCCACGGCGTCCCGCCCCGCAAAATAACGCCGCGCAAATGACTGGCTGATGATCGCCACCAGCGGCGCCCCCGGCTGCTCATCGCGAGCGTCGAAGTAGCGACCTGAGATGAGAGGTATACGCAACGCGTCGAAGTAACCTCCCGCGACAAGATAATTCGAAGCCAGCGACCAGCCCTCATTCGGCTTTCTGACGTATCCCTGCGGCGTGAACAACCGGCTCGAGTTCCGCCCGATGATCGGAATGTTCGAAGAAAATCCCACTGCTCGAACCCCCGGCATCGCGTCCAGTTGCCTCTGCAACTCGCCGTAGAAGGCATTCACCCTCTCTTGCGTCGGATAGTCGTGTTTCGGCAACGCCAGCGAAGCGGTCATCACGTGCGTCGTCTCAATGCCGGGATCAGTGGCCAGCATCTTGGCGAAACTGCGCAGCAAAAGCCCCGCGCCCACAAGGAGGACCATTGCCAGCGCTGCCTCAGTGATCACGAGCGCACTCAACAGCCGATGTTGTCCACGGCCTTGCCCCGCTCCGTGCGTCCCTTCCCGCAGCGCGTCGAGCACCTCAGCCTTCATGCTCGCCAGCGCGGGAGCCAGCCCGCACAGCACGCCGGTCGCCCCAGTTAATCCAATAGCCAGCACCACCACCGGCCAGTTCACCGCAATCTCATTCAGCCGCGGCAACATATCCGTCAAGCTGGTGGCAGCGACATGGACCAGCACGATCGCCAGCGCCACTCCCAGCACGCCGCCGATCGCGCTCAACAGCAGGCTCTCCGTCAACGACTGCCGCAGCATCGTCCGTCGCCCGGCACCCAGCGCCAGCCTCACTCCGATCTCGCGCCTGCGCCCTGCAGCGCGCACCAGTTGCAGATTCGCGAGATTGGCGCACGCGATCAGCAGAATAAGCGCTACCGCCGCCAGCAAGACCCGCAGCAACGGCCGAGCTTCGCGCACCGTCTCTTCCTTCAAACTGTGCAACGACGTACGCAACTCGACACCCGGAATTTTCGCCTGGATGATCGCCGTTACCCGGTTCACATCCTGCTGGGCCTGCTGCAGTGTAATTCCGGGCTTCAGCCGCGCCACCCCTCCATAGTCGAGGTTGTCAGCTTCCGCGCCCTTCTCCACCGGCGTGAAGCTCATTGGAACCCACAGGTCGCGCGGAGCCAGCCCTCCCAGGCCAATGGGGAACTGAAAATCCCGCGGCATCACACCAATGATCGTGTACGGCCTGCGATCCAGCTCAATCGTCTTGCCCAGAACATGCGGATCGCCCTGAGACCGCTCCTGCCAGAGCCCGTAACTGATCACCGTCACCGGGGCCGACGTGTCGTCTTCCTGCTGCGTGAACGTCCTGCCCAGGACTGGCTCGATTCCAAGCAGGGGAAACATGGACGCGGTGAACCGCTCTGCCTGTGCTCTAAACGGCGCTCCCGCCCCCGACGCTTCATACGACGCGCCGATAAAGCCGCCCACACCCGTGAAGGCCTTGTTCTCACGCGCAAACGTCAGCACATCCGGTGCCGACAGGTTTGCCTCGCCTGCTATGAGGTGCTCGAAGCGCTCGCGCAGTAGGAACAGGCTGGCGGAATCCTTATAGGGCAATGGCCTTAACAGAACAGCTTCGACCACCGAGAAGACAGCCGTCACACCGCCGATTCCCAAGGCCAACGTCAGCACCGCCGTCAGGCTGAACCCCGGAGCTTTTCTCAACTGGCGCCAGGCAAATTTCAGATCCGCGACCATCGTGGTTCTCCCAGGCACATTGACCTGAAATAAACCCTGCAAGCCGCAGCCCAATTGAAGGAAGCCCCAAACTCCTCAATCCACTGAAATAAAGCAAAGACACCCGGTGCGCCGATGTCCGGCTCAGGAATGCCCTGTCCGGAAACGGACAGCCGAAGGCGCGCCCCGCCGATGCTGCCCGCAACGAAGGAAATCCAACGCCGTCAAAGAATATTGATCGCCCGCGCCGCCAGCAGCACGACCGTCAATAGCGATATGAGCGCCTGAACCATGGTCATAATCTTGGCCCACTGCGAGAGAACCGGCGTATCGGTGGGGGAAAAAGCCGTGCTCGTATTGAAGGCGAGGAACAGGTAGTCGACAAAGCCTGGGCTCCACTTGTCCTCGCCCATTTCAAGCTTTGCCTGTTGATCGAGCATCATCTGTGGAAACAGAAAAGCTCCGTCCGTATGAACGCCGCGCAGTTCGCGGGCTCGTGGTCCGCCCGCATCCAGCCGCCAGTACCACGACGCGAAGACGATAATGTTGGTGATCCACAGCGCGGCCGCGGAGCGTAGCATCTCCTGCGGCGACTGCTTGTGAGCCGGCAACGCAGCGACCAGCAGCGTCAGGGAGAGGATCATATCCGCGGTCACAACAGAGGTCACGATATATCCGAGCACGCGATTGAGCGTATTCAGCTCCATGTAGTGGGCCCATATCGTGGGAATCATTAAAGCAACCACCAGGGCGAGCAGAATCCAGTCAGGCCCCACGGAAAGATACGAAGGCAGCGCCAGGCGAAGTCCGCCCGCGGCCAGGAGCGCCACCATTGCAGGCCATCGCGGCTCCAGCCGTATTGCCTTCTTCGTCATGTGATTCTGGGTCGCCATCGTCGCGCAAAGATGCCTGAAGATACTTCCGCTTCCTTATACACGAACACTCCGAAGGCAACCTTACCGCTGAGACAATTGAGGGTCCACGGCAACTGCTCCGAGAGCTTGCGCCTATTTCACACTCCTCGGCGGATCCCACAATCCACTCAGCTTGCGCACAAATGCCTGTAGAAAGATCACCTTCATCCGCTCTTGCTTATCATCGATCCGCCATATTCACAGGCAGAATCGGAAATGAATAGTCTCGCGAGATTCATCTGAAAGGTGTATTCTCGCCGCCTGGAAGTGATCTCGGTGCTGCGGAAGCCTTGTAATTCGCCCGAGAAACTCGTGTTCAACAGCCGCCCTCAACGTCGCGTCAGGAGAACGTTCATGCAGGTTCACCAGCCGATTCTGGCAGTCATACTTAGCGGTTCCCTGGTGCTTACGCCCCTTGATGGCTACGGCCTGACTCCTTCTGTCTACACATCTTCGGGCACTCCGCAGGCGCAGCCCGCGCCGGCTAACGCAAGTCAGGACCTGCCTTCCCTGGTGGCTCCAATCGCCCTTTATCCCGATGCGCTGATCGCGCAGATCCTCGCTGCGGCTACCTATCCAACGCAGGTGGTGGAAGCCGACCGCTGGCTGCAGCAGAACAAGAACCTATCCGGCGACGCGCTGGGCAACGCGGTCGAACAACAGTCCTGGGACCCGAGCGTTAAAGCCCTGACCCAGTTTCCCTCCGTGCTCGACAACATGAGCCAGAATCTGTCCTGGACCTCGGCTCTCGGCGACGCCTACTTCAATGACCCGGAAGACGTGATGGATACCGTGCAGGACCTGCGGGCCAGAGCGAAGGCGGCGGGAACCCTGCAGAGCAATTCGCAGCAGACGGTGTCCACCGAGGGACAGACCATCGTGATCCAGCCGGCTCAGCCGCAGGTAGTGTACGTCCCCACCTATAACCCCACCGTGGTCTACGGGGCTCCGGTGCCAATGTACTACGGATACGCTCCTTACTACCCGAGCACAGGCACTGTGGTCGCCGCGTCCATGATCTCCTTCGGTGTGGGTGTCGCGGTCGGCGCAGCGATCAGCGGCGGTTGGGGCTGGGGATGGAACTCCTGGGGCTGCAACTGGCACGGTGGTTCGGTGGTTTATAACCGCAACGTTTATGTTTCGCGCAGCACTACCTTCGTTAATCGCAACAACTATTACCGCGGAGGCAACAACTACCGCCCGAGCTACAACCCCGGCAATCGTCCTCCGCGGCCTCCCAACAACGGAAACCGGCCCGGAGGGGGCTATAACAACCCGGGCAACCGCCCGAATGGCCCAGGGAACCGGCCCAACAACCCTAACAATGGAAACAGACCCGGGAACCCGGGCAATCCGGTAAATCGACCCGGAGGAGGGAATAACAATCCCGGCAATCGGCCTGGCAATCAGCCGGGTGGTGGAAATAGTCGACCCGGGACTCAACCCGGCGGCGGCAACAACCGTCCGGGCGGTGGCGGAAACGCCAACAAACCCACTACCCTTCCGGCGCGCGATCCCAGCCGCGGATACGGGCAGGTGCCATCCAACAAACAAGGCGCCTTCAACGGCTACAACCAGGGAGGGGCCGCTCGCCAGCAAAGCCAGCGCGGACAATCCAGCCTCGGGGCCTCGAAGCCGGCAGCCAGACCAGCACAGAGCCGTCCAGCCGCATCCAGACCAGCTCCCAGACGGAAGTAAAGGAGAAGACCATGATGCAACCGAACTCAAGTCCTCCGATTGTCTCAACCTTCGTCCTGAAGATTCGCCCTCTTCTTCTCCTCGCCGTTGTGTTGGGCCTGGGTGCTTTCGCGATCGCGCAGACAACCGCAGCCGCCTCAGGCTCGGAGCCGCAACACACACCCGAGGCAGGCCAGAAGACCTTTCCCAGCGCAAATGCGGCGATGGAGGCTCTCTATACAGCCGTCAAGAGCGGCGACACCGATGCGTTAATCGAGATCTTCGGCCCCGGCGGCAAGGAGTTAGTCCTTTCTGGCGATCAGGTACAGGACAAGAACGGCCGCCAGACCTTCGTTGATCGATATGATCAGATGCATCGCCTTGTGCCCGACAGCGAGCACAGCGACACGCTTGTCATCGGCGCAGAAAACTGGCCCATGCCGATTCCAATCGTGGAGGCAAATGGCGCGTGGTTCTTCGATACCGCCAGCGGCAAGCAAGAGATCTTGTACCGCAGGATCGGCAAGAATGAACTGGCTGCGATCGAGACCTGCCACGTCCTGGTGGAAGCACAGACCGAATATGGCAGCGAGCCGCGCGACGGCTCCAGCAAAAATCTTTATGCCGCAAAATTCATCAGCGATCCAGGCAAGCAGAATGGCCTTTACTGGAAGGCCGGCGACAACGACGCCAGTCCTATCGGACCGCTGATCGCCGATGCGGCTGCCCAGGGCTACAAGGGCGCGGAGGCCAAGAACTCACCTTATCAGGGCTATTTCTTCCGCATCCTCACCCGTCAGGGAGCGGCGGCTTCGGGCGGCGCGCAAGATTATATGGTTCAGGGTCGGTTGGAGCGCGGTTTCGCCTTCGTCGCATATCCGGCGGAGTATCGCAACTCCGGAGTTATGACCTTTATCGTCGACAAAGATGGAGTGGTCTATCAGAAGGACCTTGGCCCGAATACGGCCAGCGTGGCCAAGGCGATGACCACCTACAATCCGAATAAGACGTGGAAGCAGGTTGAGAGCCAGTAACGCCGCTGAACAGACCCGTTGCACCCTCCGCAGATAGACTTGCGCCTTGCCGCGACCGGCCCCTCTCGCTCCAAAAACTTGACAGGTATAGACAGGTATACAGACACTGCTTGTGACAACCACATTAGGTGCGGAGGACGCGTGATCCATCGTTGGATGGCAGCAGGGGCAGTTCTGGGTTCGGTTCTGATGACTTTTTCCGCCATTGCGCAGACAGCAAGCCCTGCCTTTGACAACACGCTGATGCCGGAGCCGGCGCACCTGACCGTGAATTCAGGCTCCCTGGCGCTAACGCCACAATTCACCACCGCCGCCGATAAATTTCACGACGCACGCCTCGACGGCGCAATCGGCCGCATGCTCGTCCGCCTTGAGTCGCAGACCGGAGTACAGATCGCGACCACCCCAGGCGCCGCACCAGCTACTCTTACCGTTTCAGTCGACGGTCCGGGCGAAGCGATCCAAGGCCCTGACGAAAACGAGGCCTACTCGCTCGATGTGACTTCAACCGGCGCGCACCTCAAAGCCGCAACCGTCGTCGGAGCCATCCACGGACTCGAGACCTTCCTACAGCTCGTCCAGAACGATGGGACAAACTACTTCCTGCCCGCCGTTTCCATCGACGACTCGCCACGCTTTCGGTGGCGCGGCCTGATGATCGACGTCAGCCGCCACTTCCAGCCCGTCGATGTGATCAAGCGCACGCTGGACGGCATGGCCGCCGTCAAGATGAACGTCTTTCACTGGCATTTGAGCGACGACCAGGGTTTCCGTATTGAGAGCAAGGTCTTTCCCAAGCTGGCCGGCATGGGCTCCGACGGACTCTATTACACGCAGGATCAGGCTCGCGAAATCGTTGCCTACGCGCGCGACCGCGGCATCCGTGTGGTGCCCGAATTCGACATCCCGGGCCACGCCCAGTCGTGGATGGTCGGCTATCCCGACCTGGCCAGCGGCACCGGACCCGATTACGGTGGCCCATACCAGATCGAACGCCAGTACGGCATCTTCGATCCCGTGATGGATCCCACCCGCGAGAGCACCTACAAGTTCCTCGACAAGTTCATCGGCGAGATGGCCGAGATCTTCCCCGATCCCTACATGCACGTCGGTGGCGACGAGAACAACGGAGTGCAATGGAAAGAAAATCCCCGCATCCAGGAATTCGCGAAGAAACACGACCTCAAGGACACCGCCGCCATCCAGACGTATTTTAATCAGCAACTGTTACCAATTCTGAAGAAGCATGGCAAACGGATGGTCGGCTGGGATGAAATCTACGCACCCGGCCTCTCGAAAGACGCCATGATCCAGTCGTGGCGCGGATTTGATTCGCTGGCTGCGACCGCGAAAGACGGCTACACCGGAATACTCTCAGCGGGATACTATCTCGACCACATCGATTCAGCGGAACGGCACTATCTTGTCGACCCCGTGCCCGCAGGCACCACGTTGACGCCGGAAGAACAGGCCCGCATCCTCGGCGGCGAGGCCTGCATGTGGAGCGAGCACGTCTCCCCACGCAGCATCGACTCGCGCATCTGGCCACGCACTGCGGCTATCGCCGAGCGGCTGTGGTCTCCGCAGAGCGTGAACAACGTCGACGACATGTATCGCCGCCTTTGGGTTGAGTCGCTTCGCCTCGAATCCGTTGGCCTGACCCATCTCTCAGCAGAGGACGTCGGCCTGCGGCAGCTTGCCGGCACCGCGCAAATCGAGCCCCTCCGCGTGCTGGCCGGTGTGCTTCAGCCTGTCGGCTTCGACGAGCGCTACGAGATGCAGCACACCTCGCAGCTGACACCCATGGATCACCTGATCGATGCGGTAAGGCCCGATCCGCCGTCACGTCATGAATTGCAGGCGCTGGCGAAAACCTATCTGGTCAACCACGACCCGGCGGCCCGCGCGGAGCTTGTGGCGACCTTCACAAGCTGGATCGCAGCCGGCCCAAAGGCCCTCGCCTTGATGACCGCCGCTCCCCTGCTCCGCGATCCGGCGCCAAGAGCGCAGCAACTCGCTGATCTGGGAACCGCGGGCCTCGAGGCAGTTATCTTTCTCGACAAGCACGAGACACCTCCAGCGGGATGGGCTCCGGCCAAGCAGGCGGTACTCGATGAAGCCCGCAAGCCCGCGGGCCTGGTGCGCTTTACGGTACTCGAGCCGGTCAGCGATCTGGTAAAGGCGGCGGGAGGACAGTAGCCAGCACCATTCTTCGCAACAAGCCTCTGGCGCGAAGGATGGACTGCCGGAAGTATCAACGGCTTGCAGCGTCGATGGCCCGCTCAACCTGCTCCGACGGGAGTGCCCTCTCGGCTTCGCTAACAGTAAGCAATGGAACGGGTGGCCGGATAATCGCGTAAACCACCGCCGCCAGCACAGCGCCTATGAATGGCGCGACAATAAACAGCCACAGCTGCTGGATCGCCCATCCGCCGACGAAGAGTGCCGGCCCGATGCTGCGCGCCGGGTTCACTGAAGTATTGGTAATCGGAATCCCGACCAGGTGAATCAGCACCAGCACCAGCCCGATCGGAATCCCCGCAAATCCAACCGGAGCAGCAAGATCAGTCGATCCGAGCACGGTGATTACCAGGAACGCTGTCAGGATGACCTCGGCAAGAAAGCAGGCACCAAGCGAGTATCCGCCGGGCGAGTGCACCGCATAGCCATTGGCGCCCAGTCCACTCACATGAGCGGCGTAGCCGAAGGGCAGTCCCTTTGCGATGAAAAGGATCGCCGCGGCAGCCACAATTGCGCCGATGACTTGCGCGATCATGTAAAACACCGCGTCCCTCACGCCGATTTTCCGGGAGATCAGGATGCCCAGAGTCACAGCGGGATTGATATGACATCCCGAGATGGGTCCGATTGTGTAAACCATAGCCAGCAGGGACAACCCAAAGGCGAAGGCCACCCCCACGAAGCCGATATGGCTGCCTGCGAGCACTGCGCTGCCAACGCCACCGAACACGAGCACAAACGTCCCGACCAACTCCGCAGCATATTTCTTCATAAAAGAATGCTCCTGCCTTTCGTGATGGGAAGTCTTACGGCAAGGAGACTATACGCCCGCAGGTAGAGGCGGAACATCAAAAAAAGGCAGCGAAAGCGGCGTTTTCATTGGCCGCACCGGTTTCGGAGCTCTGCAATAAATTGCTCTATCTCGCGGCGACTTCAGCGTACTGCTGCCGATACCACTCGACGGTCCTGCGCAGGCCCTCTTCAAAGCTGACAGCAACCCGATATCCGAACGCCTCGCGAGCGGCGTTGACGTCAGCCAGCGAGTCGCGAACATCGCCGGTGCGCGGCGGCGCATAGATCGGCTGTTCTTTGAAATCCAGCAGTTCGGCCAAAACCTTAAACGTCTTGTTGAGACTATGCCGCTCGCCGCAAGCCACATTAAATACCCGGCCCGCAACCTTCTCCGCCGGAGCATTCATGGCCAGCACATTCGCTGAAACCGCATTGGCGATATAAGTGAAGTCCCGCCCCTGCTCGCCATCGCCGAAGATTGTCGGCCTCTCGCCCCGCATCATCTGCAGAGTGAACTTGGCCATCACGCCACTGTATGGCGAATCCGGAACCTGCCTCGGTCCGAAGATATTGAAGTAGCGGAGACAGACCGTCTCGATGCCAAACACCTGCCAGTAGCTCTTCATGTAGAACTCGCCGGCCAGCTTCTGCACCGGATACGGCGCGATCGGCATGGGCACCATCGTCTCCACGCGAGGAAAGCCGGGCTGGTTGCCATAGGCCGAAGAAGACGCCGAGTACACAATGCGCTTCACGCCCGCCGCTCGCGCCCCCTCCAGCAGGTTGAACGTCCCGTCGATATTGGCCGTATGACTCGTCCGCGGATCCTTAACCGAGCGCGGGACTGACGGCCGTGCCGCCACGTGAAAAATGTAGTCGACACCCTCGCAGGCTTCCGCCGTCGCCGCCGCATCGCGCAGGTCGCATTCGATGAACTCGATGCGGTTACGGAACGTGGCGAGATTTTCGTTCCTGCCGGTTTCGAAGTTGTCCAGGCCGCGGATCTCGTGGCCATTGGGGACAAGAGTTTCGACAAGTGCTTCTGTAAGAGAAGATCCGATAAAGCCGGCGCAGCCGGTCACTAAATAACGAGCCATTCTTGCTTTATGGTAACGCGCCGCTGGCGCCGGCATGTGCGACCAGCCTCCCCTCTGAGGCATACTGGAGGTATGAGCGAAATCTTTCCCTTCCGGCTGGCGCCGTACTTCCGCACCCGCATCTGGGGGTTTCATGACCTCGCTCCATGGTTCGACTACAAGACCGACGGCGAGCCCATCGGCGAAGTGTGGCTTACCGGGGAAATGTGCAAAGCCGCTACCGGCACGTTCGCTGGCCAGACCCTCCGCGCCATTACGGATGCTCACGGTCCTGAGCTGCTGGGCAGCGCCCTCGGCGATGGCGAATTCCCCTTGCTCATCAAGATGCTCTTCCCTAAGGAGAAGCTGAGCGTGCAGGTGCATCCCGACGACGCCATGGCCCGCATATATGGCGAACCGCGCGGCAAGACGGAGTGCTGGTACGCGCTCGACGCCGAACCCGGCGCGAGCGTGGCGCTGGGAATCCGCTCCGGCGTGACCACCGAGGATGTCCGCACGGCGATCAAGAGTTCAACCCTGGAGAACCTACTGGAGATGGTTCCGGTCCAAAAGAACGACATGCTCTTCGTCGATGCCGGCACGGTACACGCCATGGGTCCGGGGGTAGTGATTCTCGAAACCCAGCAGACCAGCGACCTGACCTATCGCATGTATGACTACGGGCGCCCACGTGAGCTGCATCTCGAAAAATCTCTCGAGGCCATGCGCTTGAAGACCCGTGCCGGCAAAATCCTTCCGCACACCGTAAACGGCCATTCCGTCTTGATCGATGAGAAGTACTTCGAGATCGAGCGCTGGGATCTTCCCACCGGAGATGCCCCTGCCGGCCTCTCAGTTGAAACCGGCGCCGTGCAGATGCTCTTTGTCGCCAGTGGTTCAGTATGCCTCTCGGCGGCCGGCGGCGACGCGTTCAGCGTCGGGCGCTGCGAGCTGGCGGTGATACCGGCGTTAGCTAGTGGTGTGCGCATCGGCATCGAATCTCCCGCCGAGATCATTCGTATTCTTCCCAAAGCTGTCTAGGCTGAAATCTCTCATCCCAAGGCGATGCCATTGAAGATCGATTTTCGCCCCATCATTCTTGCGGGAGGTAGCGGAACCCGCTTCTGGCCGCGCAGCCGCAAAGCCCGCGCCAAGCAGGTGCTGGCGCTCGACGGCGAGCGCACCATGATTCAGCGCACCGTCGACCGGCTCAGCCCGCTTGCCCGTGCCGAGGATTGCTGGGTCATCACCAACACCCTGCTCTCCGACACCATCTGCGGCCAGCTCGATACTGTCCCGGAAGACCACGTCGTCTGCGAGCCGGCCGCGCGCAACACCGCCCCGGCCGCGGGTCTCGCCGCCTTCCTGATCGAGCGGTCCTCACCTGACGCCGTGCTCGGCATCTTCCCTGCGGATCATGTGATCGCCAGCGAACCGGCCTTCCTCGAGGTGATCCAGCGCGCCATCGAGTTGGCGGCCGCAGGCGAGAATATGGTCGTGCTTGGCCTCAAGCCGACTCGCGCCGAGACCGGCTACGGCTACATCGAGACCGGAGAGGTCTTCGCCGAAGGTGTGCTGCGCGTGCGCCGCTTCACCGAGAAGCCGAACCGCGAGCGCGCCGAAGAGTTCGTCGCGGCCGGCAATTACCACTGGAACAGCGGCATCTTTGTCTGGAGTGCCCGCACCCTGGCCAACGCCGTGCGCGAGCATCTGCCGGAGATGGCGCCGCTACTCGACCAGATCGCCGCCGCCTACGGCACGCCCGACTTCGACCGCGTCTTCCGCGAGATCTATCCTCGCTGCGAAAACATCAGCGTCGACTACGCGATCCTCGAGCCGCGCTCGGCCAAGGGAGAAAGCCGCTCCCATCTCTACTGCCTGCCCGCCGACTTCGGGTGGAACGACCTCGGCTCATGGGCCGCGCTTTACGAGCATCAGCTCGAGCAGGGATTGAACACCGATGCCCACGCCAACGTGACCGAGACCGTGGACAGCATTGCCATCGAAGCCCGAGGCAACTATGTGTATAGTCCGAAGAAGTTCGTTGCCCTCGTGGGTGTTCGCGACCTGGTGGTCGTCGAGACCGACGACGCTATCCTCATCACCACCCGCGAGCACTCGCAGGACGTAGGCAAAGTCGTCAAGGAACTGGTGCCGCGCGGCCGCAACGACCTGATCTGAGACGGAGAGAAGAAGAGAACGCATGGGAAATCGCAGCCCGGTGAAGTTTGGCACCGACGGATGGCGGGGAATAATCGCCGACGACTTTACCTTCGAGAATGTCCGCATCGCTGCCGCCGCAATTGCCAGCTACCTGCACGCCAGCTCCGACCCGAACGAAGCTCCTGCCAAGGGCGTCTGCGTCGGCTACGACACGCGCTTTGCCTCACCGCTCTTCGCCCGTGCAGTCGCCGATGTTCTGGCTGCGTCCGGAATTCCCGTCAAGCTCGCCAACCGCATCACCCCAACGCCGGCCCTCTCCTACGCAGTGCGCGAATTCGGCGCAGCAGGCGGCGTCATGATCACTTCAAGCCACAACCCGTATCAGTGGAACGGCGTGAAGTACAAAGCCTGGTACGGCGGCTCGGGCAAGCCGTCGATCATGACCGCGATCGAGTCATATCTGGAAAAGCCGATGCCCAAGGCCGCCGCGCCCGCTCCGATCGAAGAAGTCGACTTTCTCCCCGACTACCTCAAAGCGCTGCGCAGTTTCGCCGATCTCGACCTCATCGCGAAGTCCGGCTTCAAATTCGCCATCGATTCCATGTACGGAGCGGGCGCCGGCATCCTCGCCGGCATCTTCAAGAGCATCGGCGTCGACTGCATTGAAATACGCGGTGAGCACAATCCGCTCTTCCCCGGCATCAACCCTGAGCCCATCGAACCGCACGTGCGCGCTCTTCAGGATGTCGTCGTCGAATTCAAATGCGACGCCGGCCTTGTCACCGACGGCGATGCCGACCGTATCGGGGCAGCAGATGAGCACGGCAACTACGTCGACCCGCACAAGATCTTCGCTGTCCTGCTTGAATGGCTACTCTCCCGGAAGAAGTGGCCCGGCGATGTCACGCGCGCTTTCAACACCACCTGCATGATCGACCGCATCTGCGCGCAGTACGGTCGCAAGCTCCACGAGCACGGCATCGGATTCAAGTTCGTCGTCGATCTCATGCTCGAGAAAGACATCCTCATCGGAGGCGAGGAGTCCGGCGGCATCGGCATCCAGCGCCACCTGCCCGAGCGCGATGGCCTGCTCAACGCGCTGCTGCTCGCCAATGTGATGGCTGAAGAAGGCAAGACCCTCGGCCAGCTCGTCGCGGCGCTGCAGGAGAAATACGGCCAGCACGAATACGGCCGCATCGACCTCCACATCAATGACGACCTCAAGAACGCCACCATCGCCCGCGCCCGCGCCGGCGTGAAGGAATTCGACGGAATGCCGGTCGAGCGCGTCGAAACACTGGACGGCATCAAGTTCTATCTTGAGAATCCCGAGGCGAAATCCAAACCAAATGCTGCGAAGACCTGGCTGCTGCTGCGTGCCTCCGGCACCGAGCCGCTGCTGCGCATTTACTCCGAGTCGTGCTCAAAGGAGTCGGTCACAAAGCTGCTGGAAGCGGCTCGCAACTTCGCCATGAGCAGTCTCCAGTAGACATAATCGTTGAGCCTTTGAATCGGGAGCTTACGATCGGATTGGACCTGGGTTCTGAATCCAGCATTAACATCTCGCCATGAAGATGTTCCTTCTGTTCTTGACGTTGAATTGTATGGCTCAAATTCCACTACCTTGCGTCCCAAGCGCCGTCGCAGAAATCTAAGACCGTTCAGCAGCTGTTCATCGTGGATCAGGAAGATATACCAGGAGCGGCAAATGGGATGTCGAGAGTCACGGAGCAGGAGTACAACGAGGTTGTACAAACCCGTGAGGCAACTCTACGGGCATGTTGGCAGCGGGCGAGATAAAGACAATTCAAGGATGCTGCGTACATCTTCCGGTACGGAGATAATTCCGATCATTGCCTGTTCGCACACGTACTGGCCATGGAAGCCGTGATCCGAGAGACCACGCGAAACAGAGCAACCGCAGCAAATGCGATTTGTATCGGTGCGGCTGGAAGCTTCCAGCTTGCAGTGTTTTTCGTTTAATCTCGTTTGCCTTTGCGCACTGGATCTGCCCCTCGACGAACTTAGTAAGCCTAGTGAGATCGAGATAAGAATCGCTCAAGGATTTCCTAAGTTCGGCAACTCGCTCATCTTGTCCGGTCTTTTGGTAAAGTGAATCAGCGGCGGTGGTCCACATCTAAGTTTCCGGTGTGCAACAGCCACATCTGGCGATAAAGCTGCCAAATATGGGGCACCCAATCCCGCTCCGAGGTGCCTCGGTTTCACCGCGCTGCGTTCGGGATGACGGGCTAAAAGCGGATCCTTCGATTTCGCGCTGCGCGCTTCGCTCAGGATGACACCTAGTATTTCGGTCAGGATGACATGTGAGGGTGAGTGCGGTTCTTAATGGCGCTTCGTTGGCTGGAGGGGCGTTAAAACTATCGTGGCGTCGCCGCGTCCGGCGGGGTGGTCCTGATCGACGGGTTGGTATCCGGGCTTCTCGGCGTGGAGGCGCACCGTCTGTCCAAACGCCGCGTTGGCCTTGAGGGTGAAATTTCCGTCAGCTTTGGTGAGACCGGTTTCGCCTCCAAGGATGCTGACGGTTGCACCACCGACGGCGTGCAGCTGATCGTCCTCGACGAGGCCGGAGACGACGGCGTCGCGGGTGGCGGTCAATTCGATGGTTGCGGTGGGATTGGGATCGGCGGCGAGCTGGATGTCCTTGCTGGCGTGGAGGCCGGCGGAGTCGAGGCTGGCGTAGACGGTGATTTTGCCATCAGCGGAGAGAGTTGCGCGCGGGATGGTCAGCTCGGCGATACCCTGGTCGTTGCTCGCGGTGTCGTTCAGGGCCGCGGTGCGCAGGGTGGCTCCGGTAACGGGCGTGTGCTGCGGATCAAGGACGATGATGCGGAGATGGTAGACGTCGGGTGGTCCGAAAGGCTTTGCCTTGAGCCAGGCGTCGGCAAGGATAGGCGCGAGGCCGAGGATGCAGATGCAGGATGCGACGAGGAACAGAAGTTTGCCCTGCGCGGGCTTTTTGTCTCCGGCTGAGCCCAGCACCAGCCGGAGTGCTATGAGTATGGCGGCGATGGCGAAGGCTGCGATTCGCCAGATATCGCTGACACTGGCGATGGCCTTCACTAATCCGTCGAGCGGGTCAGGTGACAATGGCTTGCCTTCGAAGATAAGTGCTTACCACGTGAGTTAACGAGGGTGATAGACGCGCAGGTATTCGCGCGCCAGCGCCCGGCGGTTTGCATTCTCCGTGTTGTCGTACACGGTGTGAATTGCGTGGTCTATCTGCTCGGAAGTGAAACCGGAGACGGAAGCCACGCGGCTGAGGTTGGCCTCGGGCGCCTGCTCTACCTTATACAAATCGAGCAGCGTGAGAGCCCAGGTGGAGACGACTCTTTCGTCCTTGAGGGCCCAAGTATCTCCGGGCTCGCCGAGGATGACTTCGACAAACCAAGGCGATTTAGGAATTGTCGCGTGGCCTTCGAACGGCGACATGATGATCATCTTCGGGCTTGGCGCTTTTACCAGAGTGAGAGGGAGAGGATCGCCGGGCTGTGCTCCGGGCGGGGGGATGATCTGGGTTTTTCCGGCGAGGTCGGTTGGCTTCGAGGTGGAGGTTCCGGCCGCCTTCCCGCTGAGTATCGCGCCCGGGATGGGGCGCTCATGGTAGTCGGAAACCTGAATCTGAACGCTCTGCGATCTCGCGAAAGGGATGAGGCAGATGCACATGAGGGCAGCGAGAACTGCCTGACGAGGAAGGCAGATGCGCTGTCTCCAATCTCGATGGGCGGCTGATCCGTTCATCCTAAGAATATGATTTCACAAACAGGACAGCTGGAGCGGCAGGGGCGAGGTGTCCGCGGTGTAGACTCTCGCCATGACTTTCACCAAGCGGCTGCGCGAGGGGGTTCGGCGCGGGGAGATTACGTGCAGCGTGCGGATCTGGATGAGTCCGCGGGTGACGGTGGGTAAGCGGTATCGCATGGACGAAGGCGAGATCGAGGTGGATTCGATTGAGCCGATCGGGTTTCCGGATATTACTCCGGAACTGGCGCGGGCGTCCGGGTTTCTGGGTGTGCTGGATCTGCTGAAGGTGGCGCAGCACGGCAAGGGCGAGAATATCTACCTGGTGCGGTTTCATTATGTGCCAAGGCGCAGAAAAGCAATCGGGGATTAGTCCAAAGCCCAAGCATTCGGATTGCACCCAAGTTTTTTCCCCGCCCGGATCCCCGGAAGCGGTGCCTGGGGGACGCCTGAGTTTGTGCAGGTTTAATAGCCGATGGTGAATTGCTGGCGGATGTGTTTCGGGTTTTCGAGTTCGTCGACGAGGGCGACGGCGTAGTCTTCGGCGGAGATGGTGCTGTTTCCCTTTTCGTCGGCGATGAGCGAGGTGTTGCCGAGGCGGAATTTACCGGTGCGCTGGCCGGGCTGGATAAATCCGGCAGGCGAGAAGTAGGTCCACAAAAGGTCGGCACCGCTTAGGAGTTTGAGGGAGTCGCGATGGGCGATGGCGGCGGCCATGTACTGCTCGGGCAGGAGTCCGGAGTCGATGAGGTCGACGCCGGGCGTGACGTGGAGACTACCGGCTCCGCCGACGACGATGAGGCGGTGGGTGTCGGCTTTGTGGAGTCCGGCGATGAGCGAGCGAGTGGCTTTGAGGAGGTCGTTCTGGTCTCCGGTGCCGGGCCCGTAGGCGCTGACGACGGCATCGGCACCAATGGCCTTGGCAGCGATGTCGTCGGCGTCGAAGATGTCTCCCTTGATGGCGGTGACGGCGGGGTGAGCGGGAACCTTGGAGGGATCGCGAACGACGGCGGTGACGTTATGTCCGCGGGAGATGAGCTCTTTGAGGATGCGGCTGCCGATCATTCCGGTGGCAGAGTAGAGGACGACGTTCATAGTGCCTCCTTGCGGTGTGCACAAGGATAGACGATTGGGGTGGGAAGAGTGCGGGAATTGCCGCGCTACCCAGACCGCCACTGGGCTTGAAGGGCCAGCGGGCCCCGATATCGAGGCTCAAAAAAATCCCCGGGTTCCGGATGCGGGACCTGGGGATTCTTTCTGACGGCTTACTTCCGGCGGTGATCAGAATGCCGGCGGGTTTCCGGTTACGGGCAGAGAGACGGTTCCTTGTTTGGCGAGCGCAGTCGCCAGTGAGTATCCGGGCCCGGTACTCGCGGTCAGGAATGGGGTGAGGGCGGCGACGGCGGAATTGGGTCCGTTGTAAACAGCGTTCAGGCCGTCGGTCTGCTCATACGCGAGATTGTTGGCGGGGTTGGTGTTGCTGATGACGCGGCCGAGGACGCGATGCTCGGATTCGACGCCCAGGATGGACGCGGCCACCTTGGCAAAGTAGTCCATCTCCTCGGCGCTGTACGTTGCACCGTTGTCATCGGTGTCAGGCGAGCCTGGGTCCATGCGGCGATTGTAGGACTTGACGGCGAACTCCTGGATGGCGTTCAGGTAGGCGCCGATGAAGGCGTTCTCGAGGGCATCGAGCAGTCCGGTGAAAGCCTTGAGAGTATCGAAGCTTCCAGTGGGAAAGTAGAAGGTCTGGACGGGGTCGGCAGCCGGGCCTGATATGCCGAGCAGGGAGCGGAAGAGGTTGGCGTGGCTGATCTCCTGGCTCAGTGCAGCCTGAAGGTAGTTGACGTTGCCGGCGTTTCCGTCGCTGCCGACCTGGGTGGCGGTGCCACCGGGCCCGGCCAGGGCTGGATCCTGGATGACCTTGCCGATGAGGCCGTTGTAGTAGAAGGTGGTGGCCAGGTCTTCAGCGATCAGAGCTGCGGTGAAGATGTCCTTTACCTGGTCTTTGGCCTGCTCGGCATCGCTGGCACTTTCGGCGGAGGATTCCTGCTGGGCAAATGCCGCTTTGGAGCTCCCAAAGGTAAGAGTAGTCGCCGCTGCGCCAAGTCCGAGCAACGTTGCCTGATTGAGGAAAGTGCGTCGTCCGGTGCGCGCTTGCGCGATCGAGGAATAAAGCTCTTGATGCTTCGTATTCGTCATGTGACCTCGTTTGCAGTGAAGGGTTAACGAACCATTGGTGAGTCGAACGGAGGCGCCCGATCACCGCAAGGGCCCGGCGGGATGCGGGCGAGAGTCATCTGCAGGATGAACGGTCAGGATTCGGGAACGGATGTTTGGATTGTGTGATTTTTTTCGAACAGCGCAAAGAAGGTGTTGAAGCGTGGAGGAATAGGGGCAGAGTTGGCCACCTAGTGACGAAAGTGGGCAAAAGAGTTACGAGTGCCATCCAAAATGGGACGAATGGTCGACTGGCGGCGAATTTCGCTCGCCACCCGGTCATGGCGGTGGTACTCTACGCTGACTCAAAAGGCTGCCCGTGGCACTGCAGGTCAGGCGGACACCTCCAAGAGAACCCCGCTCACAGGAGAGTTTCATGATTCGCGAATTGAGAATTGGCAGGTCAGTCAGTTGGAAATCCGGGATTCTGAAGTCAACCCCGGTTTTCGCGGCAATCGCTTTGGTAACGATCGTGTCGATGGTACAGGCGCAGTACACGTCGACACGTCAAGTGCGGGAGGTGGTCGGCAGCGGGCGGGCGCAAGCTGTCGGGCAGCTTCCCAAAGGCCAGATGATGACATTGGATATTGTCCTGCAGTTGCGGGATGAGGCAGGACTCAAGAGCTTTCTGGAGGATCTGTACGACCCGAACAGCGGCATCTACCACCAGTTTCTGACGCCGGCACAGTTTACGGAGCGGTTTGGTCCGAGCCAGGCGGACTATAACGCGGTGGTTCAGTTCGCGAAGGCGAACGGGCTGGCGGTGATCGGCGGATCGCGGGATGGCATGGAGGTGCAGGTCAGGGGTCCGGTGTCGGCGGTGGAGAAGGCCTTCAACGTGAGCATGCGGACCTATCAACATCCGACGGAAAACCGGACCTTTTACTCGCCGGACCGAGAGCCGACGACGACGCTCCCCTTCCAGTTATGGCATGTGTCGGGGCTGGATAATTATTCGATTCCACATCCGATGTATGCGAAGCGGAGCGAGGTGGCGGCAGCGCGCGGGATCGATGCGAAGAAGCTGGTGACGCATGCGACGACGGGATCGGGACCGTCGGCGTCGTTTCTGGGCAGCGATATGCGGGCGGCGTATTACGGCAGCGGGTCGCTGACCGGTTCGGGGCAGAACCTGGGACTGCTGGAGTATTACGGCACGGATCTGGCTGACCTCACCACTTACTACAAGAATGCAAAGCAGACAAACACGGTGCCAATCACACTGCTCTCGACTGACGGGACGAGCACGTCGTGCGTGTACAACGGCGGCCGGGGCAGAAGTGCCTGCGACGACACCGAACAGACGCTGGATATGACGCAGGCTCTGGGAATGGCGCCGGGGCTGAAGAGCCTGGTGATGTATATCGGCTCGACGGACACGGCGATTATCAGCGCGATGACGACGCACAGTCCGCTACCGACGACGATCGGATGCTCGTGGGGATGGACGCCGGCGGATCCGACCACCCTCGATCCCTACTTTGAGAAGATGTCGGCACAGGGGCAGAACTTCTTTGCGGCGTCGGGCGACAGCTCGACCTGGTCTTCGAGAAATGAGGCGTGGCCAGCGGACGATGCGAATGTGGTGTCGGTCGGCGGCACGGACCTGACGACGGCGAGCGCGGGGGGCGCGTGGAAGTCGGAGACGGGGTGGGTAGACAGCGGCGGCGGGATCTCTCCGGACAAGATTGCGATTCCGTCGTGGCAGAAGCTGTCGGGGGTGATTAACTCCAGCAATAAGGGGTCGACGACCCTCCGCAACGGGCCGGATGTGGCGGCGAACGCGAATTTTACCTTCTACGTCTGTGCCGATCAGGAAGCCTGCACGGCCAACGAGTATGGGGGCACGAGCTTCGCGACGCCGATGTGGGCGGCTTATGTTGCGCTGGTCAACCAACAACGGATAACCGAGGGCAAATCGACGATCGGCTTTATCAATCCGACGATTTACCCGCTCGGTGTGTCGAGCAGCTATGCCTCCGACTTTCACGACATTACCAGCGGGAAATCGGGGAGCTACTCGGCGGTCACCGGGTATGATCTGGTGACCGGTTGGGGCAGTCCGAACTCGGGGCTGCTGGGTGGCCTGGAATAGAACGCCACCAGACGACGCCAGTAAACGAAAGAGCCCGGATCGGTCCGGGCTCTTTTTTTTGGGAACGGATTAGACTTGAGTCCGCGAGGGCTTGAGGGATGACGAGTGTGGGCGAGCTGAATGAGCGCTTCGGGATTTCAGGCGTAGTGCAGATTGTGGCTGGACAGGGCGGCCTGGCGATGGTGCGCGTGATGACGGAGGCGACGACGGCGGAGATTTATCTGCATGGAGCGCAGGTGACGTCGTTTAAGCCAGCAGAAGCTGAGGAGGTGCTGTTCCTGAGCACGCAGTCGCGGTTTGAAGATGGGAAGGCGATTCGCGGCGGGATTCCGATCTGCTTTCCGTGGTTTCGCGGGAAGGCCGATGATGCGAAGGCTCCCGCGCATGGGGTGGTGCGGACGAAGGAGTGGGAGCTGACGGGGATTGCTCGCGACGGCGATGCGGTGACGGTGACGCTGGCCACGGAGAACGACGAGGCGGGACGTCGGTGGTGGCCGCAGGAGTTTCGCGTGGAGTACAGGGTGCGGGTGGGAAATGAACTGGCTCTGGCGCTGACGGTGGTGAATACGGGCGGGTCGGGGATGCGGTTCGAGGAGGCTCTCCACACCTATCACCGTGTGGGCGATGCGGAGCGAGTGCGCGTGGCGGGGCTGGATGGGACGGCGTATCTCGACAACATGGATGGGAATCGCGAGAAGCGGCAGACGGGCGATTTGAAGTTCACAGCGCAGACGGACAATGCGTATCTGGACACGACGGAGGCGCTGGAAGTGGTCGATCCGGTGCTGGGGCGACGCATCCGGACGGAGAAGAGGAATTCGCGGACGACGGTGGTGTGGAATCCCTGGCGGGAGGGGGCGAAGGCGTTGTCGGATCTGGGAGACGACGAGTGGCGGCAGATGGCTTGCGCGGAGGCAAGCAACATCATGGCCTACGCTGTGGAGCTGGGGGCGGGCGAGAAGCACACGGTGACGGCGGTGCTGAGCGTAGCCAATAGCCAATAGCGGCGATAGGTTTCACGCCGGTCGAGTCAACCGAAATTAACTTGACGGCCTCGCTCGGTCGAGCGCAGAATCGGGGGCCGAATACGGTCCTGCACGTCTGAAGTTCCCAATCGGCGCTTCCTTTGACAGCTCGGCTACGCCAACGGAAGCCGGCCCCATTCCAGTCTTCGAAATCCTGGTCCAAGCGCGAAATAGATTCCGGAGCGCAAGGCATCCGCAAACATTCTTTTGAAGGAAGGAGTTTCCCATGAGGCATCAAGCAAGTGGAGTCATGCATCGGTGTGGCCTGGTTGCAGTCGCCGTGACTGCGATGCTCGTTTTCCCGGCGAACTTTGCCCTGGGGCAGGAGTATTCATCCCAATTGAACGGGTTCAACGAGCTCGGCGGCCTGAGCGATCAAACAGGGACCAATTCAGGAGCAATCCTGACCAAGGGCACGGGCGAACTTAAACTGCATCTCGACAAGAGCAATCACACGGCAACCTACAGGCTCACTTATTCGGACCTGACTTCGGCAGCATTGATGGCTCATATCCATTTTGGAAAGGTGCATGTACCCGGCGACATCATGATCTGGCTGTGCCAGACCACGACCAACCCAGGCCCGGATGGCACCCCCACTTGCCCGGAGCCGGGCGGAACGGTCACGGGCACGATTACAGCCAGCAGCGTCCAAGGGATACCATCACAGAATGTGACGGCGGGTGACTTCGACGCGTTCGTGGCCGCACTTGAGTCGGACACGGCGTATGCCAATGTCCACTCAGTGAATTTCCCAACGGGCGAACTTCGCGGGCAAGTCATTACCGGTGAAAGAGATCATGATCGCGATCATGACCGCGACTACTGATGCCGCCAGGCTCGGGTGCGCTTCCTTCGACTGACCTTGTCAGCTCGTCGCGGCGGATCCTCTTTCAGATGATCCGCCGCATGAATCGATGGTCAGGACTTGATGAAGGCGAGCAGGTCGGCGTTGATGACGTCGGCATGAGTGGTAGGCATGCCGTGCGGATAGCCGGGATAGAACTTTGTCTGGGAGTTCCTGAGCAGCTTGGCTGAGAGCGGTCCCGCGTCTGCGAAGGGGACGATCTGGTCGTCTTCTCCGTGCATGACGAAGGTCGGCACGTCGATTTTCTTGAGGTCTTCGGTGAAGTCGGTTTCAGAGAAGGCCTTGATGCAATCGTAGTGGGCCTTGATACCGCCCATCATGCCCTGCCGCCACCAGTTGTCACGAACACCCTGGGAGATTTTGGCTCCCGGGCGGTTGTAGCCGTAAAAGGGGAGGGTAATGTCCTGGTAGAACTGGGCCCGGTTATAGGCCGTTCCCTGACGAATCTGGTCGAAGACCTCGATGGGCGTTCCTCCGGGGTTCTTGTCGGACTTGACCATGATGGGCGGAACGGCACTGATCAACACCGCTTTGGCGACGCGGTCCTTGCCGTAGCGGGCGACGTAGCGGGCAACTTCTCCGCCGCCGGTGGAGTGGCCGATGTGAATGGCGTTTTTCAGGTCTAGCTTCTTGACGAGTTCGTCGACATCGGCAGAGTAGGTGTCCATTTCATTGCCGGTGTACGTCTGAGCGGAGCGGCCATGGCCTCGGCGGTCGTGAGCGATGACGCGAAAGCCGCGCTCGAGGAAGAACATCATCTGAGTGTCCCAGTCGTCAGCGGAGAGCGGCCAGCCATGATGAAAGAAGAGGACCTGGCCGGCCCCCCAGTCCTTGTAGTAAATCTCCGTGCCGTCTTTGGTCGTGATGGTAGGCATGTTTTGTCCTTTCGTTGGAGAGCGAAGTGCGCCCCCTGGCGTTTCTGAGGAAGCATCCGGTAGATGAGTGCGGAGGGGCGATCGTGACGTGAAAAGCAGGAATCGACAGGCAGCGCTCAGGGATTAGGGGTTAGCCAATAGTCAGACGCTAGTCTCCGGCCAGAGCAGCGTTGATAGCTCCGACGAGGGCCGGGTAGTCGAAGGGGCCATCGTGGCGCTGGCCGTTGATGAAAAAGGTTGGGGTGCCGTTGACTCCGCTGCGGATGCCGCTGTTGAAGTCGGCGCGGACGCGGTCGGTGAATTCACCGCTATCGAGAGATGCGGTGAGGGCGATGGGGTCGAGCCCGAGCTTTTCCGCCAGTTCCTCGTAGAGTTCCGAGCCGAGGCGATCCTGATTTTCAAAGAGGGCGTCGTGCATCTCCCAGAATTTGTGCCTGGTGGCGGCGAACTCGGCGGACTCGGCAGCGGACTCGGCGTGGGGATGGCTGTTGTTCAACGGAAAGTTGCGGAAGACAAAGAGCAGGCGGTCGCCGAAGTGCTTTTGCACGCGCTGGACGATGGGATGGGCGCGGCCACAGTGGGGACACTCGTAATCTCCATACTCGACGAGTTGGACTGGGGCACTGGAATCGCCCTGCGCGTGGTCGTGCGGGCCGATAGGGGCGCGGAGTTTGGTCATGGGGCCCTCCTGTCTATGGTCTCCGGGGGTACGTCTGGGCGGTTCTATTTGGGCAGGGCTTCGAGAGCGTCGAGGATGCCATCGGCTCCGGGATTGACGGCGATGGGCGAACAGTAGCTCCAGGCGATGACTCCGTTTTTGTCGATAACGAAGAGGGCACGCTCGGAGATGCCATCGCCTTCACGGTAGACACCGTAGTCGCGCGCGACCTTGCCCTTGGGCTCGAAATCGGCCAGGAGCGGGAAATGGTAGCCGCGCGCCGAGGCGAAAGCTTCGTGACACCAGGCGCCGTCAACGGATATGCCAAGGAGCTTGGCTCCGTGCTGCTGGAAGTCGGCGAGGATCTCGTTGTAAAGGCCCATCTGGTCGCCGCAGACGGGGCTCCAGTCGGCGGGATAGAAGGCGAGGATGACGGGCTGGCCGCGCAATTCGCTCAGGGACAGCTTCTGATCGGGGGTAACGGGAAGGCTGAAGTCAGGGGCGGGAGTTCCGGCGGGCAGGATGTCGGCCATTGGTGCTCTCCTTGAGATAGTGCGGCTCGGGTATGTGATCGCGCAGGATGCAACGCCGGTTCAGAATATTCGCTGCGCGGAATTGGTTGTACGGTGAGGGGAATTTTCAATCAGACACAGGGATCGTGAGCGCAGGGATCGTGGGCGCGGAGCTCGGCAACGATTTCCGCTGCAGCCTTGCGGGCTTCGTCGGAGCGGTCGGGCGGGAAAGAGATGGCGCCGACGCGGGCGTGGCCTCCTCCTCCGTAGCGCTCGCAGATGGTGGCGAGGTTGAGCATCCTAACGGGATCGGCCTTGGTCCAGGGATTGGAGCCGACGGAGACCTTGGTGCGGAAGCTGGATTTCGAGAGGCCGATGGAGTAGGTGGCCTCGGGATGGACGTAATAGGGGATGAACTTGTTGTATCCCTCCATGGGCTGATCGCTGATATCGAAGTAGATGGTTCCGTCCTTCGATTCGGAGCGGTCGCGGATGAGGCAGAGGGATTCTTCGTGGCGCGCAAGGAGCGGCGGGAGGAGTTCGGCGACGAACGGTTGCTTGAGGACCTCAGCGAGGGGCATAGAAGTCAACAGCGGAATGAGGCGCGGGATGAAGGCCGGGTCCTGGGTGGATTCGATGACCAGGGTGAGCTTCATGGCGGGCTCGGCCATTTCGACGGCGGCGCGAGGGCTTTCGTAGAGGGCTCCATCGACGATGTCGGCCCAGCGGACGAGTTCCTTTACCGGCTCGGCATTGAACCCGAACTTTATGGTTGCGATGTGGGCCAGGAAGCTGGTGCAGGAGGTGTAGGCAGGGTCATAGAAGCGGCGGTTGACATAACGTCCGTCGGCCATGCCGCGGCGATAGTCCTCCTGATCCTCGGGGGTAAGGAAGGCGCTGAGGTGATGGTCGAACCACCAGGTGATGCGCGGCGAGGCGGAATATTTGAAGTCGACGATGGCGTTCTCATCGCCGATGAAGTCGGCCTCATTGAAGAGGGCTCCGGCGCGGTGGACGAGGCCATGGTAGGTGTAGACCGCTTCTTTCGTGATGCACTCGCGATGAAAGCGGGCAAAGAGGGACGCGGAGCAAGCTCCGTCGAAACACTTGTCGTGGTAGAAGACTCGGACGTTCAAAAAGAGGGGTGCTCCAGCGGAAATAATTTTCAGATCGGGAAATGACTAGGATTGCCGGGTCCGCCCAATAAGTCAAGGGACTGGCCGTCCAGGCGTAAGCGCCTTGCGGCGCAGGACTGACCGTCCGGGCGTAAGCGCCTTGCGGCGCAATGGGGTCTTGAGGCAGGCACAGACCACTCGCCGCGGGGCACACGCGCCTTGCGGCGCAGGACTGTCGAGGCCAGCACGGACCGCTCGCCGCGGGCACACGCGGCTTGTGCCGGGACTAGCCTCCGGGCAGGAGACTGTCAGTTCTGCCAGTGGATGGACAGGGGTTTACCCGGTTAAATCTGGACGAGGGCGAAGATGGGGGCGTTCTGTGTACGATTGTTAACCCACCATCGCCGGCCACTCCTTTCCGAATTGCTGGCCACTCTTTCGGACCGGGGGTTATGATGGCTCCCGCATTGCTACGGATGCCGTGCGAGGCGGCTCCTCTGGTGTTCATGCTTGCGGGCGGATGCGTAGGGAGGACGATATGGAGGCTGTATTCACCGGGTTGAGGCGGGGTCTGGCCTCTTTGTTGAGCCTGATTCTGATTGTCGTAACGATTCCGGAGGGCGGCGCCTGGGCGCAAACGCAGGCACCACCCCCTCAGAATGCATCGGGTAATGGAGGCGAGGGCGCGCCGCTGAGCGCGGATGAACTGCAGAGTCTGGTTGCGCCGATCGCGCTTTACCCGGATGCGCTGGTGGCGCAGGTGCTGGGAGCGGCGACTTTTCCAGACCAGGTGGCAGACGCGGACAGCTGGCTTCACAATAACCAGAATCTGACCGGGTCGAATCTTATGAAAGCCGTGGATACGGAGCCATGGGATCCCAGCGTGAAGGCGCTGACGCAGTTTCCGTCGGTGCTGGACAACATGGCGAAGAATTTGAGCTGGACTTCATCGCTGGGCGAGGCGTATCACACGCAGACGTCGGATGTGATGGCCGCTGTGCAGGCGCTGCGGGCCAAGGCGTATGCGGCGGGGAATCTGAAGTCGGGATCGCAGATTACGGTGGTGCAGCAATCTCCGCAAACGATTGTGATCCAGCCGACGAATCCGCAGGTGGTGTATGTGCCCACTTACAATCCCACGGTTGTGTATGGAGTTCCGTACACCACGCCGGGATACAGCACGGCTGCTGTGGTCACGACAGGTCTGCTGGCGTTTGGTGCGGGCATTGCGGTGGGCGCGGCTATCAGCGGCGGCTGCTGCGGATGGGGCTACAGTTACTGGGGCTGCAACTGGCACGGCGGCACGGTGGTTTACAACAACAACGTCTTCTACGGAAATAATGCATGGCACGGGGGGTATTACGGCTCGAGTGCGAGCGCGTATGGTCCTTACGGCAGCGCGCACTACAGCCAGGGCTACAACCCCTCGACCGGGACGTATGCGCGGGGCGGATCGGTATCAACACCTTACGGAACCACAGGCGCCGCACAGGCCTACAACCCCAATACCGGCGCGTATGCTGCGACTCACCAGACTTCGAACGCCTACGGGAATTACGGAAGCTCAGTCTATTCGAAGAACGGTGAGACGGCGTACTCGCAGCATCAGACGACGGCCAACGGCTCGGCGGGAAGTGTCCAGACTTCGAATGGCGGCCAGGCTTATGGGGCGACCGGGAAGAACGGCAACAGCGCGGCCTACGGCGAATCGGCGAATGGCAACAAGTATGCTACGGCCAACGGCAATCAATACAAGAACACCGGCGATGGCTGGCAGAAGAATGACAACGGAACCTGGAACAACGTGCAAAAGCCCAGTTCTGGTTCATATGGAAGCAGCTCGGCTTCTTCGAGGGGGTGGGGAGACCAGGCTAAGAGCGGCGGCGGATCGTCGGCTTTCGGTGGAGGCAGTGGAAGCGGCTGGCAATCGAGAGCTGACAGCGAACGCGGATCGTGGAGCCGCGGCGGTGGAGGCGGCGGCGGATTCGGTGGCCGCCGGAGATAAGACGCAGCAGGCGGATTTGATTCGCTGAACAAATGATCTGGAGACTGCACACACGCTTAGTTGTGGAGGATGCGAATGGTGTTCGATTCCGGCAAAACAGTGCTTAAAGCTCATGTACTGCTACTTGCACTGCTCGTCCCGATCCTTTCCTGTCATAAAGCCGAAGAGCCTTCGGTCAAGACATTTGCAAACCCGGACGATGCCGGAAATGCGGTCATCGCGGCGGTAAAGTCCGGCGATCGAGATACGCTGCTGACAATTTTCGGTCCCGACTCGAAGGACCTGATCTCTTCCGGCGATCCGGTGCAGGATAAAAACATCGGCACCGCGTTTGTGGACAGGTACGGGGTGATGCATCGCTGGCGCAAGATGCCGAATGGATCCCAGGTCCTGGTGGTGGGAGCCGACAACTTTCCATTCCCGATTCCGCTCAAGAAGAACCAGGATGGCCAGTGGTATTTCGACACAGCGGCCGGGAAGAACGAGATTCTGAATCGGCGGGTAGGGCGGAATGAGCTGGCGGCCATTCAATCGTGTGCAGCGGTAGTCGATGCTCAGCGGGAGTATTTTTCCGAAAAGCACGGCGGCGTGAAGCAGTATGCGCAGAAGTTCATCAGCGATCCCGGACAGCAGAATGGCCTGTACTGGCCGGAGGTTCAGGGTCAGCCGAGAAGTCCGCTGGGACCCGCGGCCGCGAATGCCTCGGCGGAGGGATACAAGGTCGATCCCAATCGTCACCAACCGTTCCATGGCTATTACTTTTCAATGCTCGACAAGCAAGGACCAGATGCACCGGGCGGAGCGAAGAACTACGTCGTCGACGGGAAGATGACGGGGGGATTTGCGGTGGTGGCGTATCCCGCCACATACGGCAATTCCGGGGTGATGACCTTTGTCGTGGATCAAGATGGCGTGATTTTGCAGAAGGACCTGGGGCCCTCAACGGATCAGGTTGCTTCGGCGATAACGGAGTTCAGTCCCGACAAGACCTGGACGATCGTAGGTCAGTAACTGCGGCGGGCAGTGATCCCGGCTCGAAGATTGCTGAGTGGTTCACATTTCCTTCAGCAAGTCGTCGAGGCGATCGAGGCTCCTGTTCCAGTTCTTCACCAAGTCTTCGAGGCGATCGAAGCTGCTGTTCCAGCCGTGGTCGTGGCCATCGCGCATTTCGGCTGAATCGAAAAAGGCCTGGTGGAACTCCATCTTGGTGCGCTTGCCATCCAGTTCAGTAAAGCGAACGGTGATCTCGGTTTCGCGAGTGGGCTGGCCGCCCTGGCCTTCCCACGCGAATGTGTAGACGATGCGCTCGGGCGGAACAATCTCCTTGAAGACCCCGCCTTGCCAGAGGTCGGGTATGACGCGTCCGTGCCGCCAACTTTCGGTCTGATGGAGACAGGCTCGCCATTTACCTCCCGGCCGGGCGTCCTGGTCGAAGTGGGTGGCGACGAAGCCGCGGGGACCCATCCATTGCTTTGCCTGGGCGGGATTGCTGAATGCCTCATAAACGACTTCGCGGGGTCCGTCGAAGACGCGGACGATAGAGAGCTCGTGGAGCTTCGCTCCGGCGCCTACCGCTGCAATCAGACCTGCGTCAATCAATCCCGGGTGCGGTTGCGGGCGGTCCGCCTTTTGGGCTGAGGATTTGGCGGCGCTAGTTGCTTCCGGATCTGCTGCGGCCATGATGATTCTCCTTCGGTTGCGATTTATCTTTCGACGATTTGAGCTTCGTTAGGTACTCGTCCAGCCGATCGAAACTCTCCTCCCAATACCTGCGATATTCCTCGAGCCAGTCGGCCGCGGTTTTGAGCTGGCCGGGGTTGAGCTTGCAGGGACGCCATTGTGCGTCCCTGCCGCGGGAGATGAGGCCTGCTCTTTCGAGGACCTTGAGGTGCCGTGAGACGGCGGGCAGGCTGATTTCAAAAGGGCGAGCCAGCTCGTTGACGGATGTCTCGCCGAGGGCGAGGCGCGCGAGGATGGCGCGACGGGTGGGGTCGGCCAGCGCGGCAAAGGTGGTGCTGAGGTGATCGGATCGGGCGGCCGTATTTAACATATTTGATAAATAACTAAACTGTTAAATACGCCACATGATGAGCTTCTGTCAAGGACAGACTTTCGGCCTAGGCTGGTTTTTGCGCAATGTACAGATCGCGGAGGAGGCGCTTCTCTTCGGTGAGCGTCTGGACGCAGGCCAGAAACCGCTGCAGGCCATCGAAATTTCGTGCGCCTTCGGCGGCGGTGAGCGCTTCGCGATGCTCGTCTCGTGCGATGCGCCAGCGACGGGCGATATCGGCGGCCTGATGGGTAGTATCGTTCACGTCGACCAGATGAAAGCCAGCCTGCCGGATGAGGTTTTCGTTGTGTCCGGGCGGGCTGAAGAGGTAGTAGCCGATGGAACTGCGTGTCGCGATCTCCTGGTGCGAAACGATGCCTCCGATGACCAGGGCGTCGCTGAAGAGGAAGCGGCCGAGCGGCTTGAGGACGCGGAAGACTTCGTGCAGCACGGACTGGCGGCCGGGAATGTGGCACATCACGTCGTTGGCGAAGACGGCGTCGAATGCGGCGTCGGAGAAGGGCAGCTTCTGTGAGGCGTCGCAATGCTGGAAAATGAGCCGGTCGGACAGATTTCCGGCGCGGGCAAGGCTGTTGGCGTTCTCGATGCCCGGCGCGTTGGCGTCGATGCCGATGACGGAGCAACCGATGGTCTGGGCTAGCTGCAAGGCATATCGTCCTGAGCCACAGCCAATCTCGAGGACATGAGAGTTGGGAGTAAGTTGCAGGATGCGGGGGATTTCGGCTGACTCCTCGTTTGTAACCCAGCTTGTCTGGCCGAGATCTTCGCCATAGGTTGCAATGCGGACCTGGCGGTAGACGTCGGCTTCGTAGTGAGAGTAGGCGCTGTTGTAGAGGTCCACTTTTTCGGGCATAGGGTCACCTCACACTGTTATTTTGTCGGCTTGCGTCGTCGCCTGTCGCCTGCTTTTTGCGCGGCAGCAGCGGAAAGATGAATCTAAGCGGGGTGGGCGCCGCAAGTTTCCTGAACGATCGAAGATCGGTTGACGTAGTATGAGCAGCAACTTAAAGGAGAGAGAGTCTTGGATGAGTTGACGCCGCAAGCGGAGATCCCACGGATGACAACACCTGCTGAGCCGGCGACGCCACCGCCTTTGCCGGAGGCTCCCAAGCGGGACCTGCGATGGGTATTTGTGGGGCAGAACGGGATTCGGGCGGGATGGGGCATGCTGTTGTTTGTGCTGATCTTTGTGGCGGCGACTTTTTTGCTGGGAAGCCTGCTCAAGTTACTTCTGCACCCCAAACCGATGCCGAAGGATGCGGCGCTACCGCCGAAGATGGGGATGATCTCCGAAGCCCTGCCCGCATTTTGCGTCTTTTTGGCGACGGCAGTGATGGCGCTGATCGAGAAGCGATCGGTGCTGGCGTATGGGTACCAGGGGACGGCGCGCGCGGCACGCTTTGTGTTTGGGCTGGTGTGGGGATTTGTGGCGATTTCAGCGCTGGTCTTCGGTCTTTGGAAGGCGGGCCTGCTGGGATTTGACGGGCAGCTGCTGCACGGCCAACTAATGTGGAGGTATGCGGCCGAGTGGGGCGTGATGTTTCTGCTGGTCGGCTACTTCGAGGAGTCGCTGCTGCGCGGCTATCTGCAGTTCACGCTGACGCGAGGTATCGGGTTCTGGTGGGGAGCGCTGCTGCTGTCGTTTCTTTTTGGATTCGGGCATGGAAACAATTCGGGAGAGTCTCCGGTGGGTTTATTTGCGGCGGGCGCGATCGGCCTGGTGTTCTGCCTGAGCCTCTGGTACACGGGTTCGCTGTATTGGGCGGTGGGTTTCCACGCGGCGTGGGACTGGGGCGAATCGTATTTCTACGGGACCTCGGATAGCGGGCTGGTGGTACGGGGTCATTTGCTGGGTGAGCATCCGGTGGGCAAGCTGCTTTGGAGCGGCGGAGCTACCGGACCGGAGGGAAGCCTGCTGGTGATTCCGCTGATATTGTTGATTGCCCTGGCCATGTGGCTGTGGTGGGGGCGGAGGGTGGTCTCTCCGTTTGCGGGGAACGGATGGCGCCCGGCCTGGAGCCGAAGGCCGGTGGGCGTTGATGCTCCGGTGGTCGCTCCGCCGCTGAGTGAGGCGACGACTTCGTAGCGCCAACATCAGGGCACAGGGATCAGGGGATCGGGTTGGCAAAGCAAAAGCAGGTCCTTCGACTGCGCGCCTTTGGCGCTTCGCTCAGGATGACATCGTGGAGTGGGTTGCTTCGCGCCAAGTATGTCGCTTTCCGCCCTTCGCGTACACGTGCTCTCCGCAAGGCATCCGGGGCTTAACAAGGCAAGATTTGTAAAAAGTTGTGAAATGTGACCGTCGATGGGTTCCGATGGAACGGTGGCTATTCAGTGAGCGATAGAATTTGTTCACAATCGAGCGCAGGAGGGAAAATCGCATGAATCGCCGGGAATTCCTCACCGCAGCAGCCGCCGGGCTGGGCACTGCTTACATCAAGCCGTCGGCTTTCGGATCGGTTCTCGATACTCCGGGCCTCGATATTCCGGGTGAACAACATAAGGTTCAGGCCACGGATACCGTTGTGCTGGGCAAGACCGGTATCAAGACGAGCCGCCTAGCCATGGGCACGGGGACGGTCGGCTTTGGTGGCGGGTCGAACCAGACGCGGATGGGGCAGCTGGTGAAGCTGCTGGTTGGCGGATACGACAGCGGACTGATCTTCTTCGATACAGCGGATTCGTATGGGAGCCATCCGGAAGTGGCGGCGGCGCTGAAGCAGGTGGGGCGTAGCAAGGCTGTGGTGATGACGAAATGCGACGATCGCGATCCGAAGCAGGCGAAGGCGGATATCGACCGCTACCTGCGCGAGCTGGGGACGGACTACATCGACATTTGCCTGATCCACTGCGTGACCGAGGCGGACTGGACGACGCGCTATCGCGGCGTGATGGATGTCTTCGAACAGGCCAAGGAGCAGGGGAAGATTCGCGCGCATGGAGTTTCGTGCCATTCGATTGAGGCACTGCGGGCGGCGGCGAAATCTCCCTGGGTGGAAGTGGACCTGGTGCGGCTGAATCCGGTGGGCGCATACATGGATGCGGATCCCGGGACGGTGATCGGGGTGGTGAAGGAGATGCGCGCGCAGGGCAAGGGCATCATCGGGATGAAGATTCTCGGACAGGGCGCCATGCGGACACGTCAGGATGAGGCGATCCGGTTCGCGCTGGACAGCGGTGTGCTGGATGCGTTCACGATCGGCGCGGAGAACCGGAACGAGCAGCAGGATCTGATCCGGAGGGTGGCGGCGGCGTAAAGGCAGGGCTCAGGGCTCAGGGCTCAGGGCTCAGGCCGCGAGTTTCGATGGCTTCCCTCCAAAAGCAAAGCAGATCCTTCGACTGCGTGCGCCGCGGCGCACTTCGCTCAGATGACATCGTTTAAGTGTGTTGCTTCCCACCCTTCGCTGCGCTCAGGATGGGGCACCCAGCGTTGTGGCTGAATGGGGAAACAGCAGATCCTTCGACTGCGCGCGCCGTTGCGCACTTCACTCAGGATGACATCGTTTAAGTGTGTTGCTTCCCACCCTTCGCTGCGCGCTCAGGATGGGGCACCCAACGTTGTGGCTGAATGGGGAAACAGCAGATCCTTCGACTGCGCGCCTGAGGCGCTTCGCTCAGGATGACATCGTTAGCGTGTGGTGCGTAGCGTGTGGTGCGTGGCGCGTCCTGCTGTTACTTGGCTCAGGATGACGTTAGTAGCTTGTGGGCTTCCACCCAAGCTCCACATGCGATGAGACAATGTCCTCGATGGTTTTGGGACGGAGTGTCGAAGTCGAAGACGAGCGGCGCGGGCGGCCTGTCCTGCGCGTATTACTGACAACCGTTGTGATCCTGGTGGTGCTTGCAGGGGCGGCGGCACTGGGCGGCGCGTGGTGGCTGAAGCATGCGATGCATGTGGCGCTTCCGCAGCTTGATGGGCAGCTGCAACTGCCGGGACTGAAGGTTCCGGTTACGGTGCGACGCGACCGGCATGGGATTCCACACATTGAAGCGGCGAATCTCGATGATCTTTTCGAGGCGCAGGGCTATGTGACGGCGCAGGACCGGCTGTGGCAGATGGATATGGCGCGGCGGATGGCGGCAGGCGAGGCGGCGGAGCTTCTGGGGCCGAAGCTTGTGGATCATGACCGGACGCAGCGGGTGCTGGGGATTCGCGCGAATGCGGAGCGGTTGACGACGACACTGAACGAGCGCGATCGAAAGTACTTTGAAGACTTTGCGCGGGGCGTGAACGCGTTTATAGACCAGCATCAGCAGAATCTGTCACCGGAGTTCCGATTGCTGCGCTACCGGCCGAAGCCCTGGCAGCCGGTGGACTCGATGCTGGTGGTGATGAGCATGAACCAGCTGCTCGATGAGGACTGGGACCTGAAGGTGATGCGCGAACGGGTGACGGCGAGACTGGGTCCGACGCTGGCTGCGAATCTTTATCCGACGGGGTCGTGGCGGGATCATCCGCCGACGCAGGCTCCTCCGGATTTGACGGCTCCGCAGGAGAATATTCCCGATGTGCCGCTGGATGAGACCCAAACAAAGTTGGGCGGTTCCGGAAACGACCTGTTGCATCTGCACGAGATGCTGCATGGACCGCGTGCGGAATGCGAGGAGTGCGCGGCGGGATCGAATGAGTGGGTGGTCTCGGGCGCGCATACGGCATCGGGAAAGCCCATACTGTCGAACGATATGCACCTGCCGCACGGGATTCCGAATATCTGGTATGAGGCCGATCTCAAGGCCGGGGATTTTCACGTTGCGGGCGTCACGGTGCCGGGGATTCCTTACATCGTTGCGGGACACAACGAGCACATCGCGTGGGGATTCACGGCGCTGTACGCCGATATGCAGGATATCTACGTCGAGCAGGTGAATGCGCAAGATGAGTGCAAGGCGGCCGATGGATGGCATCCGGTGGAGCACGGGCGGGAGACGATCCACGTGCGCTTTGGCAAAGACGTAGTAGTAGAGACGGAACGCACGGGGGACGGGCCGGTGATCTCGCAGCTGATTCCGGGCGAGAAGCGGGTGCTGGCGCTGCGGTGGAGCGCGTACGACCCGAAGTCGGCCGGGAATCCACTGCTGGACGTGGATGAGGCAGCGAACTGGCAGGAGTTTCGCGCGGCGATGAGCAAGTGGTGGGGGCCCTCGCAGAACGTGGTGTACGCCGATGACCAGGGACATATCGGCTACCAGGCGGTGGGGTTTATTCCCTATCGGCCGACCGGGATTTCGGGTGTTCCGATTGCGGATGAGAATCACGAGTGGCAGGGATTTGTGCCGTATGAGCAGCTGCCCTCGACGCTGGATCCGGCGAATGGGGTGCTGGCGACAGCGAATTCGCGGATCACTCCGGATGGGTATCCGTTCCAGCTGACGCTGGCATGGGCCGATCCGTATCGCAACGAGCGGATATGGAAGTGGCTGGCAGGCAAGGACAAGCTGAGTCCGCCGGACATGCTGAAGCTGCAGACGGATGTGTATTCGGCGGTTGACCAGGAGCTTGCGCAGCGGCTGGCTTATGCGATCGATCACGCGAAAGAGCCGGGAGCGCGGCTGCAGCAGGCGGCGGATCTGATGCGGTCGTGGGACGGGGTTGTCAGCGTGGAGTCGGCGCCGGCGGCGATTGTGAACGCGGCGAAGGCGGTCTTCTGGCCGATGCTTCTGGCTCCGAAGATCGGCGAGGACTGGAAGCTCTACCGGTGGCCGGAGAGCGGCTTTGCGCGGGAGGAGATCGTAATGCATCCGCCGCCGGGGTGGATGCCGGCAAAGTATGCGAGCTGGGATGATTTTCTGGCGGATGTAGTGCGGCAGGGATTGAGCGAGGGGCATGCGCCGACTGATCTGGCGAAGTGGCGCTACGGGCTGACACACACGGTGGTGCTGGAACATCCGCTGTACGGGATGCTGCCGTGGTTCAAGGAGTGGACGGGGACGGGAGAACAGCCGCAGTCGGGCGACACGACGACAGTGAAACAGGTGGGGCATACCTTCGGGCCGTCGCAGCGGTTCACGATTGACTGGAGCAATGTGGACGAGGCGCGAGAGAACATCGTGATGGGCGAGTCGGGCGATCCGCTGAGCGCCTACTACGGCGACCAGTGGCCGTACTGGTACGGAGGCACGACCTTCGCGTGGCCGTTCAGCGAGGCGGCGGTAGCGGCACAGACTACACACACGCTGCAGCTTGTGCCGTGAGGATTTCGATGACACCGAGACGGCGGCGTCTGTCGCTGATCTTCGCGGCGGCGGGCATCGCGGTTCTGCCGCTGGCCTGGCGGGGAACGTCGTGCGGGCACGATTTCGATTTTCATCTTGAGTCGTGGATGGAAGTGCTGCGGCAGTGGCGGCAGGGAGTGGTGTATCCGCACTGGGCGGCATCGGCGAACTACGGCGCGGGTGAGCCGCGGTTTGTTTTTTATCCGCCGCTGTCGTGGATGCTGGGGGCGCTGCTGGCGCTGGTGATGCCGTGGATCAAGGTTCCGCTGATCTTCACGCTGATTGCTCTGGCGGCGATGGGAGCGAGCTTCTTCCGGATGGCGCGGGAGTGGATGCCGGGAGACAATGCGGCTCTGGCGTCGTGCCTGTATGTGGTGAATCCTTATGTGCTGTTTGTGGCGTACGAGCGCGCGGCTTACGGAGAGCTGCTGGCGGGCGCGTGGATCCCGCTGCTGGTGCTGTTTGCGCTGAGGGCGAGGCCGGCGATGCTGGAGTTGGCAATGGTGGTGGCGGGATTGTGGCTCACGAATGCTCCAGCGGCAGTGATGGGATGCTACACGCTGATGGTGCTTGTCGCGGCGGCCGTCGTGGCGGAGAGGCGCTGGGTTTTAGCGGGGCGCGCGGCGGGAGGAACGGCGCTGGGACTGGGGCTGGCGGGCTTCTACCTGGTTCCCGCTGTGTATGAGCAGCGGTGGGTGGAAATCCAGCGGGCGATCGGCGAGGGAATGCGCGTCGAAGACAGCTTCCTCTTCGGGCACACGGGCGAGGCGTTTCACGACCAGGTACTGCGGACAGCATCGTGGATCGCGGTGGTGCTGCTGGCGGCGACGGTGATTGCGGCGGTGTTGTCGTATCGGACGCGGAGGCGCGGGGCCTTGTGGGCCACATTGGTCGCGCTGGCAATGATGATTACGGGGCTGCTGCTTCCCTTCTCTGATGTGGTGTGGCGGCTGGCGCCGGAACTGAAGTTTCTGCAGTTTCCGTGGCGTTGGCTGCTGGTGCTGAGCATGGTGCTGGCGGCGTTGGTGGGGTTGGCGCTGCGCGAGGGCGCGAAGACGCGACGGGGGAATCTGCAGCGTGTAGCGGCGGTGGTTGTTGTGGCGGCGTGCGTGTCGGGTGTGGCGTGGTTTTACTTTTGGCAACCTTGCGATGACGAGGACAATGTCCGCGCGCAGGTGGCGACGTTCAGGGATGGCGACTTTGAAGGGACGGATGAGTACACCGCGTCTCCGGCCGATAACGGTGCGATACAGCAGGACCTGCCGCGGATTCGCGTGCTGCGGGCCGCTGACGGCAATGAGGGGAACAGTGCGGCGGGGACGAATCCCGAGTGGCAGGCGAGCGGGGCAGATTTGCTACCGTCGGAGGTACAGATTGGCCGCTGGGATGTGGAGAGGATGAGCGCGACCGTCCGCTCGGGTGGGGGGTTTGCGGTGCTGCGGGTGATGGACTATCCGGCGTGGCGGGTGACGGTGAATGGCGCGGGTGTGGACGCGAGGCCAAGGCGGGACGATGGGCTGATGGTGGTTCCGGTAGCGGCGGGAGTATCGGAGATTGCAGTGCGTTATGTGGCGACGCGCGATGTGTGGGCGGGTCGGATTCTCTCCCTGGCGGGGGCTATCTTATGGTTGTGGCTGGCTGCACGCCAGCGGCGGCAGCGGATATCATAGAGCGAATGCAAGCAGAAGTTCAGGTGAAAGAGATTTTGCACGCCGGCGTGGAACTGACGGACCGCGCCCTGGAACGATTGCTCCCCGGTGAAGATCAGGTTCCGTCGTCGATTCATCGCGCGATGCGGCACAGCACCTTTGCGGGAGGCAAGCGGCTGCGCCCGATTCTGGCGATGGAAGCAGCGCGGATGATCTATTTCCGGAACGGCGGGAAAGGCGAGTTGCCTGCCGGCGTCGGAGACCTAGGCGCGGCGATCGAGATGCTGCATACCTATTCGCTGATCCACGACGATCTGCCGGCGCTGGATAACGACGATCTGCGGCGGGGCAAGCCGACGTGCCACGTGGTCTTCGGCGAGGCGATTGCGATTCTCGCCGGCGATGCGCTGCAGACGCTGGCCTATCAGACGCTGGCGGGTTTGAAGTGTCCAGCGAAGGCGACGGTCGAGATTGTGCGCCTGGTCGCGGAAGCGACGGGCACGATCGAGGGCATGATCGGCGGGCAGGTTCTCGATCTTGAGGGCGAGCATACGAAGCCGACGGCGGAGAGTGTGGATGCGATTCATCGCGCGAAGACAGGAGCGCTGATTCGCGTGAGCCTGGTGACGGGCGGTGTGTATGCGGGCGGCGATGCGGAGGATGCGCGCAGGCTGACGGAGTTCGGACGCAAGGCAGGGCTGGCGTTTCAGATTGTGGACGATGTGCTGGATGTGACGCAGGATTCGGAGCACCTGGGCAAGACTGCCGGGAAAGACCTGACCAGCGATAAGGCGACGTGGCCGGCGGTGTTCGGCATCGAGACTTCGCGAGCTCACGCGGAGAAGCTGATTGCGGAAGCGTTCGCGGTGCTGGCTCCGTATGGGGATGCTGCCGAGGGGTTGAAGGCAGTGGCGCGGTATCTGGTGGAGAGAACGAATTGAAGGCAGGGCTCAGAGCTCAGAAAAAACTTAACCCACATTTGAAAGTTCGGAGCCCGGATCGCTTGGAGATTCAATTGACAGAAGAAGATGTGCTGACGGCGTTGCGGGACGTTTATGATCCGGAGCTGCCGGTAAACATTGTCGATCTGGGGTTGGTGTATCGGGTGGTGGTCGAGCCTGATCCGGATGCGCCGGGCATGGTTCCACGGCAGAAGGTGGAGATCGACATTACGTTGACGTCGCAGGGATGCCCGGCGCACGAACAGATCATTGAGAAGGTAAAAAACAGGCTGGCGGGCATGCGCGATATCAGCGCGACGGCGGTGAATCTGGTGTGGGCGCCGGCATGGGGGCCTCAACGCATCAGCATGGCGGCCCGCAAGCAGCTGGGGATTGAATAGCGTTACTGATTGACGATGGTCTTGCGGAGCTTTTCGCCTTTGGCGGCGACGTCTTCGACAAATTCTTCAACGCGGACGAGCATGTCTTTCGCAGAGTGCAGGTAGCCGGGGATTCCCTTCCAGATTTCCTGAACGACTTCGGGCTTTTCAAGGAGGGCAACGGCAGCTCCGCCGGCGGCGATGGCGAGAGCGGACTTGCGGCGGCCGGTAAAGAGCAGAATGGCGCTGGCAATGAGCGATCCGGCGGCGACGGCACGGGTCCAGGTTACTTCCGCGGGTATCTCGGGTAGAGAGTCGCGAACGGCTTCGATTTGCTTGGGTATTTTCATGAGTGTCATTCGAAATACTTCCGTGCTGCTTTCTATGTGATGCGAATTTAGTCCAGATCGAAGTCGCGAAATGGCTTGCCCGTGTCAGGCGTCTCTTTGGCCTTGCGCATGGCTTCAGCGAACTTCTTGGCGAGCACGTCTTCCTTGTTCTTTTCGGCGTCGACGGCCTGACGGAAGATGCTCTCGCGGCGGTCGTCTTGGTCGCGCATGTGGCGGGCGGCGGTTTCGAGGTCTTCAAAGGTGCGCTTGCGCGGGGCGGGCGTGTGGGCAATGACGGATCGCGTGGCGACGTCGATTTTGAGGGTGGCCCCGCATTCGGGGCAGGCGACTTCGAGGGTTTCGGATTGTTTTGGACTCATAATGCCAACCTGACCGCCGGGTTGGCGGACAAGTAGACATTTTAATCCGAGCGAACCGCGATGATCGAGAGCGCAAAGCAGGTTCTTCGACTTCGCTCGCCACGGCGAGCTTCGCTCAGGATCACATTGGGAGAGGGGAATTAGAGGAAAATCGCTTTGTGGCCGGGGCATTCCTGGGCAGCCTGATCGATGAGCTGGGGGATGAGGGAATCTCCGTAGCGTGCGAGTAAGGCGGCAGCGCCGATGATGCGCTCCTGGGGATGCTGGTCGGGGAAGAGATTCAGATAGAGCGCGTCTACGTGGCGGCGGAGGCTGGTCTCGGTCTGAAGCTGGTAGTTGGCGGCCAGGCGGCGGAGGCGGTTCATCTGGTAGCGCATTTTCGATGCGGAGACGTCAGCGGAATGGCCGAGGTGGGGATTTAGCTGGTGCATCCACTGGGTGAGGCCGCTGAGCTCTTCGTCGAGGGCGTTGCCGGCGGAGGCGAGCTTGCGCTTGCCTTCGATGGCGATGGCGCGGGCGCCGAGGCGCTGCGCGAGTTCGTCCGGATGCGAGCGGAGCAGGTCGTCGAGCTGGACTTCGTGACGAGCGAGGACCGTGGCGACAGCAGGCTCGACGAGCGTGGCGCTGAGACGTGGGATCACGGGGGTGGTGCGGCCGAGGATCGCGTCGTAGAGGACCTCGGATTGCGCGAAGTAGGCGATTTCGGCGGGTCCTCCGATGTAAGCGGCTGTGGGCAGCAGGTAATCCTGGAAAACGGGGCGGAGGAGGGCGTTTGGGCTGAAGCGCTCGGGCGCGAAGTCGAGGATGGCGAGAAGATCTTCGGTCGAGTAGGACTTCTTCCCTGCCGTCCAGCCACCGTTCTTGCGCTTGAGGGCGAGGCGGGCACCGGAGTCTTCGTCGATCAGGAAGAGCAGGCTGGAGGATGGCGCGACGAGGACCTGGGCGTGGTAGCCGCGCTCTTCGAGAAGCTTGCTGCGTTCGATTAGCGCGGCTTCGAGTTCGGCGGCGTGCTCGATGGCGTGACGCAGGACGGGCGCTCCGAGGGCGTGGAAATCGCGAGACGCCGCGTCGATGAGGATTAAGCCCTGTTCGGCGAAGACCGACGTAAGCAGATGGGCAAAGGCCCCAGCGAAAGTGGCGTCGGGGGTGTAGGCGGCTTCGAGGGTTTCGAGCAGCGGACCGGGGCCGAGGAGTTCAGCGGCCTGATTGAGCAGCGGACGGATGCCGGGACCGAGCGGGATGGAGCCGACTGGGCGGCTCATGATTTCACGGGCGGCTTCGTGCGTGAGACGCAGGGTTTCGAGCTCGTGACGCGCGGGCAGAACGACGTGGTCGGCTTCGTCGAGGTCGTGGTCTTCGGTAGCCAGCCAGAAGATGGGGACGGCGCCGGTGTCTTTAGCCTTCCGGATCGCGGTCGCGGCCTTGAAGAGAGTGAAGAGAGGTCCGCCGAAGAGGGTTACCTGCTGGCCGGTAACGATGGCCGGGGCTCCGTTCCGGAGGCGGGCGATGTTTTCGAGGGTGGCGGCGCCGGCGCCGAAGGTTCGGTTCTGGGCTTCGAGTAGATCGGCCATGCGGGAACGGATGGCCGGGTCCTGAGTGGGTGCGGTCCACTGCTGGGCGTAAGGGCTGGCTGAGTAGAAGGGAGTGAGGGGCTGGCGGCTCTGGGCGTAATCGCGGAAGAGGCGGCTAAGCCGTGGGAGGATCGAGATGGGGTAACACTCAGTGTGCAAGGCGCTGGCTCTCTCGTGGTCTGGATACCTGATCTCGATATGCTGCTTCAGCTTCTCATGCGGGGAACGCGGCCTGGCGGTCTCCCGGGTGGCTCGTGCGATTTCTGCGCGGGTGGATTGCGCAGGGCTTCAGAGAGGGCCTGAGCGTTCCGCACGGGCAGAGTGCCGACAGCATGCAGGGCCAGCGAACGGTACACATCCGCGAATATCGGATGCTTCTGAAGGGCCTGAAGATGCAGACGAATTGTGTGGACGTCTCCACGGGCAAAAGGACCGCTGAAACTGCGTGATGGGCCGCGGGCGAAGAGATTGCGGGAGGTGGCGGCGGCCAGGGCTTCGACCCATTGAACGGCAGTGCGGCGGTCGAGGCCGGCGAGGCGGGCGGTTTCGATGGCTGCGTGGAGTTCAGAGACGAGCAGGGGCGAGGCGAGGGTACCGGCGGCGTGGTAGACGGCCTTGTTCTTCGAGGCGATGTCGAAGGGCCGGCCGCCGAGTTTGCGGATGATTTGACGGAGGGTGCGGCGTGTGGCTGGGCTGGGGGCTTCGAGTCCGAAGAGCACGCCGTCCAGCGGGACGGCAGTGCGCGTGGGGAAGGTCATTGCGGGGTGCACGGAGGCGACGGCGGCTCCCGCGCGGCGGACGGGATCGAGGGCGTCGACGCTGAGCGCGCCACTGGAGTGGACGATGATCTGGCCGCAAAGGTTGGGACGGCGGTGGGCGATTTGCGCAGCGGTTTCCGAGATGGCGCAGTCGGGCACGCAGAGCCAGAGGATGCGGGCGTCGAGGGCGGCGCTTTTCCACGACGCTGTCGGAAAGGCTGATGAAGGCCTGCGGCGGCGTACGATGACTTCGCGCAGAGGAATGCGGGCGTGGCCGAGAGCCGCGGCAAGCGATGTTCCCCAGTTGCCGAGGCCGATGAGGGCGATATCGGTTCTGCGTGAGGGCCTGGGTGGAGGATTCATGCTCGGTCCTCATCGGATGGTACCGTAAAGAAAATCGGATCAGGAGTGTACATGGCGAAGAAGAAAGAGAAGAAGAAGCGTGAAGGGGCGATCGTCGTAAAGGGCAAATTCAAGATCGAGGCGGGGAAGCCGGCGAAGGTTGAATCATCGAAGCTGGCGTTTAAGGGACCGCTGTTTAACGTCTACACGGATGAAGTGGCGGAGCCGGGCGGCCACAAGGTGAGGCGGGACGTGATCCGGCACAATGGGTCGGTTGTGATTCTGGCGGTGGATGATTCGAAGAGCAAGGAGGATCCGCTGATTGTGATCGAGCGGCAGTATCGGCATGCGGCGGGGCAATTTTTGTATGAGGTTCCGGCGGGGAAGGTGGATGAGGGCGAGGACCGGCTGGCGGCGGCGAAGCGAGAGCTGATCGAGGAAACGGGATTTCGCGCGAAGAAATGGACGAAACTGACACGGTACTTTGCGAGTCCGGGATTTTTGGGCGAGTGGATGCAGGTGTTTCTGGCGGAAGGGCTGACGGTGGGTGAAGCTGAGCCTGAGGAAGATGAAAAACTCGAGATCTATCAGGTGCGGCTGTCAGAGGTGCTGCGATTGATCGATGACGGGGAAATTCGTGACGGCAAAACGCTCGTGTCTGTAATGCTTTACGACCGATTGAGAAAGAAAGAGAAGAAGAAATAGACGGGAGGTTGTGAACGTGCTCGCGCGGAAGAGCGCCGGATTTCACAGAAAACCAAAGCGGGAGATGCTGCGTCTCTATTTGCAGGCAGGTTGGATTCCCCAACCGCAATCTGCTTTTAGAAAGGCTAGGGCACGTGGCTCAATACAAGGGCAAGGTGAAGTGGTTCAATAACGCAAAGGGATACGGATTTATTGGGCGTGATGATGGCCCGGATGTCTTCGTGCACTACAGTGCGATCCAGATTGATGGCTACAAGAGCCTGAAGGAAGGCGACGAGGTTGAGTTCGACATCGTGGAGGGGCAGAAAGGACCCCAGGCCGACCAGGTCACTCGTCTGAAAGAGATCGCTTAACCCCTATCGGATTATCCTCGATGCGCGCGCCTTTGAGCACAAC
>Ga0335074_10000823_pt1 | contig 42546 bp, 44 predicted proteins | sample Lox_Sample_23_FD_206715 | JGI IMG/M metagenome (GOLD analysis project Ga0335074, IMG submission 206715) | Soil microbial communities from Loxahatchee National Wildlife Refuge, Florida, United States - Lox_Sample_2.3 | ecosystem: Environmental > Terrestrial > Soil > Wetlands | place: USA...
GGCCGCCCACGCCGTCTCCTCTACAGAGCCACCGGATGCCGTCATGTCCACGAACCGAACATACTCGCAGAACTGAAACGTGCTGTTGGACGGGTAGAATGGCGGTGAGCTGATCGCCCGAGGGTCCTCCAGGAACGCGTTGCCGAATGCGGTCAAGGCGATGGCTTGTGCAACGGTCCCGAGCATACGACGTTGATGCTACCGGATTCTCGGAAGGCCGGCGGGAACGTCCGCTTCACGGGATGTAGGCATGCGTGCATTGCGATCGGGTGAACCATGTGATCGCATCCGGTCCGGATGCGCTCGTCTCGCATGGCACCGAATGCATGCAGATCACCCTGTTTAGACTCCCTGGCGGGGCGATTGGTTTGAAGCGTCGCCGGACTCACCGGTCTTGTCACCATTGACACACGCGATTTCTTCAATATTATTGACTAAATGCGCAGCCGTGAATTCCTCGGTCAGCACGAGCTCATGGTGATGCTGGCCGTGCTGCGCCTCGGACGGGAGGCTTACGGCGTGCCCATCGCGGCCGAGATTGCCCAGAGGACCGGCCGCGAAATGCTGCAAGGGAGCGTGTATGCGATCCTGGAGCGGCTCGAATCCCGAGGGCTCGTCACGTCGCGGCTGGGCGGGGCGACTGCACAGCGCGGCGGACGTGCAAAGCGCTATTTTGCGCTGACGAGCGCAGGCATCCGGCAAGTGCGCGAGACACAGCGCGCGCTCGAGGCGCTCTGGACGGGTCCCGCCAAGACGGCCGGAGCCAAGCCATGAATTGCCGGCCCGCGCCGCGCGCCGCCACGTGGCTGCTCGAGCGACTCGTCAGCGGATCCCGATTCGAGCCGCTGATTGGTGACCTCGTTGAGCAATTCGAGGAGGGCCGCTCCAGGCGCTGGTATTGGCGCCAGGCGATCGGGGCACTTGCCGGTCATGCTCTTCGAGCGCTGCGGACGCACGCGCCCTCTTTCATCGGGGCCATACTGGCCGGCTGCGTCTTGACCTCGCTCTGGCAGCTCGGCTGCTCGCTGGCGTTTCAATCGGTTTACCTCGATCTCGCGCAGGTGAAGCAGCATCCCTGGACCCTCCAGGCGTTTCTGCGGCTTGCGGGCATGCAGGCGAGCATGGCCTCGGAGTATGCGCTCTGCTTCACCTCCGCGTGGGTCGTCACACGCGTCCATCGAGCGCATCAACACGCGGTGCTCGTCGCTTTCGTGGCCACGCTGATCGCTCGAAATCTACCGACGGTCGCGCGGCTCGTGTTCGATGGCGCCGACTACTCCGGCTCTGCGGTTGCGGTTGCGACGCAAATCATCCTCACCGCCTTGCGGGCCGCTTGCACGCTCGTCGGGGGACTTGTCGCGATCCGGACGAAGCGCCTCGCTGAGATGGATCGTCGGACGCGCTTCGTTGCGATCTTTTGGGTTGCGCAGATGCTCGTCACCGGCTTGCTCTTTGCCGCCTGTCGAGTGGGCGAGCTCGCCTACCGGCGACCCGCAGGCATTCTGTCGATGTACGCAGCGGGCGCCGCCTGCGGGGTGTACCTGGCGCTGCTCTTGTGGCGCCAGAGTTCGACGGCGCGCGACCCAATACACCTTGCCTAGCTCACAAGAACGAGAGGTCGAACATGATCCGCCGTCGCATCTCGCTGCTGTTGTCCGTTTCGGTGCTCGGTGTGTTGATCACTGCGGTGGCGCTCGCCGGTGATACTGCTAGCGGTTCGAGCTACGCCTACGCGACGAATGGCATCGAAGACCACATCGCCGGCGCGTTGGGCAGCAAGTGGAAGCTGCTGGTCGATGAATCAAATCTAGGCGGTAAGGAGCTCGAGATGGTCGAAGTGACGCTCGCGCCTGGAACCGTTGTCGGAAGCCACACGCACCGGTCGGTCGAGGTCATCTACGTCCTGTCCGGAACGTACGAGCACGAAGTGAACGGCAAGCTCTACCGGCTGACGCGCGGCATGGTGGGAATCGTCAGACCCGGGGACCACGTACGCCATCTCGTCCCGAAGTCAGCACCCGCGAAGCTGCTCATCGTGTGGGCGCCGGCGGGCGAGGCCAAGCGCCTTCTAGCCCATTCGAACGGCACTGCCGTCCCTCCACTCGAGCCAATCGAGGCGGCAGCGCCGGCGCCGAAGCCCCCGTCGTAACGGCGACGTTCGGTCGCCCTCGAGGAGAAGGTCGTGGTTCATCGTCGCTCCATTCTGACAGCTCTGACGAGCCTCGGCGCCGGCGCGACGCTCGCGGCATTCTCGAGGCGTACCCGCGCACAGCGGGGTGGCGCGCGCGCGGCTCGCGAGACCATCGCGGTGCTCGGCACCGGCCACTTCGGTGGCACGATCGGCAAGCGGCTGAGCGCGCTCGGCTATCCGGTCGTCTATGGCTCTCGCGCGCCGGATGCGGCGCGCGTCAGAGCACTGGTGACCGACACCGGGCCGCGTTCGTCGGCGGCGCCGCATGGGGATGCCGCATCGCGTGGCGCGATCGTCGTGTTTGCGGTTCCCTGGGAGCCCGTCGAGGAGCTGCTGCCGAGCCTCGGCGATCTGACAGGCAAGCTGCTCATCGATCCGATGATCGCCAAGCCGACGGTCATCGAAGGGTATCCCTTTCCGCCTGCAGTCCCGACATCGACAGCCGAGCAACTGCAGTCGTGGGTGCCCGGCGCGCACGTCGTGAAAGCGTTCATCACGATCTCCTACAGGACGCTCGCCAATCCGGTGCGAGCCGGCGGCCCGATCACTATTCCCTTTGCCGGCGCCGATCGACGCGCGAAGGAGCGGGTTGCGCGGCTGATCTCCGACCTGGGACTCGATCCCGTGGACGCGGGGCCATTGGTCGCCGCGCGATATATCGAGAATGTGCTGTGGTTTGAGGTCGCCTGTAACCGGAACAACAGAACGCTGTTCGAACTGTCTCTGCGGCGCGTGCCTGGGTAGAGCGGCTCGAGGCGCACCCCGCAGAGGAGTTACCGGCAAGCCGAAGCCTGGCTGCTCAAGTACGTCCCCGCAATCACCGTGAGGTCTTCATGGATACCATGACAGTGCGCCAAAGGACGCTCAGAATCGCCGCATATGTACGTACCCAAACAGTTCGAGGAAACCCGACTCGACGTGCTGCACCAGCTCGTCAGGTCGCACCCGCTCGGCACATTCGTGGTCCTGGGTGACGCCGAGCTCCTCGCCAATCACATGCCGATCCTCATCGATCCTCGCCAGGGACCCTACGGGACGCTGCGCATGCACGTCGCGCGCAGCAATCCGGTCTGGCAGCAATTGGGGAAGCCGGTCGAGGCGCTCGCCGTCTTTCAGGGACCGGAGTCATACATCACTCCATCCTGGTATCCGAGCAAGCACACGGATGGAAAGGTGGTACCCACGTGGAATTACGCCGTCGTGCACGCCTACGGACGGCCGCGAGCGATGGAGGATCCCGCCTGGATTCTGGAGCACGTGACGCAGTTGACCGCGGAGCACGAGGCGGTCCAAGGGCTTCCATGGAAGCTCTCCGACGCTCCGGAGAACTACCGGGACCAAATGATCTCGCGGATCGTCGGGATCGAGATGCCTCTCTCGAGGATTCAGGGGAAGTGGAAGGTGAGTCAGAATCGCCCGCTCGCCGATCAGCTGGGCGTTGTCGCCGGCCTCGAGTCGCAAGCGACCGAGCGATCCCGCGCGATGGCGCAGCTAGTCATGACGCGCGCGCGATCCTCATCCGCATGAGTACCTTCACGCGCGCACGGGGACCCCTTTCGGCGACGCGGAGGTCGTTCGCCGCGCACGCGGGGCGAACCTCGCCCTGCACCGTGCGCTCGGCCAGTGGGCTCACACAACGAGGACACAACCGGAATTCAGTCACTACGGATTCACCCCGCGATGGCAGGTTTCGGGGAGTTTACCCGGCCCTGCGGGAGCGCGGACCCGCACCCTCAAGCGCCGGCGCGCTCCGCAAAGCGCCAGGCCTGGGCTGCGATCCGCGGTATGCGGTCCGCCAACTCGCCGGCGCGCGCACTCGAGGCATTGCCGTCCAGGAGCCGCTTTTTGACACCCTGCGCGATCCCCAAGATGACGAAACAGGTTGAATGCCAAGTACCAGTCGAGATCCTAATCGCATCTCGCGAGGTTCGCTCGCAGTATCGCGCAACCACTCGCTCGAGCGTCGGGATGCCGAGCCGATCGAGATCGAGGCCGAGGACGGGCAACGGCTCATCCGCAGCCCCCCGTTGGTGCCTCAAGCGTAGGGCGGGAGCCGCTCGCGGGCCTTATGCGAGGACCTTGGCGAGGGGCTCCCAATAGTGAGCCTTCCATCCGGAAGCCAGGCTCTCGGCCTCCCCTTTCGGAAAGCCGGTATGGTCGAAGACGATCTTGGAGCCTGTGCCGTGCTCGACGAGCTCGAACCTCGCAATCGAATAAACGCCCGGAGACCAACTGCCCGCTCGCCAGGCCTGAACAACCCGTACGTTCGGCACAAGCTCGACGTGTCGTCCCGTGATGTACCCGCCGAAAAGCGCAAACGCGCCTCCTGCTTCCCCGCTGATCTCCGCGGGCCTATCCGGCAGGTGCATCGCCTGCAGGGCTCCACTGAGCCGTATGACGCGAGTAAACTCCTTGGCGTTCGTCAGAGCTGCGTAGATGCGCTTGGGGCTCGCTGTGAAAACAGGCTCCTGGTGAATGGAGTCCGCCCTATGCGATATCCCATCCTCAGCGCCTGCTCGCACGCTCCCTGAGCTCAGGATCAGACCACCGAATGCTCCGACGACGGCGACAATCGCCTGCCGCCGTGTCGCTCCGTCGGTCGCGGTTGTGAGACTCGCTGTATCGCCCATGATCATCGCCTGGAGTTGTGCATCGGGGCGATATCACAGCACCGCGCGAAAAGATGATCAATAAAATGTTTTAGGCGCTACTTATCAGGATCGTGATCTAGGAGAACCCGTGCCCTACCGCATCGGTCACCGCGCGGCCGTGCGCAAGCGCATCATTGACAGCGCCCGCAGACTCTTCAATCGTCGTGGCTTTGAGTGCACCTCGGTTAGCCAGATCATGGCCGGTGCCGGTCTAACGCCTGGTGTGTTCTACAGGTACTTCGAGAGTAAGAGCGATTTGTACACCGAGGTATTAGGATGCTTTTTCCCCGACCCCGAGTGGAAGAACTGCTGGGAAGGTGTGCATGTGGACCTCTCGTCAACTGATGTGGGGCCACAAGTGGTCCGTGCCTACCTATCTCGCCAGCATTGCGAGGACGTCGAGAACTCCTGTCCGATGATCGCGTTGCCGGCGGACGTGGCGCGCAGCAGTATCGGTGCAAAGCGCGCGTTTGAGACCGTCTTTAAGGCGATGGCGAGCGTCCTGGCGCGAAGCGCGCCGATGAGGGGCGGCCAACGCCGCGCGACTGCCCAGGCCATCGCTGCCTTGTCCATTGGCGGCATGGTCGTGGCGCGCGCCATGCTCGACCGCGCTCTTGCGGATGAATTGCGTCCCGCCTGGTGCGGCCCCCCGGCAATCGATCGCCTCGGCTAAGCTGCGAGGCCACCTGCCGACGTGCGGCGGTTGTAGGCACCGCGCGGAACTCCGGCCCGGCGAATCAGTCAATCATTTGGACCCGGGAATTTCCGAATTGAGCAGCAACACGAGCGAAACCGTTGTCGTTGATAGACGGGATCCCGGGGAACCCAGCCTCCCAAACCTCGAGCGGCGCCGCATTCTGACGGTCGTGACTGGCGCGGTCGGCGCAGTCGGCCTCATGGCCGCTGCGGTTCCGTTCATCGAGTCCTGGGAGCCGAGCAGGAGCGCACGCGCCGGCGGTGCGCCGGTCAAGATAGACCTGAGCAAGCTTGCACCCGGTCAGATGCTCACGGCGCAGTGGCGCAAGAAGCCAGTGTGGGTCCTGCACCGCACGGCGGCGCAGGTGAGAGAGCTCCCGAAGCTCAATGGTCGGCTCAAAGATCCCCTCTCGCAGGAGTTGCAGCAGCCGACCGATATGCCGGGCTGGAACCCGGTGCAGCGATCTACCAAGCCTGAATTCTTCGTCGCCGTCGGCATCTGCACGCACCTCGGCTGCATTCCCAAGTATCGACCGACACCCGGCTCGGTGAGCCTGGGCGCGAACTGGCCGGGAGGGTTCTTTTGTCCTTGTCACGGGTCGCGCTATGACCTCGCGGGGCGCGTCATGGACGGCTCACCCGCTCCGCTGAATCTGCCCGTGATTCCGTACTACTACGAGAGCGGGCGCGTGATCGTTGCGGGGGAGATGGCCAACGGGGCCGAGCAAAACTGGTCGCCGCAAAACTGGTGAACCGGTCGTCAAATCCCTAACGGTCGTCGCCTGCGATGCCCGTTCGGCGTCGAGCGAACTTCGCTCGACCCTGCTCGAGCACGCGCCGCTTCGAACCGGCGCGCCCGTCGATCGAGATGTTGGAAGGCGGCCTGGAGTCGCAACTCGGCACGGGCGGAGAGGGGCAGTGACGTCGACTCCGATGGCACCGGCGCACTGACACCGATCTATCGACCGCGATCAGCCGACTCGCGCAGCAACGCCGTGAGGTCCTGCTCCACGTCCAGATACTGTCCCGAGAGTGCGTCCCAGTGTCCACGCGCGAGTTGCGACACAAAATTCTGCAGTTTGTTCATGGCACGATCGCTGTCCTCGGATGTCAGCTTCTCGAGCAGCGCCATCAGCGGCTGTGCCCATTGTCGCGCCTCGGGCGAGGCAAGCGCGTCGCGCGCCATGTCCGTGATGATCGTGCCCGGCTGGATCGGAAAGACCTGGATGTTCTGCTGCCGGCGCTCGGCGGCGACGTGCTCGGACAGACGGATGAGCGAGCACTTGGCCACGGCGTAGGATGAGTAGTTCGGCGCCACGAAGGTGCCGGCTTGCGAGCACACGTTGACGATGCGTCCGCCGCCGTGACTTGCCATGTCCGGCACCACGGCGGACATGAACAGGAGCGCCCCCCGAAGGTGCACGACCTGCGCATCCCACCACGCTGCCGGGTCGACGGTGCCCACCGGCCCCATGGGACCGGCAACGCCGGCATTGTTGACGAGCAGCGTGATGGGGCCGAATCGCCGCCGCACCTCCGTTACCGTGCGTGCGACATCCTCGTCCTTTCTCACGTCGCAGCGGAGCGCGAGGGCTCGGCCCCCTGCGGAGGCGATCTCCTGGACGACCCGTTCCAGTTGCTCGCGGGACCGGGATGCGACGGCAACGTCGAAACCGTCGGCTGCCAGGCGCTGGGCGAGCGCTCGGCCGAGCCCTCGGCTGCCGCCAGTCACCAGCGCAACGCGCCGTGTGGATATCGTCGTCATCAGGCGCAGCGCCCCTAAATCTTCGCTTTTAGCGCATCACGAAGCCGCCGTCCACTGAGATGGACTGGCCGGTCACGTAGCTAGCGGCACCACTGCAAAGCCACAAAACTGCATTCGCGATCTCTTCGGGGCGCCCGACTCGGCCCATCGGGATGCTTTTCTCCATGGCCTTGAGGGCCTCACCCTGACCGGCCGCCACCATCTGATCAGACATCGGCGTTTGGATCATTCCGGGGCAAATGGCATTGATGCGAATGCCTCGGCGAGCATATTCGAGTGCCGCGCTCTTGGTGAATCCCAACACTCCATGCTTCGCCGCGTGATAGATTCCCCGTTCGGCACCCCCGAGAAGGCCCCCGAGCGATGAGCAATTGACGATCGCGCCACTTCCTTGCTTGCGCATCTGTTGGAGTTCGAATTTCATGCAGCTCCATACGCCGCGCAGATTGATTCCCATCACCCGCTCGTAATCCTCCCGCGTCGTGTCAGCAGTCTCTGCGAGGACATTCTGCACGCCGGCATTGTTGTAGGCCGCATCGAGACGTCCGAAATGCTCGAGAGTCTCGCCAATCATGGTCTCTACCTGGGCGTCATCCGACACGTCACAACGAATGGCCAATGCCCGATGACCGTCGGCCTTGAGTGCCTTAGCTGCGGAACGAACCGACTCCTCGTTCCAGTCCGCTAGCACGACGGAGGCACCGGATCCAGCAAACGCCTTCGCTGTGGCGAGTCCAAGTCCAGATGCGGCACCGGTGACGAGTGCGACTTTGTCGTCGAAAGATATGTTCATGACGGATTCCTTACATGACAAACGGTTGGAGGCAGAGGGTTTCACCCCGTGCAGATGCGCTTCGCCGGTCGGCGGCCCGGTCATTCGTCATCGTGCGATCGTGTCTCCGAGAGGTATTGCTGGTCCGTCACCTTCTCCAGCCACTCGACGTTCTTGCCGTTGAGCGCCTCCTGGATGGCGATATGGGTCATGGCCGTCGTGAGCGTCGCACCATGCCAGTGCTTCTTGCCGGGCGGACAGGTGATAACGTCGCCGGGCCGAATCTCTTCCTTGGCCTCACCCCAGCACTGCGTCCACCCAACACCCCCGGTGACGATCAACGTTTGGCCGCAGGGGTGCGTATGCCATGCGGAGCGCGCGCCCGGCTCGAACGTAACGGCCGCGCCGCCGAACTGTCCCGCGCCGGGGGCTTGAAACAGTGGATCAATGCGCACGTTGCCGGTGAAGTTTTCGGAGGAACCTCTCATCGAAGGCTGCGAGCCGTTTCGCTTGATATCCATGGCTTTCTCCTTTGCGCTGCGGCATCAACTTCGCTCTGGGTCACCGGCGCTACTTTAGCGCGCTCGTTTGTCTTGACTAGTACGCTGCCACGTTAATTACGAAACATAATGATGACGCAGCTTCCGATCCGCATCCCGGCGAGTGAACGTCCAGTCGATCCCGCATTGAGCCGCGTTGCGTCGTTTCTGCCATGCTGCTACCTCAGCGGCCAAGATGGAGGGGTCGGCTCGACAGCGCGCCAGGCACTGCCGATCGAGGATGCCGATCTCTATCTCCGCCATGTTCAGCCAACTGGCGTGGCAGGGAGTGTAGTGAAATTCGATCCGCTGCAGCACGCTGGCGGCGACCTTCACGCCAAGGACTTCCTCGAAGCTGCTTCGCAGGTGAGTGTTGAGGTTGTCCATAACCAAGTGCACCTTGCGCACACGAGAGTAGCCACGGCGCAGCATCCGGCAGACAAAGCCGACGAAGTCCGCCTTGGTACGTCGAGCGGTGACCTCGGTATGGCGGCGTCTGCCGCGCGGCTCGACGGCAACGAAGATGTTGCAAGTCCCAGCGCGCTCGTACTCGTAGTCCTGCCGCAGCAGCACGCCCGGTTTGGCCGGCAACGGCTGGCGCGTCTCGCGCAGCAACTGCTTGCTCTTCTCGTCCAGACAGATCACCGGCTCGCGCGCGTCGTACGGTCGAGCATAGAGCTCGAGCAATTCGTACATGCGCCGCCGATACTCCGCGGTGAGTTCCCCGATGCACCACATCAGCCTCCGCCAGGGTTTGAGGAGGTTTTTTTTAGAATCCGCCGGATGGTCTCCCGGCTGATGCCCTTCATCTTGGAGTCGCGTTGCGCCACCTCTGTTAGCAGCGCAATCGTCCAGCGCTGTGCCCCGCCTGGCGGAGCCGAGCAGGCTAACGCGCTCACCTGCGCCTCAACATCGGCTTCGTACTGCTTGGGCTTGCCGGGGCGCGCCTCATCGTGCAGCGCAAAGTCCAGGCCACCCTGCAAATACGCCGCTCGCGTGCGCCAGATCGCCGTGCGCCCGACGTTCAGCACCTGCATGATCTGGCGCTCGGGCAACTTGCTATCCAAAGCCGCCAGGATGTGTGCCCGATTAAACTCCCGCGCCATATGCAGGCCCTTGGAACGAAACTCATCCACGATCCGCCGATCCCGCTTGTTCAGGCTCAATTCGGTCTGTTGCATACCTTATGACCTCGGTTGGCTGAGGTATGCACATTCTACATGTTCCGTTATTTACGTGTCACAATACTAGGCTCGACCGGAGCCCTCTTTACAACTACTCACCCCAAACCACAACGGCTTCCCCTCAATTCGGCACCCTACAACTTGTCGGTCTGAGGCGGAGCCTCGTTAGAGCTTTGAACTCGGCATAGCCTCCGATGAATGAACCCTTATCGGCAAAGTGACGCGACCAGAAGGCATCGAGCGACTCGATCTGAGCGAGCACCGCCTGCCGGCTGTGCGCGTCCCAGGTGTCGATCTCGGCCTTGCGACGGCTCCGGTAGACGAGCAGGTCCGGGACACCGCGCTCGCGCGCTGCCGCGAGCGCATCCTCATATTCCCATTCCGTGCCGGTCACCGGCGTGCGGCCGTCGATCCCGCGATACTCGCGCACCGCCGTACGCGCAGGCAGCGGGGTTCCAAGGCGCGACTCGAGAATCAGAATGACGGCATCGAAGCGACTCGGCGGATCAATCGAGTCCTCGAAGTGCCCCGAGGCGAGCATCGGCTCGTATTCCCAGAGGTATGGCTCGATTTCAAAGAAGCGCAGGTATTCCTGCGCGAGCTTCTCGATGATCTGGGCGGTCACCTCGCGCGCCGCGAGCACATCGCCCGGCGATGACACGAAGATCCTCAGCCGCTGTCGTTGCACGCGGAGCCTCCCGCGCGGCCTCGGCCGGTCTTCACGCACCCCCGCCCGCCGCTCACCTCATCGGATAATATCTCCATCGGTTTGCCATGCGCCTGAATGTATTGCGCGGGGGAGCGACCTCCAACGCGTGCGGCAGCGCATCAGCAGTAGCTCGCCCGTCCTCAATGGCGTGGTGACCGCGCAGCGCGCACTCGCCAAGGGTGAGGTTGAGTCCACTGATCGGGCCGATCTGCAGATGGCGGATCGGTTCACCCTCGGGCGCCGACTTCCACCCCCTTACGACATGGGGCGGCAATGTTCGATTGCGCGGGGCGGTACGCACCGGTATTTTCGCTGGCATGTCAGGCGATGATGCGGTGCGGGGGCTGCGGCCGATCCAGCTCGAGGGGCGAGGGCGAGAGACCCTCATCGACCCGCCCGTGATGCTCGCGCCGATGTCGGGGGTGAGCGATCTGCCGTACCGCCGTCTAGCGCACGAGGCCGGGGCGGGGCTGGTGTTCTCGGAGATGATCGCCTCCTGGGCGATGATCCGGGAGAACCGGCGCACGCTTTCGATGGCGGAGCTCGAGGCGGGCGGGCCGAATGCCATCCAGCTCGCGGGGTGCGAGCCGGAGGCGATGGCGGAGGCGGCGCGGATGTGTGCGGACCGCGGCGCCGATGTCATCGACATCAATTTCGGCTGCCCGGTGCGCAAGGTGGCGGTCGGACAGCAGGCGGGATCGGCGTTGATGCGCGAGGAGGGGCTGGCAGGGAGGCTTCTCGAGGCAACCGTAGGAGCGGTCGATGTGCCGGTGACGCTGAAGATGCGGATGGGGTGGGACCATGCGAGTCTGAATGCGCCGAGAATCGCGAAGATCGCAGAAGAGGCGGGCATCCGGATGGTTACGGTGCACGGGCGCACCCGCCAGCAGTTCTACGACGGAACGGCCGATTGGGATTTCATCCGCGCGGTGAAGGAGGCGGTGAAGATTCCCGTGATCGCGAACGGCGACATCCTCACGCTCGAGGATGCGGCCGTCGCGCTCAGTCGATCGGGTGCGGACGGGCTGATGATCGGGCGCGGCACGTACGGGCGGCCGTGGTTCCTGACCCAGGTCGCCGCGTTTCTTGCGAGCGGCGAGCGACAAGAGGGGCCGGGTATCGGCGAGCTTCCCGCGATCGTGCTCAGACATTTTCACGCCCTACTCTCGCATTACGGCACGCTTGCCGGGGTGAGGATCGCGAGGAAGCATCTCGGCTGGTACTCGCGCGGGTTGCCGGGGGCGGCCGAGTTCCGGGCCGCAGTGATGCGGATCGAGGAGGCGGCCGAGGTCGAGCGGACGGTTGCGGCCTTCTTGGACGGGCTGGTCAACGTCGAAAGCGCAGCAGATTGAGCCTCTCTGGCCAGGGAGAAGATTCGACTCGCCTTAATCGAACCATCCGAGGTCCTTGGTGTCGGGCATCGCGAAGGGCTTATCGAAGAAGTCGAGTACGGTTCTATTGAAGCGATCCGGATCCTGCGCGGGAATCATGTGCGTAGCGCCGGGGAAGATCGCCAGCTGCGACTTCGGAATGGCATGGAATATGCTGAGTGTGTGTGCTCGTCCCGGATCACATCGCGATCGGCGGCCATCACCAGCGTTGGAGCCTGGATGGTGGCCAGATCACTCACGGGTATGTGGGGTTGATTCCCCAACAGGTCGAGAAGCTGCAACTGCCGTTGCAGCCGCTTGGGGTCGTGGCTGGTGGCAAGCTCCGATGTCACTCGCTTGCGCAAGCGTGCGACGCCATCCACTGCCCAGGAATAGGCCGCATCCGGCTGAAGATTCGCGCCCATCACGGCCAGCATGCCGACCTTGTCCGGATGATGGATGGCTAACAAGAGGCCGATGATGCCACCGTCACTCCAGCCGAGGACCCTGACGTGAGCGAGCATCAAGTGATCGAGCAGGGCATTGGTATCTTCGCTCATCTGCGCGTAGCTGAGTGCCGTGGTACCGAGCTCCGACTTGCCCTGTCCGCGACTATCCATCGCAATGACCCGGTAACGTCGGGAGAAAGCTCCGATCTGCCCTTTGAAAATCTTGATCGATTCTCCGTTGCCGTGAATGAGCAACAGCGGCGCCCCGTTGCCATAGCTTTCGTAATAGAAGCGGTTGCCGTTGAACACGAAGGTGTGGCCAGCGGCGGCGTTGTTGCCATACGGCGGTGCGGCCGCTGCCGGAGCGCACGTGAGAACGGTGGTGGCACCAAGTGACAAGCCTAGAGAAAGAATGACTCTGATCAGGTTGCGGCGTCTAACCACAAATTCCTCCCGGTGACTTTCGAGCGCTCGACGCCATGCGGGGCGGGGCGGCGGCGGACATCGACCCCACGTGACGTGCCAGTGCGTCCATGAGCGCGGATCGAAGCTGCCTCACATAGTGTAAGCGACGCGGCCCGTGCCGTGTTTGGCGCGTTCTGCAGGCAGCGTGTTAGAGCGGCGGCGAGCAGCCGCCTTCCAGTGAAATCTGCCGGGAGCACGCGGGGTTCGCAGTGTACAATCGAGCGACGATGCCCGCACCGCAGGCCGCACGAGTCCCGGATGGAACGATGCCAGGGATCGTGCCGATGCGGGGCCCCGCGATCGGGCGATTTGACCAATTTTTCTTCGCATCGGGCCGGCTCGCTCATCCGGTCTACTATGCGGGCGAGCACCGCGCACCGCCGGTGCTGCTGCTGCCTGAGATCGCGGGGTTCTCCCCCGGCCTGTGCATGTTTGCCGAACGTCTGATCGATGCTCGTTTCCGGATTTACGTGCCCTGGCTGTTCGGTCCACTGGGCAGGCGTGCACCACTTCGCAATGCAATCCGGCTCTGCATATCCCGAGAGTTCGCGAATCTGCGCGCGGGGGTCTCCTCCCCCATCACGATGTGGTTGCGCGCGCTCACCGCCCATATCAGCAAGCATGCCGGTGTCGCGCAGATCGGCGCCATCGGCATGTGCCTTACCGGCGCCTTTGCGATTCCACTCGTCATCGATCCGCAGGTCGTCGCAGCGGTCGCCGCTCAGCCGTCCGTGCCTCTCTCCCCGTTGTTCGTGGCGTTTGGTATCGGGCGCGAAAGGCAACTGAGCCAACTCAATATCAGCGACGGCGAGATCGCCGCGGCGCGCGCGCGACTCGATGCCGGCGGGGCACATCTGCTTTCGGTCCGGTGCCGTTCCGACCGCATCTGCCCGCGTGCAAAGATCGAGCGCTTGCAGCGGGAATTTCCGCTTGGGCTCGAGATTCGCGAGTATGCGGACGCTGGCGCGCGCAATTGTCTCGGTGAACGCCCACACGCCACTTTCACCAAGGAATATCGCCTGGCGGCGAACGCGTCGGCCGAGCATTACTCGCGACGGGCGTTCGCGGATTTGGTCGCATTCCTCGACGGACACCTGCGGACGTAGGACTCGCAGACTCCTCGTCATCGCCCTCGAATGCCCGACAGCTCCCGTCGAGAAGCGGCCCCGAGCGCCGTGAGCGAAGCGCGCCACCAATCGGCCACCCGTTGCAGCGTCACATGCTCGGGGAAACCGTGTCGCGCCACATGGTCTTGCGGGATCGTGTCCCAGGCTCTGTGTTCGACCGAGACCCGCGTCTCGTGACCCGCCGCCTCGAAACGCACTTCGACCTCCGTCGACTGCCGGGGCAAGAAGCTCGCATGCCGCCAGCCGAACACAAGGCGCTGGCCCGGCTCCCAGACCGAGATGCGCCCGATCTCGAATGTCTCCCCGTCGTTCAGGTGCGCAAGGAGGCGGCCGCCGACGCCCGGCTCGAAGGCGAGCTTACCGTCCCCATGCGCGGTCATTCGAAAGAGCGGGTCTGGCCGCCACCAGGATGAAATCTCGCGCGTGAATGCCTCGAATGCCCGCTGCGGATCGGCGGGCACGCGCAGGGATATGAAGACCTTCGACGTCAATCCCGCGTCTTCTTGAGGTGCGACTTGAGGGCGGTGAGCTGTCGGGCCCACAAAGCGTCTGTCTCGGCGAGCCAGGCTCTGAGCGCACCGATCGCCTCGGGCCTCAGGCGATAGATGCGGACGCGGGAATCGAACTCGTCGCGATCCTCCTCGACGAGACCGCTCCTGCGCAACGTCCTCAAATGGCGGCTCATCGCCGGAAAGGAGACACGCACCGCCTGCGCCAGCTCGCCCGCCCGATGCGGCCGCTCGCGTAGCAGGTCGATCACGCGTCGTCGATACGGGTCGGCAAGGGCCGCGAGCGTGCGATCAACGCTCGACGCGCTCACGTCAGCTTCGAGAATTTAAATCCGGTGGCTCCCTCCATCTCCTCTCTCGAGACGTGGCGAACGGGTTGCGAGAAGGTCCAGCAGTGACCTTCCAGATCGGCGGCGATGTAGCTGCGATCGCCGTAGAACTGATCGGCGAGCTCCGTGATGATTTTCGCACCCGCTTGTCGCGCCCGTGCGCAGTGCTGATCGATTCCGCGCTCGAGACGCACGTGGACGCGTTGCGTGTTCTTACCCCCGAGCGATGCCGGGCTTCGCGTCCAGTCGGCCCACTCGTTGCCGATCATGACGACCCCATCATCGTGGGTCATCTCGGCGTGCACGATGTTACCCTGCGCATCGGTCAGGACTTCGCTCGGCTCGAAGCCGAAGGCGGCTTCCAGCCATTTGAGGGCTGTGCGGTTATCCCGGTAGGCGAGGGAGGGTACGAAGGCAGGGCGGCGGGGCGTGGAGGAGGCCATGACGTGCTCCTTAACAATTACCGAATATCATAATAATTAACGTGAAGGACAAGAATGTCAAGGCTCGATGTGCAGCGGAACGAACGCTGTGAAGACCGTAGTCCTCGGTGCGGGCGTGCAAGGAACCCTGTACGGCGTCCGCTTGGCATTGGCAGGGCACGCCGTCACCTTGATCGCCCGCGGGCGGCGTGCGGCGGAGCTGCGCAAGCGGGGTGCAATCATCGAGCACGCCTTCTCGGGCGAGCGGCAGGTCATGACACTTGCCGTGACGGAGGCGCTCGATGCGCACATCGAGGCCGACCTGTGCCTGGTTACCGTCCGCCGCGAGCAGCTGGAGGAGGTGCTTCCAGCGCTGCGTTCGGCGCAGGGTCTCGGTCGCGTGCTCATCATGGTGAATCACGCCTGCGGATCGGCGCAGCTCTTTGCTGCCCTCGGTCGTGAGCGCACCGTCCTCGGATTTCCCGGCGCGGCGGGAGGACTGGAGAACGGCGTGGATCGGTACGTGGACGTCCGCGAGCAGCCGACGGTGATCGAGGCCACGGCTCCGGATATTGCACGATTGTTTCGGGAGGCAGGGTTTCGCGTATCGGTCGTGGGCGATGTCGACTCGTGGCTGCTCCGGCATGCGGTCTTCGTGACGGCGGTGTGCGGAGCGCTCTACGAGGTGGGGGGTGATGCCCGCCGGCTCGCCGCGGAGCGTGCGCGCCTGCGCACGGTGATCGAGGCCATCCGCGAGGGCTGGGCTGCGCTCGATCGGTTGGGGACGGCCGCGCCGCCGCTCGCGCTGCGTGCCATTTTCCGCTGGGTTCCGTTGCCGCTCGGCGTGCGGTACTGGGCGCGCCTGTTCGCCTCGCCCCAGGGGGAATACTACTTCGCGTGGCACGCCCGACGGGCCCCCGGGGAGATGGCGGCGTTGGCGGCCGACATTCGCACCGTCGTGCCTGGGGTCGCGATGCCGCACTGGGAGCGCCTCTGCGCCGCGATCGTTGCGGCAGCGGCTACCGCACCGTAGCGGTTATGCTCCGAGCGATGACCTCTGTCCCGTCGCTCGATCCGGGGCCCGCGCGCGCTGCCGCACGGGTGCCTGACGCGAGTCCGTATGAGGGACTCACAACCGAGGAGGCCCGTCGGCGACAGCAACAGTACGGCGCCAATGCGATACCGGACTGCGGGCAGGCGCCGTGGCGGCGTGCACTGTTGAAATTCTGGGCGCCGATCCCGTGGATGCTCGAGGCGGCCATTCTGCTGCAGTTCGTCCTGCACGAGTATGTCGAGGCCGCCGTGATCGGAGTGCTGCTGGTCTTCAACGCCGGACTCGGTCTGCTGCAAGAGAGCCGCGCACGGGGGACGCTCGAGGCCCTCAAGTCCCGGCTCGCCTTGACCGCGCTCGCGCGTCGCGACGCGCTCTGGCAGACGCTGCCAGCGAGCGAGCTCGTGCCGGGTGATGTCGTCAAGCTCACCCTCGGCAGCATCGTCCCGGCGGACGTTCGGTTATGCGAGGGCAATGTTCTGCTCGATCAGTCCATGCTCACGGGCGAGTCGCTGGCGATCGAAGGCGACCCGGGCGTCGGCACGTATGCGGGCGCGCTCGTGCGGCGGGGCGAGGCGGTGGCTGAAGTCACAGCCACGGGCGCTCGCACCAAGTTCGGGAAGACCGCGGAGTTGGTGCGCGTGGCGCACGGGGTGAGCTCCCAACAGCAGGCCGTGTTCAAGGTGGTGCGCAATCTCGCGGTATTCAGTGCCACGATGGTCCTGCTGCAGTTGCTCTATGCGACGACCCGAGGAATGCCGGGTCGCGAGATGATCCCACTGATCCTCACGGCGGTGCTGGCGGCCATCCCGGTCGCGCTGCCCGCAACCTTCACGCTTGCCTCCGCGATCGGCGCACGGTTCTTGGCGGCTCACGGCGTGCTTCCCACACGCCTATCGGCCATCGACGAGGCGGCCACGATGGACGTGTTGTGTTCGGATAAGACCGGCACGTTGACCCAGAATGCGCTCGCGGTCACCGCCGTTCGCGCGGCGGCAGGTTTCGATGAGGCACGGGTGTTGGGACTCGCGGCGCTCGCGAGCGGTGAGAGTGGCATGGACCCCGTTGACTGCGCTGTCCGGGCCGCATCGGCGCGGAATCCGGCGGAGGGGCTGCCGCGGCGCGTTCGCTTCCTCCCCTTTGATCCCGCGCAGAAGATGTCCAAGGCGGAGGCGCGCACGGCGAGCGATCAACCGCTTCACATCGTCAAGGGTGCGTTTGCCCGGATCGCCAAGCTTTCATCGCCGCCCGAGAGCGCTGTGGCGGCGGAGGCTGCACTCGCAAGTCAGGGCTATCGTGTGCTCGCCGTCGCCGCCGGGCCGCCCGACTCGCTCGCATGGGCCGGCCTCATCGCCCTGAGCGACCCACCGAGACCGGATGCTCGCGAGCTGATCGCGGAGCTCGAGTCCCTCGGCGTGCGGACGGTCATGGTCACGGGGGATGCGGCGGCGACGGCGAGCGTCGTGGCGCGTGCGGTGGGACTCGAGGGTGCGGTCTGCCCCGCGGGACCAATTCCCAAGCGTGCCCAGCCGAGCGACTTCGGTGTGTTCGCCGGCGTCTTCCCCGAAGACAAGTTCCACATCGTGCAGGCCTTCCAAAACGGGGGACACACCGTGGGGATGTGCGGCGACGGCGTCAACGATGCGCCGGCCCTGCGGCAAGCTCAGATGGGCATCGCAGTATCGACGGCCACCGACGTGGCCAAGTCCGCGGCCGGCATCGTGCTCGCCCAGCCCGGGCTCGCAGGGATCGTCGATGCGGTGCGGACCGGCCGCGTGGCCTACCAGCGTGTGCTCACCTACACGCTGAGATCGGTGACCGCGAAGATCAATCAGATGCTTTTCCTGACCGTTGGGCTCTTGCTGACGGGGCATGCCATTCTCACCCCGATGCTGATCGTGCTGTTGGTGATCGGTGGAGACTTTCTCGCGATGTCGGCGGCGACGGACCACGTCCGCGCCTCGCCCCAGCCCAATGCGTGGCGCATCGGACGCGTCACGCTGGCGGCGGTCGTTCTTGGGCTTTGCAACGTGGTCTTCTGCACTGCCGTGCTCGCGGCGGCCCGATTCCACCTCGGCCTGACCACGGGCCAGGGACTGCGCACGCTCGCGGCGGTCACGCTCGTCTTCAGCACCCAGGCATCGTTCTACGTCGTGCGCGAGCGTCGCTATCTGTGGAGCTCCCGACCGAGCGTCTGGATTGTGCTCTCCTCGCTGATCGACATCGCGATCATCGCATTCCTCGCCGGGCGAGGCCTGTTGATGCACGCTCTGGCCTGGCCGCTCATCGGCGCCGCGCTCGTGGCGGCGGCGCTTTTCGCCCTGGCGCTCGATCTCGTCAAGTCACTCCTCTTCGCAAGAGTACGACTGACATAGGAACACAAGCGCGCATCGCCATCCGATGACGACATGGCGGCCGGATCGGAATGCCGGCGGCTCTGCCTTGAAGTCTAGACTTGAGCCGGTGCGCCGACCGGGCTTGCGAGGAGAACCTCCATCTCGAGCATGCGGGTACCGCGCAAAGAGTTCGCGATGAGGCAGCCATGCTCGGCACGCTCGAGGAGCTCACGTGCTTTGGCGGCATCGCTGCCCGCCGGGAGCCTCAGGCGTGCAAAGGTCGTGTAGCGCGTGAACTGCGAGCTCTGGTCGACTCGTTCGAGCACGCCTTCCACGCGACACTCGAGCTGCAACCACTCGAATCGAGCGGCGCGGCTCACGCCGCGAAACGTCAGAATGAAGCAGTCGGCAATCGAAGCGCACAGGAGCGTCTCCGGTGACCAGACGCCGCCCGGTCCATCGAACTCCGGAGGTGGCGCCGTCGCGAAGCTCGATAGTTTGGGGGATGTCACGGCCACCGGCCCCTTGCTCTGAGCGGCGGCGGAGGCGATGTAGGTGTGGGGGTAAGGATGCATGATGTTATGAACCGATCTGTGAGAGAGCTCAGTAAGCCAAGACCTCATCGAGTAAGTTAGGTGCGCGGACCCGTATCTGCCACTGTGACTAGTGCGTAGCTCTGCGAGGAGCCCACCGATCGCGGGCCCGTCGCATGACGCACGTACGTAGTTTCCACGCGATGTCTGAGGCAATTACGGATGGGCTTCTGCACCCGGATTACCCACGCTCCACCGGGAGCGCGCTATCGGGAGGCTTTGATGAGCACGGGCCGGGCCGCCGGCGGTGGAATCATGTTCGCTCGAGTGCGCCCGCCGAGTCGGTCAACGAGCGGATTCGCTCCGCATCGGCGGGGGTCGCGGGATTGTAGACAACCATGCTGAGATCCGGGCGACCATCGACCGCGAACGCCGAGTATTCGAAGGCGAGCAGACCGAGAAGCGGGTGTCGTATCGGCTTGACGCCCTCGCCGTGGCTTCGAACATCGTTGTCGCGCCACATTCGCTTGAACTCTGGGCTGAGCCGGCAGAGCTCCGCGACGAGCGGCTCCACCTGCGCCGCCGCGCCCGCTCGTGCCGCGTCCGCCCGGAACGCGCCCACCACGAAGCGCGCCACGCTTTCCCAGTCGTACTGGGCAGCGTGGACACGCGGATCCAGGAAGATGAAGCGCAACACGTTGCGCTCCTCCGGTGGCAACGATCCATAGTCGGTCAGCAACACGGTGGCCGCCCGATTCCAGGCGACCACGTCCCATATGGCGGTTCTGATGAGAGCCGGGCTCGGCTCCAGCGCATCGAGTACGCGCTGCAGCCCGGGCTCATCGCCGATCTCGATCACCCGGCCTATTTCGTCTGAGCAGCGGCTGTACCACCATCAGATCCTCGTCGTCGCGCCGGTTCGGGCGCCGCACCGTGTCGTGCGCTATTGCGATAGCGCAGCGTTTCGACCACGAATGCAAAGGCTGGCGAGGACTGGCGGCGACTCGGATAGTACAAATGGTAACCGGCGAACGTCGGGCACCAATCCGCCAGCACGCGCACGAGCCGGCCGGCCGCCAGAGAGGCTTGAACCCGATCCTCGGGAAGGTACGCCAATCCGAGACCGGCGAGCGCGGCGTTCAACCGCAGAGCGATATTGTTGAATACGAGCTGCCCTTCGACATGGACATGCAGCTCGCGACCGTCCTTCTCGAACTCCCACGCATAAAGGCCTCCGCGGGTCGGCAGACGCAAGTTGATGCAGTCGTGGCCGGTGAGATCGCGCGGGGTCTGCGGCCGCTTGCGTCTCTCGAAATACGCGGGTGACCCGACAACCGCCATGCGCATGTCCGGTCCAATGCGCACCGCAATCATGTCCTTGGCGACCTGCTCTCCGAGGCGAACGCCCGCATCAAAGCGTTCCGCGACGATATCCGTCAACCCGTAGTCGACGATCACCTCAACGTGAATGTCGCGATGATCCGGCAACACCCGTTCCAGCGCCGGCCAGAGAATCGCAGTCGCCGCATGCTCGCCGGCCGTGATGCGGATGCTTCCCGCGGGTTTGTCGCGCAGATCGCGCAATGCGGACAGCTCCGCCTCGATCTCCGTAAACCGGGGAGCCGCCGTTCGCAGTAGCCGGTCGCCAGCCTCGGTTGGAGAGACACTGCGTGTGCTTCGGGCGAGCAGCCGCACGCCGATCTTCTCCTCGAGCCCGCGGATCGTGTGACTCAGCGCCGATTGCGATACCCCCAGCTTCGCGGCCGCTTTGGTAAAGCTTCGCTCGCGCGCCACGGCCACAAAGGCCACCAGGTCGTTTACGTTGTACCGCATTCATGAGCTCCCTTCATAGCCTTTAGCACATTTTGCCATCTAATCAGGCGCGCTCCGAGTTGATAGCTTGATGAGCGTGAATTTGAGCGCGCACGAGGTGGCACACGCGTTCGTGAGCCAGTGACCGGAGATCTCGAGGAGACATCGATGGAAAAGCGAAAACTCGGAAACAACGGCCCGGAAGTCTCTGCCATCGGTCTCGGCTGCATGGGCCTGAGCTTCGCCTATGGTCCGGCTCTGGACAAGCCGAGTGCCATCTCCCTCATCCGCACCGCCTTCGAGCTTGGGGTGACCCTATTCGATACCGCCGAGGCCTACGGTCCGTTCACGAACGAGGAGATCGTGGGTGAGGCGCTGGCTCCCATCCGCGATCAGGTCATCATCGCGACCAAGTTCGGATTCAAGAACGGCGATCCCACGGTCGGCATGGATAGCCGCCCGGAGCGAATCCGCGAGGTCGTCGCCGCATCGCTCAAGCGACTGAAGACCGACCACATCGACCTGCTCTACCAGCATCGAGTGGATCCAAACGTCGCGATGGAGGAGGTGGCGGGCGCCGTGAAGGAGCTGATTGGCCAGGGTAAGGTCAGATACTTCGGTCTCTCGGAAGCCGGCGCGCAGTCGATCCGCCGTGCGCACGCGGTGCAGCCGGTCGCGGCACTGCAGAGCGAGTATTCGCTGTGGTGGCGCGAGCCCGAAGCGCAGGTGCTGCCGACGTGCGAGGAGTTGGGTATCGGATTCGTGCCGTTCAGTCCACTCGGCAAGGGCTTCTTGACAGGCAAGATCAACGAGAACACCGCATTCGCAAAGGACGACTTCCGCAACATCGTGCCGCGCTTCTCGCCCGAAGCGCGCAAGGCGAACCAGGGCCTGGTCGATCGGCTCGGCTCGATTGCCGCGAGCAAGCGGGCAAGCCCGGCGCAGGTCGCCTTGGCGTGGCTGCTCGCACGAAAGCCGTGGATCGTGCCGATTCCCGGGACCACGAAGCTGCACCGGTTGAAGGAGAATACCGGAGCGGCGGCAATCGAGTTGACCGCGGACGACCTACGCCAGATCGACGCTGCGCTGGCCGGCATCAAGGTGCAAGGTGACCGCTATCCGCCACAGTTGGCGGCGCGTGTCGGCAAGTGAAAGGTAAGTGCGATGCGTGCAACGATCATGCATCGGGCCGGCGATGTTCGTGTCGAGCACGTCCCTGACGCTCGCATCATCGAGACGACCGATGCGCTCATCCGGATCAGCGCGGCTTGCATCTGCGGCAGCGATCTGTGGCCGTACAGGGAACTGCAGGCCGAGGAGCACGGACGGCGCATGGGTCACGAGGCCATCGGCGTCGTCGAATCAGTCGGTGCCGACGTTCGGGCCGTCAAGCCCGGAGACGTGGTCGTGATGCCGTTCGCCTATTCCGATGGAACGTGCTCCTTTTGTCAGGACGGACTGAACACCTCGTGCGTTCACGGGGGATTTTTCGGTGTGGGTGGGCCCGCGGACGGAGCACAGGCTGAGGCGCTGCGCGTTCCGCAGGCGGATGGAACCCTTTGCGTTCTGCCGGCCCCCGGAGACAAGGCGCTGCTGCCATCGCTCCTCACGCTCTCGGACGTGATGGGGACGGGTCACCATGCAGCCCGAGCGGCGCGCGTGAGCAAAGGCAAGAAGGTCGCCGTGATCGGCGACGGTGCCGTGGGTCTCTGCGGGGTCATCGCCGCCCGCCGTCTCGGTGCCGAACAGATCATCATCCTCGGTCACCATCCCGATCGGATCGCATTGGCCAGGGAGTTCGGCGCGACGGATGTCGTACAGGAGCGCGGTCAGGATGCCGTTGAGCGCGTGCGTGAGCTCACGGGCGGATCCGGCGCCCATTCGATTCTCGAATGCGTCGGCACGGAGGAGGCGATGCTCTCCACGATCGGGATGGCGCGTCCCGGCGGGGCCATGGAGGGGAGAATCCAGCCTGGTCGCGTGTTCGACCGGACCGTGAGCTTGGACGATGTGCCGAACGGCTACCGGGCGATGGACGAGCGCAAGTCGATCAAAGTGATGGTGACGCCCTGAGCCTCGGTCGCTTCCACGCCGAGGGTGGTGCTCCGTAGAGCCGAACGATCGCGCGGCCAGTCGCTCCACGGTAAGCGGCTCGCGCAGGTGCGTGCGCACGTATTCGAGGAGCCGTGTATGTCGCCGAGATTCGCCGACTCGCGCCTCGAGCGCGCCATGTCACCTCCGTCTGTACCGGATCCCTTCTGCTCGGCGCCGCCGGGTTGCTGAAGCGCAAGCGTGCCGGCTGTCATTGGGCCTGGCGCGATCTGCTGCCGATCTTTGGCGCGCTGCCGGACCACGACCGGGTCGTACGCGACGGCAAGCTCATCACGGGCGGGGGCGTCACGGCCGGAATCGACATGGCGCTCACCGTCCTCGACGATGTCATGGGCCGGGACTTCGCGGAGGTCGTACAGCTCGGGATCGAATACGCGCCCGCACCACCGTTCGATGCCGGACGACCCGAACACGTGCGACCGGCGATCCTGGCGAGCGCGCGGCAGCGGTTCGAGGCGGTCCGGGAAACGCGTGAGGCAGCGGCTCTGCGGGCCGCCGCGCGGATCGCTCAAGCCGTTGCACCGTGAAATCAGGTGTCGACCGTGACGTAGCGATCGTCTTCGACGGCGACCCCGATGCACGATGCCCTCGTGCCGCCGTGCTGCCGCAGCGTCTGCAGCACAGACCCCAGGGCGTCGGGATGGCAGGCCACGAGCAAACCGCCGGAGGTCTGTGGATCGCACAGCAGCGCCTGCTCCGTGTCCGAGAGCTGTGGCGCCAAGCGCACCTCATCCCCGTACGAGGCCCAGTTGCGCTCCGAGGCACCGGTGAGATATCCGGCGCGCGCGAGCTCGAGCACCTCCTCGAGGAGCGGAATATCTGCCATCCGCAGCCGCGCGCCAACGCCCGATCCACGACACATCTCGAGCAGGTGACCGAGCAGGCCGAAGCCTGTCACGTCGGTCATCGCGTGCACGCCTTCGAGCCGGGCGAGTGCCGGCCCCGCGCGGTTGAGGCCCGTCGTCGTCTCGATCAATGCCCGGTAGCCCGCATCGTCCAGGCGCTCCTTCTTGAGCGCCGCCGAGAGGATACCGACGCCGAGCGGCTTGCCGAGCACGAGCGCATCGGCCGCCATAGCCGTCGAGTTGCGCTTCACATGGCGCGGGTGCACGAGGCCGAGCGCCGCCAACCCATAGATCGGTTCCACCGAATCGATGCTGTGGCCTCCAGCGATCGGAATGCCTGCCTGCGCACAGACCGCCTCGCCGCCGCGCAGGACTTCGCGGATCGTCTCGGGCGGCAGCACCTTGATCGGCATGCCGAGGAGCGCGAGCGCCATGATGGGGGTGCCGCCCATCGCATAGACATCCGAGAGGGCATTGGCTGCGGCAATACGTCCGAAATCGAACGGATCATCGACGATCGGCATGAAGAAATCGGTCGTTGCAATCACGGCCTGCTCCTCGTTGAGCGCATAGACGGCCGCGTCGTCGGAGGTCTCCGTCCCGACCAGCAGGCGCGCGAAGGGTTGCGCCGGTACCGATCCCTTGAGCAGACTCGCGAGGATGCCCGGGGCGATCTTGCAGCCGCAGCCCCCGCCGTGGGAGAGCGACGTCAACCGAGGCGCGGCCATTTTGGATCCGTTCAAGTCGTCGTACTCCGGGAGAGAACCGGGGATGGCGGAAGGCAGTAGGAGTCGAACCTACCAGGAAGCGTCTGACGCCCCCTTCTGGGTTTGAAGCCCAGCCGCACCACCGGGTTCGTATACCTTCCGCGGTTCCTTTGGCCGAGGATGCCACGCACTATCCTCGCGCAGCACGTGCAGGTCGCGCACGCGCCGCGTATACCCGACACGGTCGAAGAACTCCAGAATCTGAATGGTACGCTTGCGGCCGATGCCGAGCGCGTCGCGAAAGCCCGCCGCGTCGATGGCGTTGTGCTCGCGCGCGCGCCCGGCTGCGAGCGCCGCCAGCTCGTGTATGCGCCCGGCGTCGTAGAAGAGATCGCGGACCACCTGGTAAATGCTGCCCAGCATGAGCTCTTTGCGCAGCACCTGGCGTACGCGCTCTTCCGGCTCGTGCACCGCGGCCGCCAATTCGCGCACCCAGGGCGGGTCGAACCCGCCGGCCTCGACCAGCGGCCGTATTCTCATCATCAGTGCCTGGTCGCTCGGTGACAGGACGACGAGGTGCTCGGGTAGCTGTAACCACGCGCCGTTGCGCACCAGCGCGCGCGCCTGCACGAGCTCGTCGATCAACCGGCGCCACAAGGCGGCCGGTAGATTCGGTGCCACGATGCGCCGTAGCCGTGCGCTGTCCGGACCCGGCTCATCGGGGGTCTGGGCATGGAAGGTGTGCAGGCCGCTCAGGGTGCGCTCGCGCCAGGTTTGCCAGGCCGTGCGCAGGATGACGAAGCGCTGATGGTCGATGTGGAGTGTGACGGCGCTCGTCGGCCATGCGAGATGCTCGGCGGCAATGCCGGTCAGTCGCGCGAGGTCGGACGCGGCCAAGCCCGCCGGAGCGCAGTCGAGCAGGGCCGTCAGCCCCTCACCCGCGATCAGGGCCTCGAGCGCCTCGAGATAGCGCAATCGCTCCGCCGAGCGGCGTCTGCGCGCGGGCGCGTACGGATCGAGCACGACGCCCCCACCGATCGTGCGGGCCGCCGGCGCGTCGCGCACAATCAAACGATCTGCCGGCGCGCAACAGAGCGGCGCTGCGACTACGAGTTGCACGCGGGCGCAGTCGCCGGGTCGCAAGCGCTCGGCCTCCAACGGCACGACGTGGGCGATCGTATGGGCGGTTCCCACGTGTAAGTGCACGGCGGACCCGGACCGAAGCTCGCTGCCGCCATGGGCAAGCAGATGCAAACGAGCATCGATGCGGGTCGTTGGCGCCAGGGCCTGCGGATGGGCGAGCCAGTCGCCACGTGCGATCGCGCTCTTGTCGATACCGACGAGATTGAGGGCGCAGCGCTGCCCCGCGCGCCCGCTGGCGGCGGGCCGATTCTGCGCGTGAATGCTCCGCACCCGTACCGCGCGGCCCGCGGGCATCACGGTGATCGTGTCTCCCACGTGAACCTGCCCCGCGAACACGGTGCCGGCGGCGATCGTTCCGTGGCCGGTGAGGGTGAAGACGCGGTCCACCGCCAGGCGAAAGAGCTTCTCGGACGGTGGACGGTCTGTGCGGCGAGCACAGCGTATCCGGTCGCCTCCAGCGGCCTCGCCGCAGGCCGCTTCGTGCAAATGCTGCCGCAGCTCGCGAATCCCCGGATGATCGGGTGCCGTGGCGATAACGGGAAATATCGGCGCACCCGCGAACGCCGTGCCGGCAAGGGTCGCCGTGATCATCGCCTCGACTTCGCGTGCGCGCTGCCCGTCGACGCGATCCATTTTGGTCAAGGCGATCGCGCCGCGTGTGACGCCGAGCAACTGCAGAATGTCGAGATGCTCGCGCGTCTGGGGCATGACGCCGTCATCCGCGGCGATCACGAGCAATGCAAAATCGATCCCACAGGCGCCCGCCACCATCGTTTGCACCAGGCGCTCATGACCGGGTACGTCCACGATGCCGAGCACCTCGCCGTTCGCCAGCGCGGTATAGGCGTAACCGAGCTCGATCGAGATGCCGCGCGCTTTTTCCTCCTTCAGCCGATCGGTGTCCACACCGGTGAGGGCGCGCACCAGCGTGGTTTTCCCATGGTCGATATGACCTGCCGTTCCGATGATCATGCGCCTCGGCCCGTGCCGCCGGCGTGCGGCAGCTGCAGCTGTTGCCATTGCGCGGCGAAGGCTTCTTCCTCCTCGGCCTCGAGGCAGCGCAAATCGAGCCAGAGCCGCTTCTGCGCCATCCGGCCGATGATCGGGCGCGGCAGGCCACGCAACGCCGCCTCGAGACGCTCGAGACTGCTCCGCCTGCCCTTGACGGCGCCGACCGTGAGACCGTGGCTCGGAAGCTGCTCGACAGGCAGTGCGCCGCTGCCGATCTGGCTGGTCATCGGCTCATCGACCACCTGATAGGCATCGCCGAGCGCGTGTTGGATGATGGGGCGCAGCCGCTGTGACTGTGCGCGGATGAGCGCCGGGTCGCGGGTGAGCAGTCGCAGAGTCGTCAGGCGCTCGGGCAGCAGCTCCGGTGCGCGATACAACGCGAGGACCGGCTCGAGCGCGGCCAGCACCAGCTTGCCGACGCGCAACGCACGCTTGAGCGGATTGGCTTTGAGCTTGCCGATCAGCTCGGCGCGACCCACCACGATCCCGGCTTGCGGTCCGCCGAGGAGCTTGTCGCCGCTGAAGGCGACGAGGTCGGCACCGCCGGCCACGCTGTCACGAACCGTCGGCTCCGGCGGCAGCTGCCAGCGAGCCAGGTCGATCAAGCTGCCGCTGCCGAGATCCACGACGAGGGGGAGGGCGTGCCCGTGGCAGAGCGGTGCGAGCTCGGGTACCGAAACGCTCGCCGTAAAGCCACGAATGGCGTAGTTGCTGGTATGCACCTTCAACAGCAGCGCCGTGCGGGCGCCGATCGCCCCGGCGTAATCGCCGAGATGGGTGCGATTGGTGGTGCCGATCTCACGCAGCTTGGCACCGGCCTGACGCATGATGTCCGGGAGGCGGAACGAGCCGCCGATCTCGACCAGTTCCCCGCGTGAAACGATCACCTCGCGCCGCGCCGCGAGCGAGCTCAGCATCAGCAGGACGGCGGCGGCGTTATTGTTGACGATCGTCGCCGCTTCCGCGCCCGTGAGCTCGCACAAGAGCTCCTCGACCAGCGAATCGCGATCGCCGCGGCGGCCCGTGGACAGATCGAGCTCCAGATTGACGGGGTACCGGAGGGCGTCGATCACCCGGCGGACGGCTTCATCCGGAAGCGCGGCGCGGCCGAGATTGGTGTGCAGCACCGTACCGGTCAGATTGAAGACCGCGATCAGCCGGGGGCGTGCCTTCTCGGCGAGCCGCGCGGCGAGCATCGGTGCGATCGCATCCTCGCTCAGTGCGGCTCGAGTCAAGTTGCCGTTCAGTGCCGCGCGACGGAAATCCTCGAGATGGGAGCGCAGTGCGAGGACGACTTGCGTGCGTCCATGCCGTGCCGACAGCGCCTCGAGCGCCGGGTGGTGCAACAGCTTGTCGAGCGACGGAATATCCGCCGCGCCCGCCAACGGTACATCCACGCCCGACCTTCAGTAGAGCCTAGGGACTCTGCCACAGCAGCGGGTTGCCGCTTGCGCGATGATAACCTTCCGCGCTCATCAGGAGGTCGAGTGCGAGGCTCGCCAGGTCGTCGGCCACCGGCTCGACCGCCATGTCCTTCTCCTGGTAGAGGATCTTGCGGTAGCCGCGACAGCTGGCACAGGCCTCGGCGCGGACGGCCTCCGAGCCGCCCTCGATCCAGTGGTAGGTCAGCTCCTGCGTCGCGAGGCACTGGCTGCACGTGACCCGCACCAGGTGCCACTCGGTCGCGCACAAGGCACAGTGCAGGTAGCGGTGGCCGCTCGAGCCCCGGTCGACCCGGACGACGCTGGCAACCGGTGGCGTGCCGCATACCGGGCAGATCCCAGGCACGTCGAGCGGCGATACCTCGGCGCCGGAGAGGCGGCTCGCCAGCCGCACCCAGTACACTTGCAGCGCACTCATGACAAAGGGGGCGGCCGCGACATCGAGGGTGCGCGCGGTAAGGACGCCCTCGGCGTGCTCCTCGAGCTGCGGAGCAAGCGAGTCGCGCAGCCGGCCGCACACGGCATCGACGCCCGCCGGCAACCGTGGCGTTCGAAGCGCGGCCTCGCAGAGCTCCATCAGGATGGCGCGCCAGGCGGGATCGCGCTCGAGGCCGGCGGCCTGCGCCACGGGCATGCCGTGGGTGCGGGCACGGGCGATCGCCTCATCGGCCAGCGGCGGAACCGTCAAACCCGCGAGCGCGATCTGCTGAGCCTCGGCCACGACCGCCATCAGGCGCAGGTAGTCGGCGATCGCGGCGCCGTGCCCGCGTGCGCCCGAGGCGCTCCAGTGCTTGAGCCGCGCGGCACGCCTCGCGAACACCTGCGCCTCGTCGGGCAGCCGGATGCGCGGGATGTCCCGGTCGGCGAAAGCCTCAATCTGGCTCGGGTCGAGAACGCGCGGCATGCGTGACCTCGCGGAACCAGGCCCGATGGTGCTTCCACGCCCAGCCCGCAGTCACCGTGCCGCGGGTCATGGCGCGCACCGACCCTTTGATCCAGATGCCGGCGTAGACATGCACGATGATCGTCGTGATGAGCGCGAATGCGCACGCCGCGTGAACCAGCACGGCAAGGCGGATCAGCGGGATCGGAAAGTAGCTTGCGAAATACTGCCTCCAGATGATCAAGCCCGTCACCAGCAGCACGGGAAGGGCGAGGACGATCACCAGAAAGACCAGCTTCTGTCCCGCGTTGTAGCGGCCGACCTCGGGTAGACGCTCCTCGTGATTGCTCACGACATCCCGCCATTGCCTGAGCCAGCGCCAGTCGCCCGGCGTCATGCGATTGTCCGCGTGGAGGAGCACGGCCAGGAACGCGAAGGCGATGAACATCGCAAGCCCGAGGAAGGGGTGCAGCAGGCGTGTCCAGGGACCGCCGCCGAAGAGATCGCTGAGCCAGAACAGCCCCGGATGGAACATCGCAAGGCCCGACAGGGCGGCGAGGACGAAGGCGATCGCCACGAGCCAGTGGTTGGTGCGCTGTCGAGCGGTGTAGCGGACGATGGCATCGCCGGTCGGCAGAATGGCGCGGCGATCATCCGCTCGGGCATCGATGCGGCCGGCCTCGGTGCTCATGCGCGCGGCCCCGGACGGGGTGGCGACGGGGGCTGCTTGCGGGCGCTTTGGGCGGCGGCCTCGTCGCCATCCGTGGTCTCGTTGGCGCCGACCCGGATGTAGTGGAAGAAGCCCGTGAGCGCGGCGAAGCCCAGCATCGCGAGCGCGATCGGCTTGCTGATTCCCTTCCACAGGCGAACGGTGCGGCTGATCTGCGGATTCTGCGGCAAGCCGCTGTAGAGCTCCGGCTGATCGAGATGATGCAGCACGTACATCACGTGCGTGCCCCCGACACCGGCCGGATCGTACAGCCCCGCATGCTCGAAGCCGCGCGACTTGAGGTCCTCGATCCGATCGGCCGCGTGCAGCTGCATGTCCTCCTTGGTACCGAATACGAGCGCCCCGGTGGGACACGACTTGATGCAGGCGGGCTCGAGGCCGACGGCCACGCGGTCGGAGCACAGCGTGCATTTGTACGCCTTGTGGTCGCGGCGCGAGATGCGCGGAATGTTGAACGGACAGCCGGCAACGCAGTAGCCGCAGCCGATGCAGTTCTCTTCCTGAAAGTCGACGATGCCGTTTGCGTACTGCACGATGGCGCCGGGCGCGGGGCAGGCCTTCAGGCACCCCGGGTCCTCGCAGTGCATGCAGCCGTCCTTGCGGATCAGCCACTCGAGATTGCCGTTCGGATTGTCATACTCGGCAAATCGCATGACCGTCCAGGACTGCTCGCTGAGGTCCGGTGGATTGTCGTACGAGCCCCTGTTGTTGCCGATCTGATCGCGCAGGTCGTTCCACTCCATGCAGGCGACCTGGCAGGCCTTGCAGCCGATGCATTTGGTCGTGTCGATGAGCTTTGCGACCTGTCCGGTGGCGCCGGCCCGCACCTGCGGCGACGGTAGCGTGGTCGCAGAGCGACGCACGATGTCGAGCGATTGAAGTGCCATGCTACAGCTTCTCGACTTTCACCAGGAAGGTCTTGTACTCCGGCGTCTGGGAGTTGGCATCTCCCACGGACGGCGTGAGCGTGTTCGCCATGAAGCCGGGCTTCGCAAGCCCCGTGTATCCCCAATGGATCGGCACACCGACATGGTGGATCGTCTTGCCCTCCACCTGCAGCGGCCTCAGGCGCTTGGTCACCACGGCGACCGCCTTGATGTAGCCGCGGTTGGATTCGACCTTCACCCAATCGCCCGCCGCGATGCCGAGCTCACCCGCCAGCGCCTCGCCGATCTCGACGAACTGCTGAGGCTGCAGAATGGCATTGAGCCGCACGTGCTTGCCCCAGAAGTGAAACAGCTCGGTGAGCCGATAGGTCGTCCCGACATGGGGGAACTGCTCCGCCTTGCCGAACGCCGCGCGATCGTCCTTGAAGACGCGCACCGCCGGGTTGTTGAGGGCGAGCGGCTGCTTCGGGCTCAGGGGGTTCACCGCGAGCGGCGTCTCGAGCGGCTCGTAGTGCTCCGGAAAGGGCCCTTCCGCCATGCTGCCCCGGGCGAAGAAGCGCGCGACCCCCTCGGGGTTCATGATGAAGGGGCCCATGCCGAGCGCGGGATTCTCGTCGACCTTGTAGTCGGGCACGTCGACGCCGCCCCAGGTGCTGCCGTTCCAGGCGATCAAGCGGCGCTCGGGGTTGAACGGCTTGCCCGCCGGGTCGCACGATGCGCGGTTGTACAGGATCCGGCGGTTGGCCGGCCAGGCGAACGCCCAGTTGAGGGTCTGGCCGATTCCCGTCGGATCCGAATTGTCCCGGCGCGCCATCAAGTTGCCGGTCGGTCCCCAGGCGCCGCAATAGATCCAGCACCCCGAGGTGGTGCTGCCGTCGTTGCGCAGCTCGGCGAACCCGGCGAGCTGCTCGCCCGCCTTGCGCGTCACCGGGCCGGGCTTCGCCGGGTCGGTGAGATCCTTCAGCGCCTTGCCGGAGTACTCCTTCGCGAGCTCCTCGGGTGACGGGCTCTTCGGATTCGCGTACGGCCAGGCGAGCTTCACGATGGGATCCGGATAGGCGCCACCCTCGTCGAGGTAGAGCTGCCGCAGTCGCACATAGAGCTCGCCCATGATCCGAATGTCGGTGCGCGCCTCGCCGGGCGGATCTGCGCCCTTCCAGTGCCACTGCAGCCAGCGCGCGGAATTGACGAGCGAGCCGTGCTCCTCGGCAAAGCACTGCGTTGGCAGCCGGAAGACTTCGGTCTGGATCTGCTTTGGATCCACGTCGTTGTGCTCGCCGAAGTTGCGCCAGAACTCCGAGGTTTCCGTCGCGAGGGGATCCATGACGACCAGGAACTTGAGCTTGGCGAGGCCTGCGTTGATCTTGTGCTTGCTCGGGGCAGCGCCGATCGGATTGAACCCCTGACAGATGAAACCGTTCATCTCCCCGTGCGCCATCAGCTCGAACGACTGCAGCATGTCGTAGGACTTGTCGAGCTTCGGCAGGTAGTCGTATCCCCAATGATTGTCGGCCGTCGCCGCATCGCCCCACCAGGCCTTCATCAGGCTCACGAAGAACTTGTCGTAGTTCTGCCAGTAGCTGAGCTGATTGGGCCGCAGCGGCTTGAACGCCCGCGCCGCAATGTATTTGCCGTAGTCCTGTTCGGGCTCGTTGGGGAGCGTCAGGTAGCCCGGGAGCAAATTCGACATCAGGCCGAGGTCGGTGAGGCCCTGGATGTTCGAGTGTCCCCGCAGCGCGTTCATGCCGCCGCCGGAGACGCCGATGTTGCCAAGCAGCAGCTGCACCATTGCCGCGGTGCGGATGGTCTGCGAGCCGACCGAGTGATGCGTCCAACCGAGCGCATACATGATCGTCATCGCCCGAGTCGCGGTCGCGGTCGAGGCCATCATCGCGGCGATCTGCTGGAATTTCGCCCGGGGTGTTCCGCAGATGCGCTCCACCGCCTCCGGCGTATAGCGCGCATAGTGCTGCTTCATGAGCTGATAGACGCAGCGCGGATGCGCGAGCGTCGGGTCGCTCTTCACGTAGCCGTCGGTACCGATCTGATAGTCCCAGCTCGACTTGTCGTAGCGGTGCTCCTCGGGCTGGTAGCCGGAGAAGATCCCGTCGTCGAAGGCGTAATCGTCGCGGACGAGGAACGTGAGGTCGGTGTAGCTGCGCACGTACTCGTGCTGGATCTTGTCGTTCGCCAGCAGGTAGTTGATGATCGCGCCCAGGAAGACGATGTCGGTGCCGCTGCGAATCGGGGCATACACGTCGGCGACGGAAGCCGTGCGCGTGAAGCGCGGATCGACCACGATCAGCCGCGCCTTGTTGTGCGCCTTGGCCTCGGTGACCCATTTGAAGCCGCACGGATGCGCTTCGGCGGAATTGCCGCCCATGACCACCACGATGTCGGCATTCTTGATGTCGACCCAGTGATTCGTCATCGCTCCACGGCCAAACGTCGGGGCAAGACTTGCCACCGTCGGGCCGTGTCACACACGCGCTTGATTGTCGAACGACAGTATGCCGAGGCTGCGAATGACCTTGTGGGTGAGATAGCCGACTTCGCTGCTCGCGGCGGACGCGGCCAGCATGCCGGTCGTGAGCCAGCGATTGACCGTCAGTCCCTGCGGCGTCTTGGCGATGAAATGGGCGTCACGATCCGCCTTCATCAAGCGGGCGATGCGCCCGAGCGCATCGTCCCAGGTGATCGGTTGCCAGTGGTCGGAGCCCGGCGCGCGGTATTGCGGATGGTGCAGTCGGCTCGGACTGTGGATGAAGTCGATGAGCCCGGCGCCTTTCGGACAGAGCGTGCCGCGATTGACCGGGTGGTCGGGGTCGCCCTCGATATGAAAGATGCTCGACGTCGCGTTCTTGGCTCGATCGCCCCACGAGTACAGGATGAGCCCGCAGGCGACTGCGCAGTAGGGACAGGTGTTGCGGGTCTCCGTGGCTCGCTCGAGCTTGAATTCGCGCACTTCGGCGAGTGCGGCGCCGGGGGAAAAGCCGAGCAGCGCGAGGCTCGAACCCGCCAGGGAGGCGCTCGTCACCGCGAGAAACTGCCGTCGGGTGAGGTCGGTCATTTGAGGATTACCTCCGGGTGTGGGGCGAGTGTACGCCTCGGGATGGGCGGGCTGCCAGACGGCTTGGTTTCATGCGTAACCGCTGCCCGGGGATTCCGTCACGCGCAGCGCATCCATCCCGCGCACACTTTGCAGCACTTACGTCTCAAGGGGCACAGGACATGAAATATCGAAAACTTGGGAACACCGGACTCATCGTGAGCGAAGTGGCGCTCGGGACGATGCAGTTTGGCGGCCAGATGAACATGGGCAACCTCGGCCAGGAGGACACCACGCGAATGGTGAGGCTTGCCCTCGACCGAGGTATCAACTTCATCGATACCGCAGACGTCTACAGCCGCGGCGAGAGTGAGACCCTGGTGGGCAATGCCCTGAAGGGGGTGAGGACGGAGATGGTCCTCGCCACCAAAGCGCGGCTCCCGATGAGCGACAATCTGAATCGCAGCGGTGCGACCCGCGTGAACATCATGCGCGAAGTGGAGGGCAGCCTGCAGCGGCTGCAGACCGATTACATCGATCTTTACCAAGTGCACGGATGGGACAGCAACACGCCACTCGAGGAGACACTGCGGACGCTCGACGATGTGGTGCGGCAGGGCAAGGTCCGCTACATCGGCCTCTCCAACTTCATGTCGTGGCAGGCGGCCACTGCGCTCATGCAGCAGGAGCGTCTGGGGTTGGAGAAATTCGTGACGGCGCAGATGTACTACAGCCTCGTCGGCCGAGGTCTCGAATACGAGTTCCAGTCATTTGCGCAGTACCACAACATCGGCATCCTGGTGTGGAGCCCGCTCGCCGGAGGCTTCCTCGCGGGCAAGTACAGCCGCGCCAACCCGGCTCCGGCCGGCACACGATTCGCGGAAGCCGGTGCGTTCGTACCCTTCGACAGGGAGTTGGGCTACCGCATCGTGGAGGCTCTGAAGGCGGTGGCTGCCCGGCACGAGGCAAGCCCGGCGCGCACCGCGCTCTCGTGGGTGCTGCACCGGCCCGCCATCAGCAGTGTGATCGTCGCCGCCCGGAAAGCGGAGCAGCTGGAGGATAACATCCGAGCCGTGGATCTGCGGCTCTCCGATGAGGACGTGCGGCTCCTCGATGCGGCATCCGACCCGGGCGTGCCGTATCCGAAGTGGATGGTCCTGCAGCTCGACACGGCGGAGGATCCGCGCTCGCGGGCCTTGTATCCGGAGCGCTACGCGGATGGCGGTCCGTGGAAGGATTTGCGTGGCACCCGGTGGGCGGGGTGAGAGACTGTTACGTTCGACGGTAGGTCGATCAGTCCCTGTGACGGGCAGCGCAGGACCGCCATGACGCACTGCGGACTTGCGAAGCGCAGGTGCATCCATAATAGTATTCGCAAGAACTTGGCGATTCGCGGCCCACTCGGGCATGAATGCCGCGAAGCCGCGACGGCAACGCTCCAGACCCTTGGGGTTGCATATGGTCCGCAGAACGATTCAACGAGCGGTCCTCTTCGCAACGGCTCTCGCCGGGACGGCCGCGGCCGTCGTGTCGGAGCCGACCAACGCCCAGCAAGATGCTCCCGTCATCGATTCCGTGACCCTGCGTGAGGAGATCGGGGGACGTTATCCCGTCATTTATCCGGAATTCCATTTCCACGATCCGAGCGGAAGCGTCCGCTTCATCCACCGCGAAGTCGTGGCGACGAACGCGCCGAGAGTCTTCAAAGTGAAAGACGGTGTCATCGACATCTCCGCGAACCAGCAGATCCAGGGCGCGACCTATGTCGGCGGCTGGCATTGCGGTCCCGAAGCCTACTACGTCACCTTGCGCGCGTTCATCATGAATCTCGATGGCCTCAAGAGCAACGTCGTCGAGTACACGATCCACTGTAACGGCGGCTAACGCGCTGCGGACGGCGGCGTATCATCCTGAAGCCCTGTTGCGGCGGTAGGGGAGACATCTTCATGCGCGCTCGACTCTTGGTCCTGTTGCTCGTCGTCGCGACGGGCGTCTACGCGAAGACGACCCTATTGGAGCACGTGCCCCTCCTGTGGAAGCCGACCTCGGAGCTCAGGTTGAGCACGATGCAAATGGCCGACGCGCCGATCCAGTTCGAGACGTTCCAGGACGTCCGCGACGACAAGCAGTCGATCGGCCAGAATCTCGAGGACCCGAAGCCGAAGCCCGTCACGACGACCGACGATGTGGGTGCGTTCGTGAGCACCCATATGCGCGAGCTGTTCGGTCAAGCCGGTCTGAAGACCGTGGACAGCAACGGCGCGGTGACGATCAAAGGCGAGGTGCGACAGTTTTTCGTGAGGGAAACGTCGACCTACAGATCGGTGATCGTCGTGCACATCGCGGTCGTGAGCCGTGACGGCAAGACACTGTGGAGCGGACTCGCTACCGGCGATGCCACCCGCTTCGGACGCTCCTACAAGCTCGAGAACTACTACGAGGTCCTCTCCGACGCGATTGTCAACGCCGTGAGCTCGATGTTGCAGAGCGCGGATTTCCAGCGGGCTCTATCGGGTCGCGCAGCATGAAGCCGATCAAGGCTGCGGCGGTGCAGGCCGCGCCGGTATTCATGAACCTCGATGCCTCGCTCGATAAGGCGGATGCGCTGATCGACGAGGCGGCGCGGTCCGGCGCGGCGCTCGTCGCGTTTCCGGAGACCTGGCTGCCGGGGTTTCCGTGGTTCATCTATCTCGGCACGCCGGCCGAGGCGCTCGGGTTCTTTCCTCGTTACCACGAGAACAGTCTTGCGGTCGATTCACCGCAGATGCGCCGCCTGCAAGCAATCGTCAAGCGGGCGGGGGTGACCGTCGTCATGGGATTCTCCGAGCGTGCAGCGGGCAGTCGCTACATGGCTCAGGCGATCATCGACCCTGACGGAAGGCTTCTCCTCACGCGCCGGAAGCTGAAGCCGACTCACATCGAGCGAACGGTGTTCGGTGAGGGCGACGGCTCGGATCTGGTTGTCGTGGATGCGCCGTTCGGTCGGCTGGGCGCCCTCAACTGCTGGGAGCACGTGCAGCCGCTCATGAAGATGGCGATGTACGCACAGCACGAGGAAGTGCACGTCGCCGCGTGGCCCAGCCTGTCGATCTACCGGGACATCGCCTACGCCCTGGGTCCGGAGGTGAACAACGCCGCCAGCATGATCTATGCGGTCGAGGGCGGTTGCTTCGTGCTCGCACCCTGTGCGGTGATCTCACAGGAGATGTTCGACCTGCTGTGCGACACGCCGCAGAAGGCCCATCTGCTCAACCCACGCACGGACGGGCCTGGCGGCGGATTCACCGTGATCTACGGGCCCGATGGCCGCGCGCTCAGCGAGACACTGCGGGAGGACGAGGAGGGAATTCTCTACGCCGACCTCGACCCGACGTCCATCACGCTCGCCAAGGCGACCGCAGATCCCGCCGGCCACTACGCGCGCGCGGACGCCGTCCGGCTGATCGTCAACCGAAACAGGCGCCGTGTGATGCTCGAGACGGATGAGGCACCGACCGATGAGGGACCGGCGATCGGCGTGCGCTCGGGGAATGGCCACGCTGGCAGAACGCCTCCGTGAGGCTTCAGGTCCCCGACTTAGACAGGTACTCGTCGTGACGCCGCGGCCACTCGGGATAGCCCTCCTGGTTGCGGCCCTCCGGTGTGAGGTCGAGGTAATGATGCGTGCCGAGCAGCATGTCGAGCCCGCGAGCATAGGTGGAGTAGGTCAGTAGGACCTCACCCGCATCATCCTTCGCGAGGACGCTGACGCCCGGGAGCTCCTCGCTCACGTATCGGGCATCCGTCGTGATGGTTCCGAAGTTGTAGTCGATCCGACGTTGCTCGACCTGCTCCTTCGTGAACGAGACGTGGAAGTCGTAGTTGAAATCGGTGCCGAAGGAAGATACCCACTCGAAGCGCCAGCCCATCCGCTTCTTGTAGGCGGAAATCTTGGCAAGCGGCGCGCGGGAGACCGCAACGATCGTCGTGTTGTGGTGCGGGAGGTGCTGGCCCGGTCCATCGATGTGCTCGGCCTGAAAGGAGCAGCCGGGACAGGCGGCTTTCCATTCCGGCCCGTACATGAGGTGATGGACGATGAGCTGTCCGCGACCGTCGAACAAGTCTGCGAGCGACTTGCGGCCGTGCTCGGTGTCGAAGGCGTAACGCTTCTCGACCTTCAGCCAGGGTAGCGCGCGCCGCTCGGCGGTCAGCCGGTCTCCCTCGCGCATGTACGTTTTCTCCTTCTCGAGCAACGCCTTGCGCGCGGCGACCCATTCATCTCGCGAAACGATCCGGTTGGGCTTCATGGTGCCTTCCTCGACGTCCATGCAGGGTATGACGGTCGGCGCGGCGCGCGATCGACACGCGCCCGCCGGCTTCTACGGGGCATGCTGGCCGCCGCGCCCGTCGGGCGCGGCGGCCAGTCCGTCATTTTCCGCTCAGGGATTCTCACCCTGCTGCTTGATCTGCAGATCTCCCGGATTCTCGAGCACCTGCAGGACGACCCGCCGATTCTGCGCGCGGCCCGCTGCGGTCTTGTTGTCTGCGATCGGCATGGTCAAGCCGTAGCCCTTCGCGGTGAGCTCGACCGGCGGGACACCCTGATTGATGAGGTAGTCGCGCACGGAGTCGGCTCGCGCCTGGGACAGCTTGAGATTGTAAGGCGCGGTGCCCGTGGAGTCCGTGTGGCCCTGCACCTCGACGCGCAGGCGCGGATGCGCCTTCAACTCCGTCGCGAGCGGATCGAGCTCCGCAGAGGATTCGGGTGTGAGCATTGCCGAGTTGGTCTTGAAGTGAACGCCGACGAGCGTGATGGAGCCGTGCAGATGTGAAGGCTCCGGGGCCGGCGGCGACGGCGGCGGCGGCGGCGGTGGTGGCGGTGGCGGTGGCGGCGGTGGCGGTGGCGGTGGCGGCGCTGCGGGCGCGGGACGCGGCGCACCGAAGGACAGCTCGAACCTCAGACCGATCAGAACGTCGACGGGCTGCGCCGTGTAGAGGGTGTTGTCATCCCATCGCAGCTTCAGCTCCGGGCGGATCGAGAAGTTGGCCGCGCCCGATGAGCTCTCCCAGGCGTGAATCAACAGACCGGCACCGCCCTGGAGCATGAAACTGTAGCGCCGCGGTCCGACGTTGGGATCATCGTCGATGGTACCGGCGCCGAGGGTGAGGAAGGGCGCGATCGGGCCGTTCCGATTGAAGACGCGCAGCGCGTCGAGCGATGCGGTGCTGATGCGCAGGTGCGAGGGTGTCGAATGGCCGTTGTCGGTTCCCGAGAGGACGTTGATCTCGCCGCTCCAGTCCTCGCTGAAGTTCCTGCCGAAGGCGAGCCCGTACCACAGACCGCTATCGACCGGCCGGGTGGTGTCGACGGCGGTTGCGCCGAGTCCAGGCGCGAGGTACCACTGCCCGACCGTATCGTCTCCGGAGAAGTCCGCGGCGTGGGCCGATGCCGCGAGCAGCAAGCCGCCAAGCAATGCGATGGAATGCTTCATCATGGATCGTCCTCCCTGCGAGGTGTGGACCAACTCACGTTGAGTGCGCGACGGCGCGCACTCCGTCGTACTCCGTCGCTAGCGCCGGGGAGCGAGAATTTCGTCGAGGCGCGGCGGCTCCGACGTGTCACGCTCGAGGTGTGGGTAGCGCAATCCGCCGTGATAATCGATGTGCGCGACGGTGAAGGTGTCGCCCGTCTTCACGATCAACTCGATGGGCGTCGCGCTGGTTCGTGCGGAGCGGATCGCATCCTTCAGCACCTCGGTGCTATAGGCCGTGCCGTTGACCGCCAGGATCTGGCCTCCGGCGGTGAGCTTCGCCGCGTAGGCGGGGCTGCCCCAGAGCACATCGACGATGTTGCCCGTGCCGTCGGGGTCCCGGATCTGCAGTCCGATCGAATAGAACAGGTTGATCCGATGCGAGTGCTCCTCGGCGGTCCTGATGTAATCGCCCGGCGTATCGGTGAACACGAGCCGGTAGCCTCCGCGGTGGAGCCCATCGAGCGGCGCGGGCCGGCCGATGGCGTTCAGGCGCTCGCGCAGGAACGAGGCCCAATCGTAGGGTTGCACGCTGTTGAGGGCGCGAACGACATCCTCGAACGTGTACGTGACCGTCACGAAGCTTCCGTTGTCGATGCCGAAGAACGCGCGAGCAAAATCGTCGAGGGAGCGTCGCCCATGCGAGCGCTCGCGGATGAGCGTGTCGGCGTCGAGCCAGATGAGCGCACCCTCGTCGTAATAGTCCTCAAACCGCTGCCAGCTGCGCCACGGGATGGGGCGGCGCGGATTGATGATCTCGTCGTTCGTCGTATCCTCGAGCGGACGCCACTCGTGGCCGGGCGTGATCTGGTCGTAGGCGGCGATCTCGGCCAGCTCGTCGAGCGCCTGCTGGCGCGTTCGCAGCCCCGAGCGCGCCGCGAGCACCTTGCCCCAGTACTCCGTTTGCCCCTCGTAGACCCAGAGCAGACTGTCCTGCATCGGCACGTTGAAGTTCGGAGTCCACAAGTCCGCCGGCCGGCGGAATTTTCCGTTCCACGAGTGCGTGTATTCGTGCGGGAGAAGGTCCCTGTCCGAAGCATTACGGTCCCACTCGGTGAACGAATCGGGGTCGCTCCCATCCTCGCTCGACTGATGGTGCTCGAGTCCCTGCTGCTGAACCTGATCGCTCAAGGAATACAAGAAGTCGTAGTGGTCGTAGTGGTGCGAGGCGAACAGCTTGTAGGCTTGCTGCACGAGCTGTCGGTATGCCTGCAGCTGCTCCGGCTTCACCGCGAGGAACTCGGGTCGGTCCGCGAACAGGTCGAGATGCACCGGCGCGGGGCCATCGGGATCGAGATCGAACCGCGACGCGTAACGACCCGCATAGACGGGGCTGTCCACCAGGGTGTTGAGACCGACCTGCTTGAACGTGGTGCGTGCACCGCTCGAGCCTTCCGGCTCGAGCGCCGTGCCAAACTGCCAACCCGCAGGCAGCGTGAGACTCGCCTGCACCGGTATCCGGCGGCTGAAGTAGCCCGCAGGGTACAGCACCACGTCGTTCCACTCGATCATCAGCACATTGGGGCTGATCTCGAGGGCACCCACGGCGCGGTTCGGTGGCGACAGGTACTCGAACTGGAGGTCGAGCGTCGCGACACCGCGGGGCACATGAACGCGAAAAGCGTAGACATCGACCGGATCGCGCATCCACGTGACGGGTGTGCCGTTCGACGTGATCGTGAGGCCCGCGAACCGATCGATCGGGCCCTCGGGCGCGTGCGTACCGGGGAGCCATTTGGGATAGAGTAGGACCGTCTCGGGCCCGACTCCGCTCAGGGTTTCGCGAACGTGAATGATTCGTCGGGCGACATCCGTCGCATCGACGTCGAGATGTATCTCCCCCGGGTACGCCCGGTCCCGCGGCTCCGCAATGGGCACGATCGAGGCGATGGCGGAGGGACCGGGGCTCTCCGCAGCGTTTGCCAAACCCATCGCAAACGCGCTGACGGCCAGGACCATGACGGTTGACTTCACGGACTACCTTTCTTGTTGAAGGTGGGCACCCCCATGGAAGGGGCGGGTTGTCCACAGCCCGGGAATTGTAATCGCCCGGCGCCGGCAAGGGAAACCCCGGGATTGGCGGAGAGCCACGTGCCGGCGCTCTCGCGAGCGTAGAATCGCCGTCGCTCAGATCCTCGAGAGCGCTCGATGACGGGACTGACGATGAACCGCGATCCGCGCAACGAAGGCAGAACCATGATCGGGTCGGGGAGAGGCCGACGCCGGCCGAGCCTCATTATCGCGATCGTGGCCGTGTTGATCGCCGTCTACGGCACCACGACGACGGTGTCGTACTACGTGGACTCGCTTTGGTTCGAGTCGCTCGGCTACGCGACGGTCTTCTGGACGCGACTCGACCTGCAGATGGCCATTTTCGGGGTGTTCGCGAGCATCACGTTCCTCGCGCTGTACGGGGCGTTCTGGGCGCTGCGCCCGCGCCAGCTCGACCAGTGGCTCGACGGAGTGGTTCTCATCAACCGGCCGAGGACGGATTTTCCCATCGAGCCGATTCTGAACCTCGTCGCGCTTGTCCTGTCGATCGCGGTCGCCGTCGTGGTCGCCGCCGGCATGACGGCGCAGTGGACGACGATCGCCCTCTGGTGGTTTGCGGCACCTCATGCCGGGGTCCTCGATCCCATCTTCGCAAAACCGGCGAGCTTTTATCTCTTTACCCTTCCTGTGTGGCAGATGATCACCGGCTGGCTGTTGCTGCTCGCCGTGATCGTTTGCGCCGCAGCGGCGGCACTCGTTGCACTGACGAGCGGAGCGCGCGCCCTTGCCATGAGACGCCGCATGTCCGGTCCGACGGCGCCCTGGCGCGGGCTGTCGATCGCGGTCGCCGCGCTGCTGCTCATCCTCGCCGCGCGCGTCTACCTCGGCCGCTTCGACCGGCTCTTCGAGGAGGGCACCATATTCTCGGGCGTGACGTACACGGACGCGCACGTGGTCCTCACCGGTTTGCTCGCGGTCGCCGTTGCCCTCGTTGTCGGGGCTGTGATCGCCGGCGTCGGCGCGTTTCTCGAGCCGGGTCCGAGGTGGCTCATCGGCTCGGTCATTCCGGCGGTCGCCTGCTACGTGCTGCTCGATGTGGCGAGCTGGACGGTGAGCGGGCTCATCGTCAAGCCCAATCAGCTCGTGCGCGAGCGGCCGTTCATCGCCCACAACATCGAGATGACGCGGCGCGCCTATGCGCTCGACCGCATCGAGAAGCAGCCTTTTCCCGCCGACACCGGCATCGAGGCGGTCGAGCCGCGCGCGAACCAGACGACGCTCGAGAACATCCGGCTGTGGGACTGGCGCGCGTTGCAGGACACGCT
>Ga0335074_10000826_pt1 | contig 42462 bp, 36 predicted proteins | sample Lox_Sample_23_FD_206715 | JGI IMG/M metagenome (GOLD analysis project Ga0335074, IMG submission 206715) | Soil microbial communities from Loxahatchee National Wildlife Refuge, Florida, United States - Lox_Sample_2.3 | ecosystem: Environmental > Terrestrial > Soil > Wetlands | place: USA...
GTTCTCATCAACGACGGCGTCAACGACAGCATCGCAGCCGACACGGGAGCCTGTGAGATCAAGCCCACCTGGAACGCCGCCATATGCAAGGGCGATGTTGGACGCCTGGATATTGGCGGCCCCGGTGGTTTCGGCGGTTTCGGCCGCGCTCGCGGCGCAGGTCCTGCCGGAGGCGCACCCGCCGGTCCTGGCTTGGCGGCGGGTCGTGGCGGGCCCGGCGCGCCGGCTGGTCCGCGGTTCGGCGGTCCCCCGGGACCTCCTCAGCCGCCAGTCGTTCTCAGCCGTAACGGCAAGCAGTACAACTTAACCCGCACCAACGTACGAGCCGGTACCGAGATCAAGGTGACCACCGAAAGGCCGAGCGTGAACCTCAGGCTGAGTGAACTGGATAGAGGCTCGTGGGTGATCTTCCAGCTGCCGGGATTCACCACCGCAGCCTCGGGCACGCCGCAGGACAGCCTGGATGCGCTGCGCAAGGCCAGCGAGACCTCGTACTTCAAGGACAAGGATGCCCTATGGGTGAAGGTGGTCTCCAACGGTAACGGTGCCAATCCCCCCTATGGCGGCGGCTCAGGCCCTGGTGGCCCTGGTGCTGGTGGCGGAAACAGCGTCCAGGTCAGCCGGTAAGTTGCACACTGGTCTATGAGCAAGAGCCCCCGGCGCAGTCCGGGGGCTTCTCCCCCAGTACCTCATCGAAGCGGTACCACCCTTGCGCCACAGCGTCACAACGCCAGTGCCATCACAATCCGCCCTCGCATGCTTCTTCAGTGCCTCTCAGACTGTCAGCTCCCGCGGGCTATTTTTGGCGAGCAGAGGCGGGCTCATTTTGGATAGCGCCTCAGCTTGTCGCCTCTGGAGCAAGGTTTTCGCGCCCTGATATCGCCAGTCGTATTTGTGCGCGCAGGCGGATTCTTCGAGAATTTTCTTTACGGCTTGCAGGTCGCCCGGGGCGGAGCCCGTCTACTACAATCCGGCAAACCGGAAATCGACCCTGGTCGCGACGAACGACATCGGCGCGGAGGTCGCAACCCTGTTGACCGGGCCAGCGTGGTCAGGACTGCGCGTTGTCGAGCTTGGTTCGATGCTCACCGCGGATAAAGTCGCGGAGCAATCGGGTGAAGTCCTGAATCTCGACGTGAAAGGCCGCGTGCAGGGTGGGCGGAAGCGTTCGAGCAGAAAGCCGTCGCGGCGTGAACCGCGACGTTCACACCAATGAAGGTCGAGATCGAACGTGAAGGTTCTCCGCGACGCCCTGACGAAAGGCAATTCCGGCCGATGTCATCGACCTCCTCACCTTTCCCGTGAGCAAGGGGTCCCGGAGATAGAGGATGCCGCGGCATGCGGCTGGCTCGGGGTCCGCTATGGGGAGATTGGGAGACACAGTCGAACCGCCGGATCTGGCCGTTCAGACCCGAACGCGATCAACCTCTCTATGTCTTCGATCGTCTCGGAAGCGGACCCTCCACCGAATTGCATTATCTCGTTTCACGACCGCCCCACCATTGAATGATCCCGATCTTGGAAGGCATCGGGTGGGTGCGAAGAGGGCGACACCAGCGCGCTTGCGTGGTATAGTATGATTGCTAGAAATAAACGTGGAAAGGTACGTAATTGTGGCCGCTAAGCGCAAGACGGCTCGGGAGAGCATCCGGGCCTATCGACAGCGAATGCGACGCAAGGGATTCCGTCAGGTGAATCTATGGGTCCCCGACACCCGAGCGCCGGAGTTCGTCAAGGAATGCCGCCGACAGTCGCGGTTGGCATCGGCGACGGAGCCGAACGAAATCGATGAGCTCCTGTCGGCCGCGGCACGTTCGGTGGACGGATGGACGTAAGGCGCGGCGACGTCCTAACAGTTGCATTGCCCGGCAACTACGGCAAACCGGGACCGGCTCTGGTCGTGCAGGCGGATCTGTTCAACGCGACGCACAGCAGCGTTACGCTCCTACCGCTCACGAGCACGGTCGTGGACGCGCCGTTGTTTCGCATGACCATTGATCCGAATCGCGACAACGGACTCACGCGTGTCTCTCAGATCATGGTCGATAAAATCATCACGGTTCCGCGCGACAAGGTTGGAGCGCCAATCGGTCGACTCGAGGACGACGCGATGCTGCGGGTGGGGCGCGCCCTGGCGGTCTGGCTGGGGATTGCCTGAGTTTCGCTCAGTGTGCGTGCGCGGTCCGTAGATTTTTTGAAGAGTTCCGGCGTCGCAGGGAATTGCATTGAATTTGCACTGAGAGGCCGAAATCGGTGGCCAGAGTTGTTGAAGTCCGCCGGTGCTCAGTGCACGAAAATCTGCTGGTCGCCGGGTCCGCAATTACCCGAGCGCTTCGACCATAGATCGGTCGCACCCTAGCCCTTCGCCGGCAGCGCCTTGATCCACCGCAGCAGCGGCCCGGTCAGCTGCTGATCAGGCGTGCCGACCGCCATGCCCTCGGAGAAGTGGTTGGAGTCCTTCAGCTCCACAGACTTGGGGCAGCGGCTCTTGGTCCGGCACAGGCCCGCGATCAGGACGCTGGCCGTGGCCTTCATCGGCCGTGGATCGAACTCTGCATAGCCGTAAAACAGCGGGTACGGACTGGCGGTCAAGCGTGTGATCTGCGCCGACGCCGAGCCGAGATCGGCGTCCTGGCCATAGTAGGGGTTCGGGCGGGCGCCCGGGGCGGTGGAATACGCTGGCGAGAGCAAGATCACGCCCTTGACCGAGGACGCCTCCGCGCCCCGCACCTCGGGATGGGCGGCGTAGTCGGCAACGTGGTTGGCGCCGGCCGAATGGCCGAACAGCACGATGCGGTTGGGATCGCCGCCGTAGCGGGCGATATTGGCCTTGGTCCAGGCGATCGCCGAGGCCAGGTCCTTGACGCCCGCCGGCCAGGGGTCCTTCGGCGCGAGGCGATAGTCGATATTGACCCCGACCATGCCGTTCTTGGCCGCCCACAGGGTGATGTTGTCGGGGTAGAAGGCGCCGTGCTTGTCACCGCGCGTGAAGCCGCCACCGTGCACGAACAGCAGCACCGGCAGCTTGTTGCCCCTGGCTCCGTCAGGCGTGAACACGTCGAGCTTCTGCAGGCGGTCGGAGCCATAGGCGATGTCTCGCTGGATGCTGACGCCGGCCCAGGCCTCCTTCGGGAACATTGGCGCGTAGAGCTTTCCGATCGTGGGGTCCATGGCCTGGCCCGCGGCGCGGACCTTCTCGGCGATGTTGACGGGAACTTGCGCACTGCTCGCCGTGGCGAGCAGTGCAAAGCCGCACCCGGTCGCGATGAGCCCTGTCTTCATCCGATCCTCCCGGAGGTCCGATCAGTCGCCGATTCTGAGGCACGCAGGATAGGGGCAAGTTTGAAAGACCGTCAATCCGAGGTTGGCGCCCAAGACACCCCCGTCGGCGGCCCGTAGTCTTGATGCCAAGCGCACGATCGCGCTGGATGCGATGAGTAAAAAAGCAGGTTATCACCTTGAACGGACGGCCGGTCTCCATGCTCTGGCGACCGTAACCGGCGCCTTCAGTGCACGCGCGCCCTCAGATTAAGTAAGCGGGTGAAGGCCTCCGCCTTCACCCGCAGTCTACTTGTGGATCCTCAACACCACGCCGGCGCCGACGGTCCTACCACCCTCTCGAATGGCAAAGCGCTGACCGACCTCCATCGCGATGGGGTTGAGCAGCTCGACCGCAACCACCGTGGTGTCACCCGGCATCACCCTTTCGATGCCGACAGGCAACGTCAGCACGCCCGTCACGTCCGTCGTCCGGAAGAAGAACTGCGGCTGGTAGCCTTTGAGGAACGGCGTATGACGACCGCCTTCCTGCTCCGTCAGCACGTACACCTCGCACTCGAACAAGGTGTGCGGTGTGATGCTGCCAGGGCTCGCAAGCACCTGTCCTCGCTCGACTTCCTCGCGCTTGACGCCTCGAAGGAGAATGCCGACGTTGTCGCCCGCGCGCCCCTCATCGATGAGCTTGCGAAAGATCTCGACGCTGGTGCACGTGGTCCTGATCGTCGGCCGCAGGCCCACGATCTCGACCTCGTCGTTCACCCGAACGAGGCCGCGCTCGATCGGACCAGTGACCACCGTGCCGCGACCCGCGATCGAATACACATCCTCGACGCGAAGAAGGAACGGCGCGTTGATTAGCCGATCCGGCAGCGGGATGTATCGGTCCATCTCCGCTACCAACCTCACGATGGACGGTACGCCGAGCTCACCTCGATCGCCCTCGAGAGCGAGCAACGCACTGCCTCTGACGACCGGCGTGCTGTCGCCCGGAAAACCGAGCCGCGTCAGCAGTTCACGTATCTCCATCTCGACGAGATCGAGCAACTCCACATCCGTGACCAGATCGGCCTTGTTCATGAACACGAGCATGTGCGGGACGCCGACCTGACGTGCGAGCAGAATGTGCTCGCGCGTCTGCGGCATCGCGCCGTCGGCGGCGGAGACGACAAGAATGGCCCCGTCCATCTGAGCCGCGCCGGTGATCATGTTCTTCACGTAGTCCGCATGTCCCGGACAGTCGACGTGAGCGTAGTGGCGCGTCGCCGACTCGTACTCGACGTGTGCCGAGGTGATGGTGATGCCGCGCTCGCGCTCTTCGGGTGTCTTATCGAGGTCACTCACGCCCAAAGACTTTCCGCCGTGCAGCTCCGCCATCACTCGGGTGAGTGCCGCCGTCAGCGTCGACTTACCGTGGTCGACGTGGCCTATGGTCCCAATGTTCATGTGCGGCTTCGTGCGCTCGAACTTCTGCTTCGACATGGTCACTATCTCCTTCGTGAGTCCACTTTCACTATGGCCGGTGGACTGGCGACCACCTGCCACGGAGATGCGGCAGGGTTTCCTAGGGCTGGCGGCCCTCGAGAGCCGCCGCGCCGGCGTCCGCGCACACGGCGCCGTCAACGCGCCTCGCGGCCGCGCCAAACAGAGCAATGGCGAGGATCCTGTCAACGCACATGTCTTCGATCCTTATCGGATTAACTAAGGCGTACTCAAAAGCGACTGATGAAATCTCATCCCACAAACGACAAAGCCCCCTCCGGCGGGACCGAAGAGGGCTTTGGGTGTTCTTGCAGCCTTAAGTGGCGCTCAAACGCTAGGCACGACCCTCCCGTCCCTGCTGGGGCAGGCATTCCGACGTACCGAATCGTGTGGAAATGAAGCGCATACGGGCCAAGTCTGAGGATGGCTCGATACGAAGTCAAGAAGGCAGCTCACAGGATGAAGCGCGCGGAAGAAATCGGGATGATGGGCCCCGTGGTCACTAATGACCCAATGCCCTGAAGCGCCGCGTCGCTAAGACGACCCATACGCACAGTGCGGAGAGACCCAGTGGAACCAACACTGCTGAGCGGCGATGAGACCTCCGTTGCCGCTCGAGCTCCGATCGGTAGAACGCAACGCAGGCATTCGTCCTCTCCCTCGGTCAGCGATCTGCCTCGCGCTCGTCGATAATGCGATATGACTTGCCACAGATAGTATCCCGCGCCAATGAGCCAAACGCATTGCGCAAGCCGAATGTCCGTGCGAGTGACAGCCATCGGGATGTTGCGTGAGAATGGGTGGTGCGCTACAAGAGGCTGGCTACGAGCTCGTGGAGGTGATGGTTGTGTGCAGGAGCATCAAGACGCTTTTTAATTTCGCGCCACCGGCGACAGAGGAGGAGATTCGGGCCGCGTCACTCCAGTTCGTCAGGAAACTCAGCGGCTTCAACAGCCCATCGAGGGCAAACCGGGCCGCCTTTGAGCGCGCCGTCGACGAAGTGGCCGCCTCGGCCCGAGCGCTCATCGACGCACTGGTGACCACAGCTGAACCACGCGACCGCGAGATAGAGGCAGAGCGAGCACGAGCAAGAACAGCGGCGCGGTTCGGCGCACGGTCCTAGGTAAGGGCGTGCAAGCGACCCGAGACAGCCATCGGGATATATCCGCAACTGACGCGCGAGGATGCGGCGCCCAACGACTGCGGGCGTCAGCGCACCAGTCTGATAATCTTCGCGGATGCGGTGCATCCTGCTCGCGACGATCGGCTCTCTGGGAGACCTGCATCCGTATCTAGCCGTCGGAAAGGCACTCGTGGCGCGCGGCCAGCCCGTGCGCGTCGCTACCTCGATCGATTATCGCGCGCGCGTCGAGGCGGCCGGTCTCGAATTCGCACCGCTCGCACCGTCCATCGCCGAGCTCGGTGACCGCGAGCAGATTGCGCGGCGATTCTTCGATCCTCTGCGCGGACCTCGGCGCCTGATCGACGCGATGGTGATGGCACCGCTGCGCCGTGCCTACGCCGATCTGCGCGTCGCCGCCGAAGGCGTGGCGCTTGCCGTTTCACATCCGATCACTCCGGCGCTCCCCCTCGTCGCCGAAAGTCGCGGGCTCCCCTGGCTCTCGAGCGTCCTCGCTCCCTACAGCCTGTTCTCGAAAACCGACCCTTCGGTGATCCCGGGCCTCGAGTGGCTGCAGCGACTGCCGCGCTTGGGCGGCTGGCCGTACGGCCTCACGCTCGCCTTCGTGCATGCGACCATGCGGCTTTGGGAGCGGCCGCTGCGCATGCTGCGCGCAGAGCTGGGGTTTCCATCGGTGAGGGGAGCGCTGTATGAGCAGTTCTCGGCCCGTGGCACGCTCGCGCTGTTCGATCCGGTGCTCTCCTCACCCCAAGCGGACTGGCCCGCTCGGACGCTGCTCTGCGGCGCGGCCCTGCACGACGCTCCCGATCCCCAGGACGCTCAAGATGCCAGCGCGGCAACCAGTGAGGCGCTCGAGAGGTTTCTGGCGGAGGGCGATCCGCCCGTGGTTTTCGCGCTCGGATCCTCCGCCGTCTGGCTCGCCGGGGACTACTGGAAGCACGCCATCGCCGCTTGCCAAATCCTTGGCATTCGCGGACTGCTGCTGACGGGTATGCCGGTCGAGCAGCAGCTTCCCCCGAACGTCGCCGCTTTCAACTACGTGCCGTATTCCCGCGTGTTCCCCCGCGCGGCAGCCATCGTTCATCAAGCCGGGATCGGCACGCTGTCCTTCGCTCTTCGCTCCGGCCGCCCGCAGCTGCTGACCCCTGCTGGATTCGACCAGCCCGACAACGCCGCGCGTGCCGCGCGCCTGGGCGTGGGACGTGTCCTGCCATTGCGCCGCGCGCACAGCGCCACCCGGATCGTGCGCGAGCTGCGAGCCCTGCTCGATGATCCCGCGCATGCGCGGTCCGCCGCCGAAGCCGCGGAGAAATTGCGCGGTGACGACGGCGCTGCAGTGGCCGCACAGCGCATCGTCGACTCCATGAATTAGAGCCTCGCGTGCGGCTGCGCCCGATCTGTTCTTCGCCCATGCTTGCGCAAACGAGCGACCGTGACGTCGCGCACCTCCGGTGAGTTGCGAAACGGACGGGCGCGGGTCGACGCGCGGGGGCAGTGTGTCCGGGTTCGCGGCGGACGCCGCAGCCGAATACCATTACCGTCGCCGCCCAAGGAGTTCTTCACATGAGACTCGTGCAGCAGCTGTTCGTGGCGGCCGCCGCAGCACTCGCCGGATTTGCCGCCGGCGCGCCAGCCGCGCAGGGAGCCACCACCGCCATGACCGCCGATAATCCCTTCGCCCACCCGAGCACGCTTCCCTTCGGGCTGCCGCCCTTCAACCGCATCCACGACGGCGACTATCTGCCCGCCTTCGAGGCGGGCATGCGCGCGCAGCTTGCTGAGGTCGCATCGATCGCGCACGACCCGCGCCCACCCACCTTCGACAACACGATCGTGGCCTTGGAGCGCTCCGGGCAGCTATTGCACCGTGTCGAGCGCACGTTCTCCAACCTCAACTCCTGCAACACCGATCCGCAGATGCAGCAGGTCGACACCGAGATGGCCCCGAGGCTGGCGGCGCACCAGGACGCGATCTTTCTGAATCCAGACCTGTGGAGGCGCGTTGACACGCTCTATAACGAGCGTGCCGGGCTGCATCTCGATCCGGAGTCGCTCGAACTCCTCAGCCGCTACCACGTGCGCTTCGTGCGCGCCGGCGCGCAACTCTCCGAGGCCGACAAGGCGCGGCTGCGGCAACTGAATGAGCGGATCTCCTCGCTCATGACGCGCTTCAAGCACAACGTGCTCAAAGCGACCGTCGACGGTGCAGTGGTGGTCGACGAGGCGAGCGAGCTCGCAGGACTCACCCCGGTGCAGATCGGAGCAGCAAGGGCCGCGGCCGAGCGCCGCGGGCTCGAGGGCAAGTGGCTCATCGCGCTGCAGAACACCACCAATCATCCGCTGCTCGCCAACCTCACCGATCGTGCGCTGCGTGAGCGCATCTACAAGGCCTCCAGCGGCCGCGGACTGGCTGCCAACGCCGACAACCGGCCGGTGATCGCCGAGCTGGTCAAGGCCCGGGCCGAGCACGCGGGGCTCCTCGGCTCAGCGAATCATGCCGCCTATGTGCTCGCCGATGAGTCGGCGGGCACCCCGGCCGCCGTCGAGGACATGATCCGCCAGATTGCGCCGGCGGCGCTGGCGCGCGCGCACGAGGAGGCCGCCGACATGCAGAAGCTCATCGACGCGCAAGCCAGGGCGCGTGGCGTCGCGCCTTTCAAGCTCGAGCCGTGGGACTGGTTCTTCTACTCCGAGCAGGTGCGCAAGGCGCGTTACGACTTCGACCAGGCGCAGGTAGCGCCGTATTTCGAGCTCGAGCACGTGCTGCACGACGGCCTGTTCTGGGCCGCGAACCAGCTGTACGGACTCACCTTCGAGGAGCGCAAGGATCTGCCGGTCTACCAGCCGGACGTGCGGGTCTTCGAGGTGCACGACGCCGACGGCAAGCCGCTCGCGCTGTTCCTCGCCGACTACTTCGCGCGTGACAACAAGCAGGGCGGGGCATGGATGAACAGCTACGTCGAGCAGTCGCACCTGCTCGGGGAGCAACCGGTGGTCGCGAACCACCTCAACATCCCGAAGCCCGCGCCGGGACAGCCGGTGTTGCTGACGTTCGACGACGTGACCGGCATGTTCCACGAATTCGGTCACGCGCTCCATGGGATGCTCTCGAACGTGCGCTATCCGACCCTGTCGGGCACCAATGTGCCGCGCGACTTCGTCGAGTATCCCTCGCAATTCAACGAGATGTGGGCGCGCGAGCCGGTGGTGGTCGCACACTACGCGCACGACTACCGCAGCGGCGCGCCGATGCCGCCCGAGCTGCTCGCCAGCGTGCTCGCCGCGCAGAACTTCAACCAAGGCTACGCCACCCTCGAGTACCTCGAGGCTACGCGCATCGACATGGCCTGGCACCTGATCACCGCCGCGCAGGGGCCGCTGCCGGATGGGGTGCCGGCCTTCGAGCGGGCGGCGCTCAAGGCCGCGGGGCTCGAGTATCCACCGGTGCCGCCGCGCTATCACTCACCGTACTTCTCGCACATCTTCGCGGGCGGTTACTCGGCCGGCTACTACGCTTATCTGTGGAGTGAGGTACTGGCGCGCGACACCGGCCGATGGTTCCACATGCACGGCGGATTGACGCGGGCCAACGGCGAGTATCTGCGCAAGGTGGTACTGTCGCGCGGCCGCAGCGAGGATCCGCCGCTGCTATTTCGCAAGTTCTACGGCCAGGCGCCCGACATCGCTCCGCTCCTCGAGTATCGCGGGCTGAGCGGCGGCGGCTGACCGCGCCGTGCCCGCTCCGCGGGCAAGCTTTTCGCGGTCCGCATGTCGACGGCCGAGGCTACGCCGCCCAACGGGAGCTTTCTGCGGAGAGAGATCACCGCCCCTCGCGGCGTCTACAGGCACGAAACGCAGCGTGAATCCGTCAGGGCTTGTTTTCTGCGGCCTCACCTTCTTACAGTGTGCATGGGTGAGGGCACCGCGTGCGTGGCGACCGGCGTACCCTTGCTGCCGGCCGGAGTCGATCAGCACCCGTCGAGATCACTCAGAACGTTACGGATGACGTGCATCCGGACGGAAATAGCGATGCGTTGCGGTCCGGCTTAGCGGAGTGCGCGGATCGCCGAGGCGCCGACCGTGCGATATTTCTTGGTTTGCGTGCTGTTGAGCTTGGTGCAGGCCCAGGCCAGAACGGCGATGGCCGTCGACGTCATTTTTGAGCCGCTCGCCAGCATCACGAACGACCGCAACGCGGATTTGCAAAACCTCGGCGTTCTTCTGGTCTTGGGGCGAATTGTCGGCCTGCGATTTGACACGATCAACGGCAAGAATCCCCATGAAGCCTATTTTTCGCTTCACGACATGGAAAGAGGCGCGGTGCTCGATGGCGATGGCAAGCACAAGGCCATTGTTCTGCGGGGGTCCATCGACCCAACGGTGGGCAACGCAGACCTGGTTATCACGTATCTTTCAAATGGACTGTCGGGAAGGCACAAAGACTGCCGCGCGGACATCGTGCGCGACGAGAGAGGGCAATGGCATATCGTGAACATTTACGACCACCGGTGGGTTGACCATCTCATTGTTCAGACTTGGAAGCTGGGTATTTCGACAATCGAAGGGATTTGCCCTCGCTGAGTCCAAGTCGCGGCGCAGCACACGCAACGCATGATTTACAATCTGCCGCCCTCGCCAGGCAACGCCTTGTCATGCCGTACACACCGATACTCGCAACGCTCGGCTACGTACTCTCCCCTGACCGCAAGCGGGTGCTCATGATCCACCGCAACGCGCGCGACGACGACCATCATCTTGGCAAGTACAACGGCCTGGGCGGCAAGCTCGAAGCGAACGAAGATGTTTGCGCCGGGATACGCCGCGAAATCAGGGAGGAAGCGGGCATCGAGTGCCTCGATTTGAACCTTCGGGGCACCATCAGCTGGCCCGGATTCGGCAAGGGGGGCGAAGACTGGTTCGGGTTCCTGTTTGTCGTCACGCGCTTTGGCGGTGTGCCGCTCGAGCGCAATCCGGAAGGCACGCTCGTATGGGTCGAAATCGAAAAGGTGGCTGAGCTGTCCTTGTGGGAAGGCGACCGTTCCTTTCTGAAGCTCGTATTCGATACCGACCCGCGTCAGTTCCACGGTGTGATGCCGTACCGCGCCGGACGGATGTTGAGCTGGACATATAGTCGGATCTGACCGGGCTCTGCGCGCGCGCCGGTGCATCGAGTTGGAGGGCGTGCGGCGTACCTGAACGCCGCAACCATGCTCGACCTACAGCCCACCCTCGCGGGCACACACATCACGCTGCGGCCGCTGGTGGCGCCGGACTTCAACGCGCTGTTCGCCGCCGCATCGGACCCGCTGCTCTGGGCCCAGCACCCCGATCCGGGCCGCGGCACGCGGGAGGGCTTCCCGCCGTTTTTCGACGATGCTCTGAAGTCAAAAGGCTGCCTGGTCGCGATCGATACCCCCGGGCGGCGCGGCGAATGCCGAAATGAAGCGGCTGATGCTCCGGCACGCCTTCACGGACGTGCGGGAGGTTCCCGCGCTGTGGGCGCTGGGTGCCGTGCCGGGGTACGGGCCGGAGCCTTGACGGAACGCACCGCGAGCAGAATAGGCATCGACCGCGCGCCGCTGCCTAACAGTTGAACCGCAGCTCGACCCGGCCCCATACCTCGACGGGTTGTGTCCACAATGGCGGTGCGAACCGCCAGAGACTCGCGGCGTGCAGGGCCGCTCCATCGAGCTGCGGAGAGCCCGAGCTCCGAGCGACTGTGATTTCGGCGGGTTGGCCACCCGGGTCTATCCGCAGATCGAGCACGACGGAGCGCACCATGCCGGGCGAAGTGCATTCGATGGGGTAATACACGGGACGGAACCAGCGAATCATCTGCAAATTCGATCGCCTCGGCGGGGATTGCGTGGCCGGCCGGCCGTGTTGGAGGGGAATCTGCGTCTCCGGCGGATCGGGTCGCGCGTCCGTTACCGGCGTGAACTGCGACAATGTCGCAGCCCAGCCCGGCGCACTCGGCCAGAGATCGATGGGAGGAAACTTCCAATGGCGGGGCGGGGGAGTCCGCTTCATTTCTGCGTCGGGCCACCAAGGTTTTGAGGAGATGCCGACGCTACGGGGTACCCACACCTTCGAGACGATTGGCCGGAACATCGGGGGCCCATTCGCGCGGGATCCCCGCGGTGCGTGCATGTGCGCGATCCCGTAGAGAAGCGCGCCGTGGCCGATCGCGATGACAGCGACCACGACGATGTAGAAGCGCCACGATCGAGCGACACGGACGTCGTGAACCGCCAGTGAGTTGCGAAATGTCATGGAGCACGAGCGCCTGCGAAGAGCGACAATACGCTGATAGTGCGCGCGCACCCGCGTGCATCGATCGCACCTCTGGTGCGTCCAGTAGGCGCATAGTAGGCTGAGAAGGCCCTAACAGGGGAGCAGCCTCGGCCAGGTGCGTTGCCTCCCAGAGGCTCAAATGCTTCCTTTCGTGCACCCGGAGACGGCTTGAGCGGAAGCCCTGCAAGCCAGGACCCGGAGCTCTTGCGCCGCCTGTTGCGCGCGAAGGACCGGATGGATGCCGCCTCGCACGAGGACTGGCCCGTCGAGCGGCTGGCGCACGTCAGCGGCGTTTCCGTGGCCCACTTCGCCCGATCGTTCAAGCAGGCCTTCGGTGTCCCGCCGCACCGGTACCTGCTCACACGGCGCATCGAACGGGCGACGGCGCTGCTCCGTGACACCGACCTGTCGATCACCGATATCGCCTTCCACACCGGCTGGGCGAGCTTGGGCACCTTCGGGCGCACCTTACACGACGTGACCGGCGAGAGCCCGGGCGCAATTCGGATGCGCGGGCGGGCCAGCCCGCGCGAAGTCGGCCGCGTGCCTGCCTGCTTCCTGAGCGCCGCGGACCGGCCCGACCTCACGATCGCAGTTTCGGAGAAGCGACGTCGGTTGGCGGGCGGTATAAACGGCTCCGAAGAGTAAGGAGATCCGATGAGCCAGGGTGTCGAAGTGGTCGGTTTGTACGTGCGAGATCAGGAGGAAGCGCTCGCGTTCTACGTCGAGAAGCTTGGGTTCCGCGTCCATACGGACGTACGGAACGGCGCCTATCGCTGGCTCACGGTGCAGCACCCGGACCAACCCTCGTTCCAGCTCGGCCTGTTCGCGCCAGGGCCGCCGGTGCTCGACACGGAGACGGCGCAGGCGCTGCGCACCATCGTTGCCAAAGGCGCGATGCCTCCACTCGTGCTGGCCGTGGACGACTGCCGCGCGGCCTACGACCGGATGCGCGCCCGGGGAGTGGAGTTCACGCAGGAGCCCATGAGCCGCTATGGCGGCGTGGATGCCGGCTTCCGCGATCCGTCCGGAAATGGGTGGAAGATGATCGAGGCGCGTCGCCCATAAGGCGGCGGCCGACGCAGGCAGGCGGCCCGTCCTTCCCGCACGCGATCAAGCTGCGTCATGTCCTTTGCATCGTTCCGATCTCGCAGGGGTGGCTAATCGCTGCGCAGCGTCGAGAGCCTCTGCAGTACGCCGGCATGATCGACTTCGAGGCGGAAATCGATCGGCTGGCAACAGATCTGGCAGTCCTCGATGTAGCGAGCGGAGCCGGAACTGGTGTCCAGTTGCGTCTCGAAGCGCTCGCCGCAATACGGGCACTCGACCACGTGAAATTGAACGCCGCCTGGGGCACCGCCTTGGTCCGCAGATGAGCAGGTGTCGATCACCGGCTCGAGACCGTACTGGACATCGATGCTGTGCGCATCGCTCAGGTTCGCCTCGAGCTTGGGGCGCGGCTTGCCAGGAATGGGCCGTTTCATGAGAGCAACGATCTACGCGGCAGCGGACGCTCGTCAATGCCCGCATGCGCGGCCGCGGTGGTGGTATAGTCTGCCGGCATCGAATCAGAATAATGGCGCCTGCCGCGATGAGCGCAGCCAAACCGTCGCAGAGAGCACTCACGTCCTTGCTCGCCGGTCTGATTTCCCTGGTCGCACTCGGCCGAGCGGTTGCGAGCGACAATTCCAACTCGACGCTCCAGGTGTTCGACCTTCTGGCGCAAGCCGGCAGCAGCCCCCTCACGAACGTCGCACCGCCACCGATCGTCATCATGCCCAAGCCGCCGAGCCTGCAAGTGCTGGAGCAACAGCTCGCCACGGATGAGCAGACCCTCGCCGAGCAGCAGTCTGGACTCACGTCCGCGCAGAGTATGCTCGCGTTCTTCGAGGGTCAGGCTTCGGCCCTTGCGCAGGTCGCGCAGGATCAGGGAGCCCCGGCGGCCGAGAGGACCCAGGACGCCGAGGAGGTTCAGGAGCTCAACCAGATGAACATACCGCAATGGCAGCAGGCGGTCGCGAGCGACCAGAAGCTCGTGGCGACGATACAAGCGCAGATCACCACGCTCCAATTCCAGATCGCGGCGGCTCAATAGAACGGGCATTCTCGGCCTCACGCGCTGCCGCACCGGGACTGCAGGGGGTTGGTTATGTGCAAGCTTCGCGCCCGGGCAGTTGCGGCGGCCGCGACCGCGGCGCTGTTTGCGATCGCGGGCCCGCCATCGGTCGGCCATGCGGCGGCCTTCGACCAATGGGCGCTGTGTATGGACGGTGATGTTCCCGCGCTCGCCGTCCGCGCATGTTCCTCGATCATCGACGCCCGCCGGGAGTTGCCGGACAGCTTGCCGTATGCGTACGTCTATCGCGGCAGAGCGTATCTGGCGCTCAAGCAGACGGATCTCGCCTTCGCCGATTTCACCGCGGCGCTCCAGTTCTCTCCGCCGCTCGCCCACGCGCACTTTGGTTTGGGCGCGATCTATCAGCTGCGCGGGGACTGGACCCATGCCGCGAAGGAGTTTGCTCTCGCGGCTGGGAGTCTCAGCGAGGACGCCGACATCGACGGCTTCACCGCGGATGCCGAAGGTACGTTTCGGGCCAATTCGTTCACGGAACGTGGCACCTCGCTCCTCCGGAGCGGCGACCTGCCGCAAGCGCTCGCGAATCTGAACGAGGCCATCACGCTCTGCCCGACCTGCAGCGCCCCGGTTCGCGAGAAGGCCCGGGTTCTGGACGCGCTGCACAAGAGTGCCGAGGCCGCCGCAGCGGCGGATCGGGCGATCGCGCTCAACCCCCGTTCCGGTGCCGCCTTCCTGATACGCGGTCTCAACAAGGCTCGCAGCGGCAGGTTCGAGCCGGCGATCGCCGACTATGACGAGGCGATCCGCCTGGCACCGACGCTCGCGAGCGCCTACAGGGCCCGTGCCAACGCCTATTCGCGGACGGGCCGCACGGCCCTCGCGGCGGCGGATGCCGAGATGGTGGCGAGGCTCGACCGCGGCGATGCTCCCACCGCCGTGAGTGTCCCGGGATCGGCCGACCCGCGTATCGAGAAGGTCTTGTCGGCACCCGCGCTCGGCGAGGATGCGCTGAGGAGGCTGTTCTCTGCCAAGCGTTGGCAAGCCCGACAGGGCCCCTGGCTGGTGACGCTCGAATTCCGCGGTGACGGGAGTTTTCGCGAGCACCTCGAGGACACGAGCGAGGGGAGCGGGCTGGCGGTCGACTGGGAGGGCATCTGGGGCGTGTCGCGTGGCGAGCTTTGCATTCATACGAATGTCGGACTGTGTCTGTCGGCTCACCTGTCCAACGACGACCTCGTGCTGGCGCTCGCGCACAAGGCCGGAAATCGCGCGGCGCAGGAATCGACCGTCACGGGCACGGTCGAGTTTGCCGGATCGCTGAGCGCATTCAAGCCGCTCATGACCGATGCGCTTTCCGGCGGCGTGGCGGAGTTCCCCATCGAGGAGGTGCTGCTCCGCGGGGCACCCGGGGTGCACAAGGGGCCGAAGACGCTCCTGTACTACATGCACGGCTTTGACGGCCATGCGCGCGAGCATGCGCCGCTTCCGGAGTACTTCGTGAGTGAGATTCAGCAATCGCGCGGCTGGGACCTCATCGATGGCAACTATCCACGTGCCGGCGTCGCGCAGATCAGGCGGTACGGCGCTGCCAATTTCGGAGCGGCGGTCTTCGTTGCGCGCCGGCTGAAGGAGCTCAAGGCGCAGGGCTACCAGCGCATCTACGTCGGCGGGCAATCCTGGGGCGGCTGGAACAGCTTGCTTCTCGGGACCCTGCCGGATCTGCCGCTCGATGGGATCGTGCTGGTCGTGCCGGCCTGCTGTGGCTGGCGCTCCACGGGTGCCGATCACGAGGACCCGAGTTATGCGGACAACAAAGTCTTCTTCGATCAGATTATCGAGCGCGTGCGGTATCCGACCGTGGCTGTGTTCTTTCTCGGCGACGAGTACGAGCCGGCGGATCGGGGCGCGGGCGCTGCGGCGGTCCTGACGAGCCACGGCGTGCCCAATCTGATCATTGACCATCCACCCGGCTTCTCGGGCCATGGCTCGGCGTGGTTTCCGGCGTTTGATTACCTCTATGGCGCCTGCATCGCCGATTTTCTCGAAGCGCCTCGCACGGGCCAGTGCCCGCGGCGCCGCATCGCGCTCGACGTGGGCGACTTCCGCGGCATCCTCCTCGGCACACAGCTCGCCAAGCGCCACCTGAGCGCCGCGACGCTCGCGGACCTCAAGGGTCGAGCGTTTGCCGTCTACCCGCAGGGCGAGCTGCGCGACATTGCATCGAGCGGCCAGACGAGGGTCCGGGGTTACGGCATCGGCGAGAGCTTGTTGAGCTCGTCATTCAGCGGGGAGCTGTACTGTATTCGCGCGCGCGTCAAATTCAATCAGCCCGAGACCACGGACGAGGTGTGCGAGCGGCTGATCCGGTGGTCCGATGATGATCTGCTCGCGCTCGATCCGAAGAGCGGACGCGTGCGGGAGTGGTGGGAGGCGCATCCGTGAGCTCCCGGGGCGCATCCGTGAGCTCCCGGGGCGTACTTGTGATTCTGCTGCTCGTGCTCTGCGGTCGCGCGCACGGACAGATTGTCGCTTTCGGTGCGAGCAACATCTCGGGTTGGAATGTCGCCGAGTCCGAGGCGGTTCCTGCACAACTGCAGACGATGCTGCGGGCAAAGGGATACACCGTCCGGGTCCTGAACAAGGGTATCTATGGCAATACCACGACCGAAATGCTTGACCGCGCCGACCGCGACATACCGGAGGGGACGTCGATCGTGGTCCTCGATGTGAGCGGGGGCCTCTACAACGATGCTCGGAATGGAATCAGCCGCGCACAGGGTGAGGCGGATCTCGCGGCGATCCGGTCGCGTCTCGAGACTCGGCACATCAAGGTGATCCCGTTCAGCGGGGCGGATCTTCCCGCGCAATATCATCAGCAGGACGGTGTGCATTTGACCCCGGAAGGACACCGCTTGGCGGCGGCCCATCTCCTTCCCGCCTTGATCGCGACCCTGGGGCCGCCGTCCGGACCTCCCGAGGCCGTACGGGATGCCTGCGTGGCGGATGCGCGCAGACTCTGCTCGGCCTTCATGCAGGACGATGCGCAGCGCCACGCCTGCATGCACGAGCACCGCGCGGAGCTTTCGAGCGACTGTCGGCGCGCGATCGCCGAGAGCCGCCGACACGAGAACTGAGCGGGACGCTGACGCGCGGTATCCCGACCGCACGCACGCCAGCGGCGCACCGGGAATTAGCGGGGCCTCGAGATGCGGATCGCAAAGTGCTCGGCACTTGCGGGCTGCAGGACCGAAAGCCGATAGACCCCGTCGGGCAGATTCGCCGGCTCGACGTACACGCGCACGAAGCCGTCGGCGCCGGTGCGAGCCTCGATGTCGCGCGCAACGGGCGTCGCCGTGTCATTCTTCATGCGCGCAAGCGTGATGCGGTAGGTCGGCGTCTTGCTCGGTACGCTCGGCAGGATCTGCAGGGCGATGATCTCGGACGGATTTGAAACCGTGATCGCGGTCGGTTCGCGGCCTCCCCGCGTACGCGCGACGAGGAAGGAGACCACGTGCGAGGGAGGGGACAGAGGACGACCAAAGTCCGTGACCGACGTCGCGAGGGCGGTCGGGAGCCTGTGGAAATCGCTTGAGTACAGCAGTACCGCGGCGCCGACCGCGAGAGCGGCGATCCCGGCGGCCAGCGCGAAGGGACGCACCCGCGTGCGAGATCGGTGCAGGAGCTGCTCGAGCTCGCCGCGCGTCTGCAACTCGCGGAAGCCGGCTCGCATGCGATGAATGGCGTCAACCTCGGAGGCGACGTCCGGTCGCTCGAGCATCGAGACCTCGAATTCGCGCTCCTCCTCATCTCCCATTCGACCGGCCGCGTACCGCTCGGCGGGCGATGCTGCAGTTGCCAGGTCGTCATCCGCGCGGCTCATGGCACCTCCCGCCGTTCACACGAGAATGAGGCTGAACAGATCAGCGCGCCGGATACCACGCCGGGCAAGCTTCTCGAGGAAGCGCTTGCGGGCGCGGAACAGGACGACGTTGAATGCCGCCTCGTTGATACCCAGGTCGCGGCAGATGAGGGCTCGATCCTCGTCGTGGAGGTAGTGCCGAATGAGGACGCTCCGATCGCGCTCGGAGGGGAGCTCTTGCAATATGGTACGAACGGCGGACGCCGCCGCGCTCACGTCGGCCCAACGGTCATGGGTTGCGGTCGCATCCGCGATCAGCTCGATGCCTTCACCGTCCGTATCCGTGCGCCGGCGCCGTTCCTTGCGCTTCTCGGCGATCGCGAGGTTCCGCGCCGTCTGAGCAATAAAGGCAGGAAGCTTGGAGGGGTCTTCGAGCGGCACCGATCGTAGGCGACGCAAGGTGATGATGAATGTCTCCTGACACAACTCCTCCGCCAGTGACAGGTTTCCCGTGATTCTCATCAAGATCTGACGGACGCCCTTCTGAAACCGCGTGACGAGCTCAGCTTCCGCTCGCTTGTCGCCGCCCAGAACTCGGTGCGCCAGATCTGGATTGCTGGTCGATGAGTCGCTCATTGACCGCCATTCCCGTCCCCCCGAGCCGATCCTCGCCGATGTCCCGGGACCCGTAAAGGGCGATTTGACTCCCGCAGGCGGTGTCGGTCAGGCTAGCAGGGCTCACCGGCCGGGCGCACCCAGAAGACCAGAGGATCCGCCGTGGGGGGGCCTCTCTCAAAACGCGGCGTGACGTATGCCCTGGTGGCGCTGGCGTCCACCTGGGCCGCGAGCGAACGCGCCTCCGCGACCTGCACGCCGTCCGCGGGCTCCCTTCTCTATGCGACCCAGCTCCACATCACGGGAGCGAAGCCGGTCGAGGTCCGCATCCCCGTCCCAAGCGCCACGGAGATCCTCGTCGTCGTCTCGGAATTCGGCGTCGATGTGCGGCTTCGAGCGTCGGTCGCACCGGCGGGCGATGCGGACATTGCCGATAATCCTGCACGCCGCTTCGGGCCGCGGCGAATGATCCTCAATACCGGGCCGCATCAAGAGGTTACATTCACCGTCACGGGCAAGGATGCCCGTGACTCGCGCGGCACCGTCCGCTTGGAGTCACGGCTGCTCGCGAGCGCGGGTCCGGCGGCCTGCATCGCGGCAGATCGTCTCCTCGCGGCGGGCGACCGCCACTACGCGCTCGCCGGGGTTGCGCTCGAAGAGGAGTCCGCCACGCCCACATCGCCTGCCGGACCCACGGCGCACCGAGTGGATTCCCGGTTGGAGTATCGAGCTGCGGCGGAAACTTACGCACAGGCTGCGGCCGCGCTTGCGGGGCTCCCCACCGAGCCCCTCGTGGCGCAAGCGCAGCTGTTCGCCGCGGCCGTCGATTACCAGAACTTGAAGGAGTACGCGGCGGCGGCCCGCGCTGCGGCGGCCTCTCGAGCCGCCTTCCTGGCATCACACGATGCGTATGGAGCAGCCCGGGCGGGCGCGATGGAAGCCGCCGCGGACATGGAACAGCCTCCTGAGAGGAAGGCGACGATGCGCGAGGGGTCTGAAGACCCTGCGCTCACGCAGTTCCTGCGCATTCGGTGGACGTTTCTCGAGCTCGCTCGGTTTCATGCCCGGCGCCATCAGCTGTTCGACGAGGCCCTGGCGCTGAACAACGCGGGAATCGCCGCTTACTACGCGGGGCAGTTCGGTGGCGCGATCACGACCTATCGGCAGGCGCTCGGAATCTACACGCGTCTTACCGAGACGGCTCGCGAGGCGCAGGTTCTGCAGAATATCGCGCTCGTCGAGGCCGACCTCGGACGGTTTCCCGTCTCGAGGCGAGACTTTGCGCGGGCACTCGCGCTCATCGCATCGGACCCGCCCTCGCTTCTGCGCTTGCAGATGCTGAACAACGAGGCCCTGGCCGACTACCGCGCGGGTGATCTGGATACTGCGCTGCAACATTACGGCACCGCGCTCGAGCTCGCGATGCGCCTGCGATCGGCACGGGAGCAAGCCCGCAGCCTGCACGGGCTCGGAACGGTCTACTACGACGTGGGCGATCGCACCGCGGCCTTCGGATACTTCACGCGGGCGCTCGGCATTCGATCCGCGGCGCTCGACCCGCGCGGTCGAACGGCGACCCTGCGGGCGCTCGCGAGTGTGCTCAACGATCTGCACGAGCCGGCACGGGCGCTCGACCTCAGGCGAGAGGCGCTCGCGCTGGCCGTCCGGCCCGCCTTGCGCGAGGGCATTGAAACACAGATGGCCGGCGACCTGGAGGCGATGGGCCAGAGGCCCGAGGCACGGAGCGTCATCGACGGGGCCGTGCAGCAGGATGACGGAAGCAACCGGGTCGCCGCCGCCGTGGCGCTGCTCGCACGGGGACAGCTCAACTATGACGAACGGCGCTACGAGGAGGCGCGCGCAGATGCCGCTCGTGCCTTGAAGCTCCTGCGGGGGGCGGAGACCCCCGCCAATGAGGTCATGGGTCTCGTGCTCGCCGCCCGGATCGCGCGCGAGCGCCACGAGCTCGCGCAGGCTCGCAGCTTCATCGACCGTGCACTCGATCGGGCCGAGGAGATCCGCGTGCAAAGCGCGAACCCGGAACTTCGAGCGGGGCTGTGGAGCTCCTTCCGAGCCGCCTTTGATCTCAAGATAGACCTCCTGCAGCAGGATCGTCTGCAAAACCCGGCTGGTTCTGGAGATCCGGATGACTCCCCCGCGCTCGATATGCTCGTCGCGGCGGAGCGCTCCCGGGCTCGATCGCTCATCGACTATCAGAGTCTGCATGCGTCGGCGACCGGCTCCGGGGATCGCGCCGCGCGCGACGTTCAGCAGCTGTACGACGAAATCGCCGATCGGCGCCTGCAGCTCGAGACGCGACTCGATCAATTCGGGGATGCGGACTCGCGCGTACGGGCCATCCGCGCCGACATTGCCACGCTGCAGCGGGAGATCGACTCGCTGCACCACACGACCGCTCAGGGAGGTTGGATGGCGGCCACGCCCGAGAGCGTCCGCGCCCAGCTCTCAGCGGTGATTGAAAGGATTCCGAGCGACACGGCAGTAGTCGAATATTGGGTCGGAACCACGCAGGCGCGCGCATGGGTCATCACGAGGCGGGGAGTGCGAATGGTTGCGCTGGGTCCGAGTGCGAAGCTGGATCTGGCCGCCCGTGCGCTGCATGCAGGATTACGCAGCTACTCCTCCCTCGGTCAGACCAAGCGAGCTCAGCTGATCTCCGATTTGTCTGCGCTCGTCATCGCTCCGCTGGCACCCGAGCTCCTGCAATATCGATCTCTGGTCGTCGTTCCCGACGGCGCGCTGCACTACGTGCCGTTCGCGGTGCTCGGCACCGGAGCGGGCACCGAGTTCCGCTACCTTGTCACGGACCATGTTCTCCTGACGGCGCCGTCCCTGACCTCGGCAGCGTGGCACGACGGCACGGCCTCTCGCCCCACCCGCATCCTGATCGTTGCGGATCCGGTGTATGCCCAATCGGACGAGCGCCTGCCCGCGACCGCGCTCGAGGCCGACTCGATCCTGCATCTGGCTGGACACTCGGGCGTGGACACCCTGACTGGCTTCGATGCGTCGCGCGACTCCTTCCTGGGGCGGGATCTCACCCAGTACCGGATCATCCACATCGCGGCGCACGGCGTTCTCGATACTCAAGCACCGCAGCTGTCCGCGATCATCCTGAGTCTGCGCGACGCACACGGCGCCGTCCGGCCGGGCGAGGTTTTCGCCGGCGATTTTCTTTCGCGCACAGTCAACGCGGACTTGGTCGTGCTGAGCGCCTGCGATACAGCGCTGGGGCGCGAGCTGGCGGGCGAGGGTTTGCTCGGTCTGCGCTATGCGCTGCACGCCGCGGGCGCCCGATCGGTGATCGCGTCCCTCTGGGAGGTGCCGGACCGCGTCGCAGCCGAGCTGATGGCGGCGTTCTACACACGTTACCTGGTGGCACGGGATTCCCCGGCGCAAGCCCTGACCGCGGCGATGCGTGAGATGAAACACCGATTCACGGATCCCGCGCTGTGGGGAGCCTTTGAGGCCTCTGCGACCGGATCGGATGGGGTGTTCCCTGTCGATCAACACAACCAATCAAAGGACATTCAATGACGCGCGGGGTCAACTGGTCGAAGGTGTGGGTCATTCGCGATGCCGAGGACGGCGTCGCCAAGCTCCTTCCGACAGGCTCGAAATTCTGGCTCGAGCCGGTGCGGGCGAGCGGCGGCATTGCGTACTACTGCCTGCGCGCCGATCCGGGCGGAATGAAGTCATGCTTCATCGATCAGAACTTCTATCCGATCGGCTTTACCGGCCTCTCGGTCGAGGCGCTGCCGGCGTGGCACGACGATGAAAAGACGCGCGCGATCTTCCAGGCAGCCGCCGTCAAGGTTCGCGAGGCAGGTCGGGCCGATCATCGGGTTGAGCGTCTCGAGGCGGTCATCAAGACCGGTAAATCGGAGCGGCGACTCGCACGAATCTATTGCTTTCCGGGCGCCGAACAGGACGGCCGCGACTGGATGGTGTTCGACCTGATCGGTGGGGCCTCGGCTCGGCACGCCGGGCACACCCGGGGGCGCAAGTCGGACGGGCCGGTGGCGCTCGATGATGGGACCGCGAATGGGGATCCCGGCGGCTGACGGACCTGGCGAAGACGATCAGCGTGCAAGTCTGCGAGGCGGTCGCGAGCGTTGCAGGAGCGTCCGATTTGTGACACAAGTCGGACCCTGCCTGAAGCTCTATCACACGAACGCAACGGTCCTTTTGGGGAGCAGCGCAATGAGGTATACCGTCAGCGAGCAAGCGCTGTCGCCGCAGCCGGTACTGGTCGCGCGCCGTCGCATCAAGCGGACCGAGATCGCGAAGGCGGTCGGGGAATTGCTGGGCGCCGTGTTCCTGCACGCGCAGCGTGCCGGAGGCACGATCATCGGACCACCGTTCAGCCGTTATCTCGAATGGGGGCCGGCGCTGCTATCGATCGAGAGCGGGCTACCCATCGCAACCCCGGTCGCAGGGGAGGGCGACGTCCTGACGGGCACTTTGCCCGGCGGCCGCGCAGCCGTCACGACACACGTAGGTCCCTACGAGCAGCTCTTCGATGCGTACGCGGCCGTGCAGCTGTGGATCGAGGAGCACGCCCGTCGGGCCGCAGGACCGCCATGGGAGGTTTATGTGACCGACCCGGCGGATCATCCGGACCCGAAGGACTGGCGGACGGAGATCTTCTGGCCCGTCGAGACGTGAGACGACAGCGGCTCGAGCTCCCAAACTTACAAGAGCGCGCGCGCGGCGCGTCGCATCATGACGCTCGAAGCTCGACGAGCGATGACGTTGGGAGGTTGCGCCGATGGCCGCAGTCGTGATGATGGCAACGTGGCGCGATGGGCTGTTCACGTTGTCGAACGGGACGGTCCGCCAGGAGTTCGCCGGCCGGGGCGTGCGCGGCCTCACGCGCGACTCGCAGGGCGGTGCGCTCGCTATCGTCGACAATCGGACGCTGGCGCGCCGCACGGCAGACACTCGGTGGCATACGCTCGCCACCAGCTCGACCGATCTCTCGTGCTGTGTCGAGGTTGGGGACGTGATCTACGCCGGCACCGATGATGCCCGCGTGCTGCGTATCGATGCTGGCGGGCGCTCGCAAGCGCTCGCCGGATTCGAGACCGTCGCGGGCCGCGACCGCTGGTACGCCGGCAGTGCCATCGTCAACGGCCAGCGGTTGGGCCCGCCGCTCGGCATTCGCTCGATGACGGCGACGTTGGGCGGGGCCGTCCTGCTCGTGAACGTTCACGTGGGCGGCATTCCGCGATCGGTGGACCGCGGCGCGACCTGGCAGCCGACGCTCGACATCGACATCGATGTGCACCAGGTTTGCGCGCACCCGACGCGCCCTGATTGGGTCATCGCCGCCGGCGGAGCCGGACTGTGTGTCAGTCGTGATGCGGGGGCGACCTGGGCGCTCGAGCAAGCGGGGCTGCACGCCTCTTACTGTTCGGCCGTCGAGTTCGCGGGCGAGGACATCCTGGTCGCCGCCTCGAGCGACCACTTCACCGCGCAGGGCGCCGTCTATCGTCGGCCGATGGAAGACCCGCGGCCACTCGAGCCCGTCGAAGGTCTGCCGAGGTGGATCGAGGGTATTTGCGACACGGACTGCATCGACGCCAACGGCTCGACCGTCGCGCTCGCCGATCGGGCGGGCAAGGTGTACCTGTCGGATGACCTCGGTCGCACGTGGTCGTGTCGTGCGACCGGTCATCCGAACCCGAGCGGCGTCGCGATCGTCTGAGCGTCGAGGCTCGGGGCGCGTCGTCCTCGCACGCCGCTACCGCCAGCCCGCGGCGTGCACGCCCTCGTACGCGGGTAGCAGACCCGCGAGAATCACGGTCCATCCGTGCCGCGTGCGCTCGAGGTACTCGGGCGGGAGACCGTCGTTCGTCAGCGTGAGCTCACAGCCTTCCCCGTGCGGGCGGATCTCGATCGTGACGGTCGTGATGCCCGGATGGAATTGGGGCACGCCGAAGGTGAAGACGAGGCGCCGCGGCCGATCGATTTCCAGATACTCGCCGACGTGGCGCACTGCGCCCAGGTCCGGACGCCGCTCGGTGAACTCGAAGCGGCCGCCGACCCGTGCATCGATTTCGGCCGTGATCATCTCTCCGGCCGCAGTGGCGAAGAGGAAGCGGCGCGCGGTGTGAACGTCCAAGAAGGCATCGAATACCCGTTCGGGCGGGACCGCATAGCGGTGCTTCACGACGATCTGCGCTCCGCTCTTGGTTGTCATGGCTTTTCCCTCCTCAAGATCTGGTCGAGCTCGCCGAGCCGCCACGCCCAGAGTCTGCGCTGCGCCTCGACCCATTTCGCCACCGCATCGAGCGGTTTGGGGTTGAGCGCGAGCCGATGTTCGCGACCGTGCCTGCGGCGTCGCACGAGACGGGCTCGCTCGAGGATCCGGATGTGCTTGGAGACCGAGTTGAGCGAGATGGGGAAGGGCGCGGCAACGTCGGTGACGCGCGCCTCGCCCGTGGAGAGCCGGGCGAGGATCGCTCGGCGTGTCGGATCCGCGAGCGCCAGCAAGGTATCGTCGAGACTCATATATTAATCCTTATGGGTGAATATATACGGCTTCGGTCGGTGGCCGCAAGGGGTGGAGGAGGGGCGATGCGCGCTACCGCTCCGGCGGCGCGCCGGCTAGGATCGGTGGCGGGAGGTGCCATCGATGAGCAAGCGCGTGACCGGGGGTTGTCTGTGCCGGGGCGTGGAATACGAGATTTGCGGACCGCTCCGAGAGGTCATTGCCTGCCACTGCGCTCAGTGCCGTCGCACGAGCGGTCACCACGTCGCCGCGACGGCATGCCGCCGCAAGTACTTTCAACTCCTGCGACAGGACACGCTCAGGTGGTATGTCGCCAAGCCGGGTTTTCGGCGCGGTTTCTGTTCGCTCTGCGGCTCGAACCTGTTCTTCGAGGAAAGCGGCGGGGAGCGGGTCTCGGTTGCGGCGGGCTCGCTCGATGAGCCGCAGGGACTGAAGGTCGCGGCGCACATCTTCACGAGCGAGGCCGGCGATTACTACGAGATCGGGGGCAATGCGCCCCGCTCGCCGGATGGGCGCCACTCGGTATCGCTTCCGGGCTAGAGACGACACCGCTCCCCGCCGCGGGTGGGGCAGTTGCATTCGTGCGGCCACGCGGCCAAGATCGCGACCCAGTTCTGGGCAAGAACCAGTACAAGATATCGGGGGATCACGATGCGAACGCTGATTTCGAGAACAGCAAGAAGCAAGATCGCACTGGCGGTCGCGCTTGCCGTGGGGGTGTCTTTGCGGGTGGGTCTGGTCGAGCGCGCGTACGCCGACACCCAGAGCAGCGCATCCGGCGATCAGATCCCCGAGGTCGTCGTCACGGCGACCAAGCGCACCACGACCGTTCAGGAGACCGCCGCGAGCATCACCGCGGTCTCCGCCCAGGACATTGCCGATCGAGGGCTGGTGGACTTCAGCACGCTTGCCCAATCGGTGCCCGGGATCTCGATGCGCACCTCCGGGCCCGGGCAAACGGAGTTCGAGATGCGCGGTCTCAATTCGGCGGGCGGCAACACCTCCCAGGTGGGCTTCTATCTCGATGAGACCCCGTTGTCGTCGCCGGCGTCGGCGCAGGTGGGCAAGGTCGTCATCGATCCGGACCTCTACGACCTCGACCGCGTCGAGGTGCTGCGTGGCCCTCAGGGGACGCTGTACGGCTCGAGCTCCATGGGTGGCACCGTCAAACTGGTGCCCAATGCCCCGCAGCTCGGCACGTTCGCGGCCACGGGCGAGACCGTGGTCTCCGATACCACCTCGGGCGGCGGCATGAATCACGGTGAGCGGGGGATGGTGAACCTTCCGATCGGCGATACCCTCGCGGTGCGCATCGTCGGCTCCATCACCGAGGATAGCGGCTGGATCAAGCGTAACGTCATTCAGGACGGCGCCGTCGCGGTCGATTCCGGCCCCGGCTTTCCGCTCGTCTACCGGCCGAGCAACTTCTACACCGCGCCGCTGCAGGAGAGCGTCAACGGGGCGAATACCACGAGCGTGGACACGGTGCGCGCAGCCATCCTGTGGCAGCCCGTCGATGCGCTCACGGTCACACCCTCGGTGATGTGGCAGAGCACCTTGCAGGGTGCCCCGAATGCGGTGGACGTGAACGACGATCCCACGCATCCCACCGTGCCGGATGTCAACGCGCACTGGGAGATCTACGACACGCCGGAGCCGCAGAGCGACACCATCACGCTCACGGCCCTCAAGATCGAGTATCGGACCGACCCCTTCACGATCACCTCGGCGACCGGCAACTGGAATCATACGTTGCTCATCTCGCAGGACGCCACGGAGGAGAACGCGGCGGCGGTCGGTATTCCGGTCTACGATGCCAACGGCACCGACACGGGCGGCATCGGCCCCTCGGGCCCCGGCCCCACGGGACCCGGCATCCAGGAGCGCGATGCGACACGGCAGATCAGCGAGGAGCTGCGCCTCACCTCGAACGGCACGGGCTCGCTGCAGTGGCTCGTCGGCTACTTCTATCAGGATCTCAATTCCAATTGGGACGAGTGGGCCATCAACCCGCAGGCCACCCCGGTCCTCGGCGGTCCGAACCTGTACATCGATTACCAACCGCAGGTGATCACCCAGAATGCACAGTTCGGTCAGCTCTCGTGGCAAGCGACCGATCAGCTCAAGGCGACCGTGGGACTGCGTCACTATCACTACAGTCTCAGCCAGATGAACAGCGAGTGGGGCGTCTTCACGGTGAACGGCTACCTGGGCAATTCCGTGCCGTACAACACCGCGGCGTCGAACAACGCGAGCGGCACGGATCCCAAGTTCGATCTGAGCTACGAGTTCAGCAAGGATCTGATGGTGTACGCGACCGCGTCCAAGGGCTTTCGACTGGGCGGTGTCAATCAGCCGATCCCGGTCGACTATGCCGTCCCGGGTAACAACCCCGTGCTGGTAGCCAATGAGTGCAGTCTGCAGGCGAAGCTGCTGCTCACCACGACCTGCAATCCGGCGCTGCTGCTGCAGGCCCCCGCGACCTTCAGCTCGGATTCGGTGTGGAACTACGAGATCGGCGAGAAAGCGACGCTGCTCGATCGGCACCTGACCGTCGATGTCTCGGGCTACTACGAGCGCTGGACGAACCCGCAGATCGCGACCAATCTCGCGGGCTACGGCATCACGGCCAATGGCGCGGCCGCCCGCATCTACGGATTGGAGGCGGAGATGCAAGCGCTGCTCACCGCGGAGTGGGACCTCACGGCCAACGTCGGCTACACCAATGCGGAGTTCACGCAGGCCAGCCTCATCACGGGATACCCCTCGGGCTACAGTGTCCCCGACATCCCGGATGTCACGGCGTCGGCCGTTCTGCGGTGGAAGCACGAGGTCACGGCCAACGTCTCCCTGGTCGGGACGCTCGAGGGGGATTACGTCGGCACGCGCACGGATGCACCGTACGGCGAGACCATCACGGTGCTCAACATCGACTCCTACCTGGTGCATCTACCCGCGTACGGCCTGGTCAATTTTCGTTTCGGCGCAGAAGGCGACAACTGGACGACCGCCTTGTTCATCAGCAATTTGACCAACAAGGAGGCGTTGCTCGACCCGCAGCCGCAGATCGACCTGCAGATGGCGGCTTATGCGCGCTACCTCGTCAATCAGCCGCGCACCATCGGTGTGGATCTGACGTACAAGTTCCATTGATCGATCCCAGGAGCGCCCGGGAGGCCGGGCGCTCCTCACTTGCGCAAGCGTCGGGTCTTACTTGAGACTCTGCTCGCCGAGGTAGCGAGCGAGGTCGACGGACTCCTCGCCCGGGATTCGCTTGCGCTCGAACTCGGCCGACCGTCCCCAGGGCATCGTGGCATCGATGGCGAGCCGGCCCCAGTGATCCTTCAGCTCGTCTCGATAGAAACCCGGAATCCGCTCGAGGATCATCGCTCTCTGATCGGCGGGTCCGCGCGTCAGGTACGCCCACATCACGTCGTTGAGGTCGTAGATGTTCACGTCCTCATCGACGACCATGCACACCTTGTTGAAGTCCATGTTCGAGCCTAGCGCCGCGAGCAGTGCGTGCTTGCCGTGCCCCTCGTATTCCTGCTTGATCTTCAGGATCGTGATCATGCAGTTCGGGCGAGTTGACACATCGAGCACGCCTCTCACCACGCGGCTGACGTGCTCGTACACCCGCGCCGCGGTCAGCGCCTCGAGCGGCCGCAGGTCTTCGGGCGTGCCGCACGTCAGCGAGTGAAAGTGGGCGTCCGCTCGTCGGGTTACCGCGAGCACCTCGAACACGTGGTTGTCTCCGACCGGTACATAGGCGCCCAGGAACTCGCCAAATGGCCCTTCGGGGCGGCGCACGTTCGGCAGGAACCGACCTTCCACCACGATCTCGGCGGACGCCGGCACCGACAAGTCGATGCGGCTGCAGGGGCGCATCGGGATCGGGCGGCCTTGCAATTTCGCCGCGAGCTCGAGCTCGTTCGCCTCGTACGGCAGCGAATAGCACGCGGAGAGGAAAATCTCCGGTGCCACGCCGATCAGCAATGCCGCCTCGAGAGCCTCGCCGCGCTGCTCGGCCTTCTTCTGATAGCGCGCAAGATCGTGGGAGGAGCCCAAGCGTACCCGCAGCTCCCGGTCGCTCACGTACATCGAGCGATGGAAGGACAGGTTCGGCACGCGCGTGTCGGGCTCCAGAGCGAGAAATATCGCCGAGGTGAAATAGGGGCCGGCATCCTTCTCGTGATACGTGATCAGGGGCAAGTCGCGGAGCGCGCACTCGACGGTACCGGCGCCCGTCGGGACCGGCGCGTAGATCTCGTGCGTGCGCGGTGCCCGTAGGGTTTCAGCCCACACGGGACAGAACGCATCGGTCGGCGCCCCGATGAGCCGGCAGAGCCGCCCATGGCTGCCGTACAGGTTGGTGACGACCGGAAGGGTCGTGCCCGCAACGTTCCTGAACAGGACGGCCTTCTCGCTCGTGGCCTGGATCTTCTTGGTGACGGCCGCGAGCTCGTACCGCTGATTCACCGGCTCGTGCACGACCAGCAGCTCGCCGGCGGCGGCCAGTTGTTCGATGAACGCTCTCATTGGACTCGCTCTCCACGATCATAGCGGCGCAAGAGCAGCAGCAGGGCGCAGGAGGCGACCGCTGCCGCGGCATCGATACGCAACGCGCCGTCGTACGAGCCCGTTGCGTCATGGACTCTCGCACTGAGGTAGGCGCCGAGCGCCGCGCCGATCAGATAGGCGCTGAGCAGTGCGCCATAGATCTGGCCGAAGCACCGCAGGCCGAAATATCGGCCGGTGAGATAGCCGAGGACGTCGTTCTCGGCGCCGAGTCCGATCCCGACGGCAACCGCGCAGACGAACACGCCGGACGCGGACGGTCCCTCCAGCAGCCCGATCACGGCCAGCGTCGCGGCCGCATAGCAGCCGACCGCCACCCACGGGGCGAACACCCGGTCGATGGTGAAGCCGATGATGAGCCGCCCCGGAAAGGAGCCCACGCCAATGGCCGACAACATGAGGGCGGCGGTCGCGGCGGCCATGCCGCGGTCCGTGAGCAGCGGCACCATTTGCGATTGCACGCTGTTCAGGGCGAAAGACATCGTGAGGAAGCTGGCCGCGAGAAGCCACAGGTCACGCGACCTCGCCGCCTCGGTGAGCGTGCTGCCGACGACGGTAGCGTGTGAGGTTGTCCGCGAGGCGCGTTCCTGTCCGTCTGCGTGCAAGCGAATCTCTGGCGGTGTATCGCGTAACAGCAACGCGATGACGGGCAGCGTCCCGGCCACGGCCAGAGCGCCGAGACCGGCGTAGGCCGAGCGCCATCCTCCCCAGGCGATCAGCGCCCGCGTGATGATGGGAACGATCGCGTAGCCCAAGCCGAAACCGGCCATGCAGATTCCGATCACGAGACCGCGCCGACGGTCGAACCAGGCGCTGATCACTCGGATGAAGGTAAGGCTCTGAGCCCCCGCGCCGAGCACAGCGAGCAGCCCGTACATCAGATAGAACTCGGCGGGCGAGGAGCGCAGCAGCGCGAGCGATGCCAGTGCGGTCCCGTAGAGAAAGGTCGAAGGAATCGCCACGCGTCGTGCGCCCACACGGTCCACCAACCGGCCCGCAAGCGGTAGCGATATCACCAGCACACCGAGAAACAGGCTTTGTCCCGCCGTGACCTGCGAGCGAGACCAGCCGAAGGCGCGCTGCAGCTCGGTGATGAAGAGACCGAACGGCACGTTGATGAGCGTCGCGGGGCTGAAGGCGCTTCCAATGACTGCGGCGACCACGATCTGCCAACCGTAGGATGCGGCCGATTCACGCTTCCGCATCGCGATCGCCGTCGTCCATCCCCTCCGCGCTTCCCCAACGGATGCTGAGATCGTGCTCGATCTGCAGCTGATCGAGCACCCGCGCCACGATGAAATCGACGATCTGCTCGACGTTCGTCGGGCGATGATAAAAACCGGGATTGGCAGGCAGGACGATTGCGCCGAGCTCCGCCAAGGTCACCATGTTGCGCAGGTGTATGAGCGACAGTGGAGTCTCGCGTGGCACGAGTATCAGTCGCCGCCGCTCCTTGAGAACCACATCCGCGGCGCGGGTAATGAGGTTATGGCTGCTGCCGACGGCGATCGAAGACAGCGTCCCCATGCTGCACGGACAGACGACCATGGCGTGCGGTGCGCCCGAGCCGCTCGCAACCGGCGCACTCCACTCCTGCTCACCGAACACACGAATCTGGTCCGCTTGCGCCCCGAATTGTCCCGCGAAATAGCTCGCAACCGCCTCGCGATGTCTCGGTAGTCGAACGTCGAGCTCCCACGCGAGGACGGAGCGCGCCGCTTTGGAGACCATCAGGTACACCTCCATGCGCGCCGCCAGCAGACATTGCAGCAGACGTAGTCCGTACTGCATGCCGGAGGCGCCGGTGAAGGCGAGGGAAATGCGACGGGCCTGCATCATCGTCTTTCATGATATCACCCGCATCCGCATCACCCTCGTGCGGGACTCTCGGCGAGCCAGCTCCAGAGGTGCTCGGCGAGACTGCGGTCCACCCAGCAGCGGAAGTGGGTCGCAGCGGGGCTCTCGCCGCCGGTCAAGCGCCGGATGACCACCGGCAGGTCGGCGATCGCGGTGCGCGCCACCCGGCCCGTGGCGAAGGCGCTCGAGGTGAGCTCGAGGCTGCAGCCGCTCATCAGCACGTCGACCGCACGAGCCCCGTCGATGTCGAAGCCCGCGAAGGCATCGCTCATGTCGGTGAGTGCGGCGAGCGTCGCTTGCAGGGCTCCTGCGATGATGCGGCCGGAATCGTTCGCCGAAGCGGGGAGCTCGATCAGCCACTCCGTCGGGCTCAACCACAAGATCGCGGTGCCGGCGCGCGCGCTCATGGCGAGTGGGCCCGGAAGCTCGACCCCGAACGCTCGCTGCACGGCATCCCGGAGCACGGGATCATCCGGGCGCCCCTGCAGCAACAGAGCGCGTCGATCCGTGATCGCGGCCACCCGCAGACTCGGATCGTCGATCGGTTCCGTGTTGCGGGCGCGGGCGATCTGATCGAGCGGCGCGCGATGCTCAAGCATGGAGCCGCTCTCCCTGCGGATCGTAGGCGCTCGGTGAGGTGATCCGCGCCGGGTAGACCCGGCCGTTCGAATACACCGCAATGGATTCGCCCATCCGCCGACGACCGGCCGCGACGAGTCCGAGGGCAACGCCGCGTCCGAGCGCCTCGCTCCCGCAGCTGGAGGTGACGTAACCCTGACTGCCCGCACGACGGCTCGCGTCCGCGAGGATGTGCGCACCGACGGGCAGCACGATGCTCGGGTCGTCGGAGGTGATTCCGACGAACTGCAACCGATCGGGCCGCGTCGCGTCCGAGCGCTCGAGCGAACGGCGACCGACGAAGTCCTCGCCCTTGCGGGCGAGCGCGGCACCCATACCGATGTCGTCCGGAATCGTGCGTCCGTCGGTGTCGGTGCCGATGTGTAGAAAGCCCTTCTCGGTCCGCAGCTCCTGCAGGGCGTCCACCCCGATCGGGGCGACCCCGAGATCTCTGCCCGCCTCGAGCAGCGCTTCCCAGAGCGATGTGGTGTAGCCCGAGGGGACGTTGATCTCGAAGGAGAGCTCGCCCGTGAATCCGACGCGCGCGATGCGTACCGGGACGCCGGCGAGCATCCCGCTGCGAATCGTCAGATGAGGAAAGGCCTCCCGCCGCAGGTCGATGTTGGTTTCGAGGCGCTCGACCAGCGTGCGGGCGTGCGGCCCGGCGACCGCGACGTTGCCCCACGCCGATGTGACCGGTGTGACGAGCACTTCGAGATCCGGCCACTCGCACTGCAGCCAGTCCTCGAAGGCCGCGAGGATCCGGTTGGCAGCGCCGCTCGTCGTGCTCACCAGAAAGCGATTCTCATCGAGGCGCATGCACACACCGTCGTCGATCACGATCCCGTGCTCGTTCAGCATCACCCCGTAGCGGACCCGGCCCGTCGCGAGCGACCGCATGCTGTGGTAGTACATGCGGTTCAGGAACGTCGCGGCGTGCGGTCCACGAACCTCGATCTTCCCGAGCGGTGAGCCGTCGAAGAGGCTCACCGCGGCGCGCGCGGCCCGCTTCTCGAGGCGCACGCAGGCCTCGCGGGAGTGGCCACCTCGCGCATACCACGCGGGGCGCAGCCACCCGCCGAAGTCCTCCATCACGGCTGCGTGCGCTGCGTGCCAAAGATCCACCGGTGTCCGGCGCAGCGGCTGATAGAAGGCACCGATGCGCCGCCCCGCGAGCGTGCCGAGACTGACCGGATCGTAGGGCGGACGGAACGTCGTGGTACCGATCTCGGGGATCTCCCGATCGGTGAGCTGCGCGAGCAGACCGAGCGCGTTCATGTGGCTCGTCTTGCCCTGGTCCACCGCCATGCCGAGGGTCGTGTAACGCTTGACGTGCTCGACGGCGTGCAGGTTCTCACGCGCGGCGAGCGCGAGGTCGGCCCGCGTCACATCGTTTTGCAAGTCAACCCAGGCCGGGCGGTGCCCCGCGGGCGGCGCGGACCAGAACGCTGACACGCCCACACCGCGTGACCGCGCCGTCGTCGGGGCCGCTCCGCAGTCCGCCCCGGCTCCGGTCGCGCGCGCGGCTGCCCGTCCGGCATCGAATCCTTCCGCGAGACACGCATCGAGCGCGAAGTGTCCCGCGACCGCTCCGGCGCAGCGAACCTCGGGAGGACCCCTCGCCGGCACGAGCGCGGCGCGATCCGCAGCATAGAGAAGGCGTCCGCCGGCTTGCGAGAACAGATGCACGGAGGGCGTCCATCCGCCCGAGACGCAGAGGAGGTCACATTCAAAGTGCCGCGCGGGGCCGCGATCCCAGCGTCGGGCGCAGGGCGCGAGCGGGCGACATTCGACGGCTTGCACGGCTCGCGCGCCGCGCGTGCGCGCCACGGCGTAGCCTGCGAGTACGGGGAGGCTCGCGGCCCGGGCGGCGCTTGCCGCGCGGCCCGGATCCGGTCGGCTGTCGACGATGGCCACGATCGTCACACCGCACGCTCGTAGCGCCTCCGCGGCTTCGTAAGCCGAGTCGCAGCACGTCACGAACACCGCGCGCTTGCCCGGCCGCACGGCGTATTGCACGGCATAGCGCAGCGCGGCCGACGCGAGCATCACGCCCGGAACGTCGTTGCCCGCGAAGACGAGGGGACGCTCGAGGGCTCCAGTCGCGAGCACGATCTGCCGCGCGCGGATGTGCCAGAGACGCTCACGTGCGAGCGTCGAAGCGGAACGCTCGCGAACGGCGACGAGGTCGTGATCGTAGCATCCGAAGGCCGTGGCGCGTGTCAGCGCGCGCACCCGCGGACGGAGCTCGCTCGCAACGGCATCCGCCCACCTCATCGCCGCCTCGCCGTCGATGCGTCGCGCTTCCGATTGCAGGGCGCCGCCGAGCCGCGGCTGCTCGTCGGCGAGCACGACGCGCGCTCCGGCGCGCGTCGCAGCGAGCGCCGCCGCAAGGCCGGCCGGCCCCCCGCCGATCACGAGCACATCGCAGTGCTCGTGGCGCTCATCGTACCGGTCGGGATCGGGCCGCGTGGGCGCTCGACCGAGTCCCGCGGCGCGGCGGATGGCGGGCTCGAACGCGCGCCAGCTCGGCCACATGAAAGTCTTGTAGTAGAAGCCCGCAGGTGTCAAACGGGAAAGGAGCCCGAGCGGGGCAAATACATCGAAGCGCGCGCTCGGCCAGCAGTTGACGCTGCGCGCGAGGAGCCCGTCGTGGAGCTCGACCTGCGTCGCTTTCAAGTTCGGGGCGCGCTGCGCCGACTCCCCGACTTGCACGATGGCGTTCGGCTCCTCGCAGCCGCTCGCAAGCAATCCCCGCGGACGATGCCACTTGAAGCTGCGGCCCACGATGCGCACGCCGTTCGCGAGCAGCGCCGAGGCGAGCGTATCGCCCGCGAATCCCTGATAGGGCTTGCCGTCGAAGCGGAACGAGAGCGGTCGGCTGCGATCGATACTGCCGCCGGTCGGCAATCGCCACGCGCCGCCGGTCGGAACTCGCAACGCTCGCGAGGTCACGGTTCGACCTGCGCCAGAGGGTCTGTGAGGCGGCACGTCGCGCGGATCTCGTGCGTGGCGGTGTTGCGCACGACGATGAACCATTGGCGGCAGCCGAGCGCATGCAGCCAGCGCTCGCGGACCCAGCCCTTGGGATTGTTGCGAAAGAAGAGGTACTCGGCCCACGCCTGGTCGGACACTCGCTCGGGAGGGCCGGGCCGGGCCAGGGGAACCTCACCGCCCCAGCGAAATTCGGGCTCGGCGCGGTCGCCGCACCAGGGACAGCGAATGTGCAGCACGTGTCGTAATTCCTTTCAGTGCGAGATGCCCGCTCAGTGCGAGATGCCCGCGGCCGCGGCCTCATCGATGAGCGCCCCGGTCGCGAAGCGACGCAGCGAGAAACCCTCGGCGAGCGGATGTGGACGGTCCGTCGCGAGCAGATGGGCGAACACGAAGCCCCCGCCGGGAATCGCCTTGAAGCCCCCCGTGCCCCAGCCGCAGTTGACGTAGAGACCCGGCACGGGCGCCTTGTCGATGATTGGCGTGGAGTCGTGAACGACATCGACGGTCCCCGCCCACTGCCTGAGGAGCCTGAGGCGGCTGAAGCACGGAAACAGCTCGAGAAGCCCGGCGACGACGCTCTGCAGCGTCGGCAGATTGCCGCGCTGCGCGTAAGACGGATAGAGATCGAGCCCTCCGCCCACGACCAGCTCGCCCTTGTCCGATTGACTCAGGTACGTTCCCGTTGCGAGCGAGAGCGCCACACAGTGGAGGATGGGCTTCACGGGCTCGGTGACGAACGCCTGCAGCGCGTAGCTCGTGATGGGCAAGCGGAATCCGGCCTGCGCAGCGAGGACACTGCTGTGGCCGGCGACGCAGAGGCCGATCTTCGGCGCGTCGATCCGGCCTCGCGTCGTTTCGACCCCGACGACCTGGCCGCCTGCGCGGATGAAGCCGAGCACTTCGCAGCCCTGGATGATGTCGACTCCGCGCGCATCGGCGGCGCGCGCGTACCCCCAGGCGACCGCATCGTGGCGGGCGATGCCGCCGCGGCGCTGCAGCAGGCCTCCCCTCACGGGGTAGCGAGCGCTCGATGAGGGATTGAGGAGCGGCAGCCACTCACGAACCTCAGCGACATCGAGCAGCTCGCCGTCGACGCCGTTCAGCTGCAGCGCGTTTGCCCAGCGTGCGAGCAGCTCGAGCTGATGAGCGCTGTGGGCGGTCGTGAGGATCCCGCGTTGACTCAGCATCACGTTGAAGCCGAGCTCGCGGGCGAGGCCCTCGTACAGACGCAGCGAGAAATCGTAGAAGTGCGCGCTCTCGGGATAGAAATAGTTGGAGCGCACGACGCTCGTGTTGCGCCCGGTATTGCCACCTCCCAGCCAGCCTTTTTCGAGCACCGCGACCTTGCTGATGCCGTGCTCCTTGGCGAGGTAGTACGCCGTCGCCAGCCCATGGCCACCGGCGCCCACGATGAGCACGTCGTAATGCGATTGCGGCGCAGGGCTGCGCCAGAGTTGCGGCCAGTTCTCGTGGAAGGAGACCGCGTTGCGCGCCAGGGCAAAGGCGGAAAAGCGCACGAGAGTTCGGGTTCGTTTGCGGGTGGAGACAGAGTATAGATCGCAGATTCGCGTCGCGTGACTTTGGCAGGAGGGACTGCGCATACTGGCTCATGGGGGAATCCACGTCCGCCGAGCGCCCCGAACCGCAGCGCTCCGTTCGTCGCTGGTACGTGCTCGGCCTGCTGACGCTGGTGTACGCCCTGAACATCGCCGACCGCTTCTCCGTCTCGACCCTGATCGAGCCGATCCGCCTGGAGCTCGGTCTCTCGGACAGCGGGGTTGCCTTCCTCACCGGCGTTGCGCTCGCGCTGTTCTACGTCACGATCGGGATTCCGATCGCCGTGCTCGCCGATCGCATGAACCGCCGCAACATCCTCGCGGTGTCGCTCGCTGTGTGGTCTGCGATGACGACGCTGTGCGGTTTTGCGCAGAGCTACTGGCAGCTGCTGTGCGGGCGCTTCGGCGTCGGAATCGGCGAGGCGGGCGGCACGCCGCCTTCCACGTCCATCCTTGCGGATGAGTTCCCGCCGCAGCGCCGGCCGATGGCGCTCACGATCTTTGCGCTCGGCGCCTGCCTGGGCGCATGGCTCGGCTCTTCCGTGACCGGCGACATCGCCGCCCATTTCGGCTGGCGCGGCGCGTTTCGCGCGCTCGGCGTACCGGGAGTCGTCTGTGCGGTCGTCCTGTGGCTCACCGTTCGCGAGCCGGAGCGGGGACGAAACGACGCGCGGGAGGCCCCGGATGCGGGGCGCGACGCGCAGGCACCGGAGGATGTGGGGGCGCCGAGATCCCGGTTGATCCTCACCCTCGTGTACGTGGCCCAGCACCGCTCCGCGCTGCACTTGATCCTCGGCGGATCGGTGGCCACGTTCTGGAGCTGGGGCCTCATGTGGTGGATGCCCACGTTCTTGGTCCGCAGCCACCATCTGACGGTTGCGCAGGCGGGCGATCTGCTCGGTCCGATGCATCTGCTCGCGGGCACCGCGGGCACGCTGGTCGCGGGCTGGCTCATGACGGGACGGGCGGCGGCCGATGCCACTCGCATCACACGCCTGCTCACCGGGGTCACCGCGCTCGCGACCCTGCCGTCCGTCGCGCTCGTCTGGGCGGGCTCGGAGCGAGCGACGACGCTGCTGCTGTGGGTGTTCGTGCCGGCCGTCTACTTCTACATCGGGCCGATCCTCGGATTGCTGCAGAACGTCGTCCCGCCGCACATGCGCGCGACGACTTGCGCATTGCTGCTCTTCACGGCGAACGTCGGCAACCTCGCCCTCGCGCCGCAGCTCGTCGGTGTGCTGAGCGATGTGCTCGCCCGCTATTTTGGCGCCGGATCCGAGTCCCTGCGCTGGGCGTTACTCGCCCTGGCGCCGACGGGTTTCTGGGCCGCGTGGCACCTGTGGCTGTCGGGGAAAACGATCCGCGCGGACGAGGCCGCCGCGCGCCTCACAGCATCAGCGCTTTGAGCCTCTGTGTGCGGGAGGCGTCGCCGGCTTCGCTCACCTTGCGCAGCAGCTCGGTCGCATCGGCCGCCGGGACGGGCCTGCTGAGGAGGAACCCCTGCGCGTCGTCGCAGTCGTGCTCCTGCAGGAAGATGAGCTGCGGGAAGCTCTCGACCCCCTCGGCGGTGACCCGGATGCGCAGCGAGCGGGACATCGCGATGATGGCGGCCGCGATGGCGCGATCATCGCTCCCATCGGTGATGCTCGAGACGAACGAGCGATCGATCTTCAGTCGATCGACGCTGAAATGGCGCAGGCGCCCGAGGCTCGAGTAGCCGGTGCCGAAGTCATCGATCGCGAGGGAGATGCCGAGCTGCTTGAGCTGCGCGAGCGCCTTCTCGGCCCAACCCTCGTCCGCCATGACGACCGACTCGGTGATTTCCAGCTCGAGCATCGCGGGGTCGAGCCCGGTCTCGCGCAGGATCGCGGCGACCTGAGTGGGGAACTCGGCGAGCGCGAACTGTTTGCCGGAGACGTTCACGGCGATCCTGCCGATCGTCAGTCCCTCGTCACGCCACTCCTTCGCCTGCCGGCAGGCGGCGCGCAGGACCCACTCTCCGATCGCGAGGATCAATCCGGTGTCTTCGGCAATCGGAATGAACTCCGAGGGCGACACGGCCCCCAGCTCCTCGTTGGTCCAGCGCAGCAGCGCCTCCAGGCCCGAGAGCCGTCCGGTGCGAATGTCGAACTGCGGCTGGTAATGGAGCGAGAACTCGTTGCGACTGAGCGCCCCCCGCAGCCGGTCCTCGAGTGTGAAGCGGTGCAACGCCGTCGCGTTCATCGTGGCGTCATAGAATGCATAGGTGCCCGGGCTCTTGCGCTTCGCGAAATACATGGCGAGGTCCGCATTGCGCAGCAGCGTCTGCGCATCGGCGCCGTCCCGCGGGTATATCGCGATGCCGACGCTCGGCGTCACGACGAGCGAGTTGCGCTGGAACTGCATCGGCTCGCGCAGCGCGCGGATCACGCGCTCGGCGGCCATGGCCGCATCCGCGGGGTTCTGCAGGTGCGGCAGCATCATGAGGAATTCATCGCCCCCGAGACGCGCGAGATCGCCCGGTCGTGCGCCCCCCGGACCCCCGTTCTCGGAAAATCCATGACGCAGGGCGCTGCGCAGGCGCTCGGCGACCACGCACAAGAGCTCATCACCCACGGCGTGGCCGAGCGTGTCGTTCACGCGTTTGAAGTTGTCGAGATCGAGGTAGAGCACGGCGAGCGAGCGGGCACGTCCGCGCGCCGCCTCCACCGCGGCGAGCAGCCGCTTGCGCGCCTGCTCGCGATTGGGCAGACCCGTCAGGGTGTCGAAGTACGCGAGCTTCACGATTCGCCGCTCCGCCCGCCACTTGCTCGCGAGCGCGACGGTCATTTGCCGCACCTCGTGCGGATGAAACGGCTTCTGCAGGTAGGAGAGCTTGTCCTCGGGCGGGACGATCGCGCCGATCTCACCCGGATCGGCATCCGAATAGGCCGTGCAGACCGCAATCTCGATCTCCGGATCGATCTCGCGGATCCGACCCGCGGCCCAGAGGCCGTCCCGTCCCGGCGGCATGCGCATGTCGAGAAAGACGACGGCGAACGGCCGATTCTGCTCGCGCGCCTCGCGCACCGCGGCGACCGCGGCTTCGGCCTGATCGCAGAACACGGCGTCGAACTGCGCGGAGCGTGCCACCGATCGACCCGCCGGTGCCTCTGCGCCCTTGTTGAACAGCTTGCTGCGCAGCTCGCGGAACGCGGCGATCTCGCGGTTCACGTCGTTGTCGAGAAGGATCTGCCGGTACGCCTCGCGAACGTCGGCCTCGTCGTCCACCACCAGCACGCGTATGACGTTTCGATCTTGTTCCGTCATGGCAACCTCACGCTGCTCTTCCTTTGCGTCCCGCGGCCGGCGGCCGGGAATCGCGCGCGCCGAGCGGCACCGACGTCTCGAGCGGCACCGACGCCTCGAGCGGCACGATCAGATGAATCGAGGCGCCCCGTCCCGGGCCGTCGCTCGCCGCCCAGATGCGCCCGCCGAGCGAGGCGATCGCGTTGGCGCACCAGTGCAGCCCGATGCCTGAATTGGTCTCCTTCGACTTGGTCGAAAAGCCGTTGTCGAACACGCGCTCGAGATGATCCGCGGGAATCCCGACGCCGTCGTCCTGACAGTGCAGGTGCAACTGCTCGCGGCCGGCTTCGCGGATGATCCGGGCGCCGATGCGGAGCACACCATGCTCCTTCGCCGCATCGCGCACGGCATCCCCCGCGTTGATGATGAGGTTCTGGAGCACGAGCCGCAGCACCGTGCGCGCAACGCGCACGACGCCGACCCTGCGCAGCGACTCGTCCGTCTCGATCGTGAGCCGTTGGCGGCAGGCGTCCGGCACGATCTCGAGGGACTGGGCGACGAGCTCGGTCAACCGTACCGGCTCGATGACCTGTGCATTGCGCGCGGTGCGCACCTGATCGGCGAGCGTGCTCTGGACGAGCCCGACCTGCCGGCTCATCACGACCACGTCCTCGCGCGCGGCGGCGACCGTACGCCCGAGCTCCTGGCATGCCATGCGCACGAACTGCTGCAGGTCCGCACGCCGCTCCAGCTCCGCCGAGGTGTGATCGAGCTGCGCCGAGGCGCGATCGAGCTCCGCGGCCGCCGCGAGCGCATCCTCGGACGGTGCGCTGCGCAGCCGCTCGCCGAGCCTCGCCATCCGCACGCTGAGCGGCGTCATCGCGTTGCCGAGATTGTGGAGAACCCCCCGAGCAAGCTCGGCAAATCCGGCGTCGTAGGACCGATCGACGAGGTGGCGGCGCGACTCGGCGAGGTGTTCGACCATGCGATCGAGCTCGCGCGCGAGGAGGCCGATCTCGTCCTGTACATCGAGGCCCAGGCGCGCCGTCAGATCCGGATCCTGACCGATCGCGATCGCGTGACGCGTGACGCGCGCGAGCGGCCTCAAGACGAGCCGATTGAGCGCGACGATCAACAGCACCAGGGTGAACGTCGCCGCGACCAGCAGGTATGCGGAGACCACGGTGATGGCGGAGCGGCCGCGCGCCGTGATGTCCCTCGGCACATCGACGCGCAGGGCCATGACGGGACGGCCGTACACATCGTTGAAAGACCGGTAGACCTGCGTGACGGTTGCGGTCTCGATCAGTTGCTCGGGGAGACCCGCAGGGGCGGACGGAAGCATCGTCAGGGTCGCCTGCGCCCGAGCCCCGAGGCTCGCGATCTCCGTCTGCGAAAGCAGCCGTCCCATGAGCACCATTCCCATCGAGGCGCCGCGGCCGCTGCCATCGAGCACGGGCGCCGCGGCGATCATCAGGACGCCGCGATTGGTCCGCAGCAGTCCCTGAGCGGGGAGGCCGTCACGCAGGTGCTCGCGCCAGGGAAAGTCGGCGGGGAGTCCCGGGCCGCGCAGCAGGTCCACATCGAGCGGTCGAGCCGCATCATTCAGGTCGAGCTGACTCGATTCGACGAAGCGGCCGTCGCGATCGATGATCGCGAACACATTGACCTTGAGCTGTCGGAGGGCGACCGCGGTGATGTTCTGGGTGATGTAGTCGCGGTCATGATCCTGCACGAACCGGTAGGTGTCCGCCCAGTTGCCCCAGTCCGTCGCCGACAGCTCGAGTCGCGCCAGCGTGAGGTCGACCGCAGAGTGAATCCGCCGCATGGCCGTACGCGCATCGGCGCGCTCGAGCCTCGCGAAGCTCGGCATCAGAACCCCGCGGGCGACGAGGACCTCGACGACACCGAGCACCGCGAACATCGAGGCGACGAGGAGCAAGACCTTCGATTGGATCTTCACTCGGAGAGGCTAGACCGATGCGGCGCGAGAGGGATGTTCGCGCATCTCAGAATGCAGACCTTTCGGCCCGTCGCGAGCGAGAAGTGACCGGCGTCACAAGCGCCGAGGAGCGAAGGCGCAAGCGGCAGGGTTCGGCCGTGGAGCGCGCTCGGCGCAGCCGTGTTGGGTGTAAGCTCGGTCGAACTTATAGGATCGTAACAATATGATTTTGTTGTATATTTTCTCCCTTGTGCGGCCAACCTTGGGTCGGCGGCGGGTCGAGCCCTCGGGTGGATTCCCCCATCGGGCGGAATTTGGTATTGCTGCACTGGCGCGTTCATTGCAGGTATGCTTTCTGGTCAGGC
>Ga0335074_10000827_pt1 | contig 42449 bp, 38 predicted proteins | sample Lox_Sample_23_FD_206715 | JGI IMG/M metagenome (GOLD analysis project Ga0335074, IMG submission 206715) | Soil microbial communities from Loxahatchee National Wildlife Refuge, Florida, United States - Lox_Sample_2.3 | ecosystem: Environmental > Terrestrial > Soil > Wetlands | place: USA...
TTTGCGTGGACCAAAAGCGCCGAGGAAATCCTGGCCAGCATCGCCCGCTTCGCCCAGCGCACGGCGGATGCCCACGCCACGGAACTTATGTCATGAACCAATGTTACAGGACACTAGAGATTTGCAGCCTTAGTTGAGCTGATCATTTGGAGACGAATCCATGCCGAACTATAACGCGCAGTTGCCTCCCTATGCAGTAAACCCGGGCGATGTCGCCCTGGCGTTCAACAACGAATCGCCTTCCTCGGGCCAGGCGAGTCAACAGTTTGCGTTGGCCAACTATTCCGGTTTTCCGGAAAACGGGCGGACGGTCCGCTGGCAGACGATTTACGCTTCGTCGCCCTCCGCTGTGAACGTGGCCCTGCAAAGCGCGATGGTCGATTCCGATTCGGAGTACAGCACAATCGACGCATCCACCGCCACGGGAGGCGAAGCCCGAACCGTAACAAGTGTAAGAGGCAATTTCCTTCGGGCCAAAGTGTCGTCAATCACCGGAGGCTCGGGAATAACCGTCCAGTTCCTAGGCTGAGGAGGAGGGGTGGCACTTTTGCAGTCGAGTCACTCGAGTCGAATGCAAATCTTGTCTTAGAAATTGCAAATTCCCTTTTTCAAACCGAGGAAAACCATGTCCGAGCAGATTATCGAGGCTAGTGGACCATCCGTTGAGATTCTTCCGAAGGCAGAGATTGTCCCGCTGGAACAGCACAAGGTTGCGACAGACGAAGCGAGCGCCGACAAGCCGCTTGAGAGCGCGGATATGCTCAAGCGAAAGCGATTGAAGAAGATGCGGATCGGCGATGCATTGCGAGTGGAAGGGCTTGACGAGCGGGACGTCGCACAGAAGTTCCGAGAGGTGATCGAACGGCAGATCCCGAAATCAGAGGGGCAGGAAACGAACGACAAGCTTCTCGTGGACATGCTTTTGAATTGTTTCCGGTATCTTGACGACGGCCCGGGGCCGGGCGTAGGGGGAAGGGCCCTGCGGCCACCCAGGCTGCTTCACAACGTTCCTCGCCCAAGGCGGACGCTAATCACCAAAACGAAAACAGGAAAGGACAGTTGAAATGAGTGCAAGTCGCAAAACGGTAGGCTACATCATTGAGCTGTGCGGGATCAGCGCATTCACGGTTGGGGCGGTGTTCAGCGTGCATCACATCGCGATCGGGGCACTGTTCATCGGAGGCGCAGTCTCATTTTACGTAGGGCAGAAAGTCAGCGCGCTTTCTTAACAGTCTTTATGGATCGCGCCCGGCATCGGCGATCCTGAACGCGGCTCAGCGCTTACAACCGCTGCCAGAGAACTTTTCTCCGCATGATGAAAATCGAAAGCGGTTGTGCGCGCTGGGCCAAGCAAGCTGCAAATCGCATTTGTCTTCCTTACAATCCATTTCCAAAGCAGCGAGAGTTTCACGAATCGGCGGCCAAGTACCGGTTATTTGGCGGCGCTGCCGGACCGGGCAAATCCAAAGCGCTGCTGATGGAGGCAGTGCTTCAGGCGAACGAGCACCCAGGTGCGAACACGTTGCTGCTGCGACGAACCTTTCCAGAGCTCGAGCAATCGCTGCTGCTTTATTTTCGACGAGACGTACCGCGAGAGCTCTATCGAAGCTTCAATGACTCGAAACATGCGGTGGAGTGGTGGAACGGCTCGACGACACGGTTTGGGTACTGCCAGTCGGAGAACGATGTCTACCAATATCAGGGCTCGGAATTTCTCTTCATCGGAATTGACGAGCTAACGCTCTTCACGCTGAAACAATGGCAATTTCTGACCAGCCGAAATCGATGCCCTCGCGCGGAGGCCTTTCCATGCATGGCGGGAGCTACGAACCCGGGTAATGTGGGCCATGCTTGGGTCAAATCGCTTTGGATCGACAAGAAGCCAGCGGCGGGGATGGAGTCTGCTGAAGAGTATGATGCAGGCGATTACGAGTTCATCCCGGCTCGGGTCGAAGACAATCCCATTTATGCGGCGGACGAAAACTACATCAAAACGCTGAAGGCCTTACCTTCGCATCTGAGGCGAGCGTTTTTGGAAGGGGATTGGGATGTCTTTGCCGGGCAATACTTCGATAAGTTCGACTACGCAAAGCACGTTACCAGGCGCGAAGCAATCCCATGGAGAGAGTGGTGGCCGCGGTGGATATCGCTCGATTGGGGATTCGAACATCCGTCGGCCGTTTACTGGCATGCCGCGATCCCTGGAGGCAATGCGGGCAGCACAGGCGCTCATCCGGGAAGGGCAGCGCACCAAGAGAATTCATCTGGGTCAGTTACCGGGCGGCAGCAAGTCGTTACGTATCGTGAATACGTGACGCGGAGAACGCCTCCCCGAGACCTAGCAAAAGAAATCGTTGCGCGAAGCGAATTCGAGGGGGAACGCGACAAAATCGAGGGTGTATATCTTTCCCCGGATGCATTTGCGAGGCGTACTGATGAAGCTTCGATCGCAGAGCAGATGGGAGACGTGCTCGCATCTGCAGGCCTGCCACGCCCAATTCCTGCTGACGACGACCGCATCGGCGGATGGATGCTGATGTACCAGATGCTCGATGCCGGTGAGTGGCTGCTGACGGACAACTGTGCGGAGCTGATCCGGACACTGCCGAATTTGGTTCGCGATCCTGAACGGATAGAAGACGTTCAAAAAATAAACGGCGATGACGCGGCGGACGCGGCGCGCTACGGTTTGAAATCGCGCTACGGCAGCCGACAGGTCGTCGCTTATGCGCCTTTGAACCAGCGATTAGCCGCGCTGGTCACTTCGGACGACCCTACGGTGCGGGCGATTCAGGCACGCAAAGCGCAACTGGATGAAACGCGAAGGATGGCGCCTGTGTCCTTTCTGCGAAGGCGGCGTTGAGAATCAGCAAACGCCCACGACCGCGTTCCTTAGAAAACAAACCACACCTTGTGCGAACGCGAGCGGAGACAGTTCGGCAATTGTGAAGACCTGTGAGGATGAAGACATGTCTATCGATCTGATGAAACGGATTCGAGAATTTTGGGATTGGCTGATCTCGAGCAAGTACGTGAAGGCGCTGGAGGCAGAAATCGAGAGGCTTCGTGCGGAGAATCGGGCGCTGATGAATTCGATCCTAGGGATTGCCGGGATTCCGCCGGTGGTGACTCCGAGCGCGACCTCCGGAGGGGGCGGGACCCCGTCGGCAACACCTGAGAAGGCCAATTCGGTCGCGAACGGAAAGGCGTCGGGAGCTACTTCTGGGGCGGTAGCGGTTCGACGACGGTCATGGCAGCAAGTAAACAGGGCTCTCGAGATCGAGGCAGCCAAAAAGAAAGATTCAGGGCCAACCGAACCGTAGGCGTCAGATTTGAACTCATTTACTGGAGGAGAGATGCCATTTATTCGGGGACGTTATTACGCGAATTCGATCGTGGGCAACGCCATCGAAGCTGCGCGCGAGGCGGAAGACCGCGCGATTGCTTCGCCGGGGGAGCAAGAGGGCCACTCGCGGCTTGCGGGCGAGGCGCAGGACGCTAAGCCAGTGAGCAAGATAGAAATTGAAATCGCCGCATTGGTACCCGCGCATACCGGCCACGCAGAGCAAGGTTATGTAGCGCGTTTGCACTATCCGGATACCGAGGGGGCGGATGGTTCGGCTCGACCTACTGACAAACACGTCTTTTCCGACCCTGAACAGTTGGTGAGCTTCCTGCGGAATGAGTTGGCGAAGAACGGCGCGGTCCGGTAAGCGAGAACAGAATGTCGACAAAAACGAAATTCCGGCAGAGTGATCCAGCGGTGGTTCCGATCGCGGCGCCGTCGAAAGACGCGCCAGCAGCCACCGGCGCGCGTCGTATTTCCGAAACGACTACCAAAGGGGCTATCGACGGCGGATATGGTGCGAACAATGAATATCTGCCCGACCGAGTGCAGGATGCGCTGCGGCGGCTGGTGTTTCAGTTCTCGACTGAATCTGAACTGACCCGGCGGCAGGAAATCAGGAGGATCAAACAAGCTCATCAGTTCTGGCGTGGACTGCAGTACTTGTGGTGGAACGAGCGGGACCAAAACTGGCATCTGCCGTTCGAAGAGAAGTTGCTGGACAACAGCGCGCTCGATACCATGCCGCGCTACGAGTTCGTCACAAATATTTATCAGGCGTTCGGCCTGTCCCTCGTTTCGGTATTGTCCCAAGACGTGCCGCGCGTAAGGTTTTTTCCGACTTCGACACAAGCCGAGGAAGATGTGGCCGCGGCGAAGGCAGCGACGGAAGTCGCGCAACTGGTGGAAAGGAACAATCGGATCGGCAATCTCATTGTGGACGAGGCGTTCCATCTGTGGACGGACGGGAAGGTTGGGGCCTACGTCCGATACGTTGTTGATGGACAGCGCTTTGGTTTTCACCCCGAATCAGAAATCGGTGAGCGAGAGGTAAAGATCGGCGCCGACACGTATGTCTGCCCTGAGTGCGGAGGTGAGACGCAAGCGAATGACAACCACGAACAGCTGGGGCCGGGTCCTGTAGGGCAAGCCGATGGTGATGCTGGCTCGCCGAGAATCGCGAACTGCACGGAGTGCGGCGCACTGCTTACCGAGGAAGACTTCGTCGCGGCTGAGACAATTACAGTTCCGGCGGGGGAGACCAAGGTCAGAGTGCCAAATGGTCAGGAGGTGGTAACGATCGTCGGCGGTTTAGAACTGAAAACTCCGCCCTGGGCGAACGAGATGCACGAATACCCGTACCTCCAATGGAACATGGAGGTGCACCTGGCACGGCTGCGCGCCGCCTATCCTCACGCGGCTGACAAAATTGGTCCGCCTGTCGCCTCCGGCGCCCAAGAGTACGAACGTTTGGCAAGACTCGCGCAATCGCAGGGTGGGCCGCTAACTGAAGGTGGCGATTTCAACATAAACCTTATAACTTTTCAGAGGACATGGCTCCGCCCATGGGCTTTTTTTGCATTAGACGATAAGGACCTTCGCGACCAGCTTTTGAAACTGTTTCCCGATGGCGCTTATGTGGCGTTCGCAGGAGGCGTTTACTGTGAGTCGCGGAACGAAAGCATGGATGACCACTGGCGGGTGCTGCATGCCTTGCCTGGGGACGGATCAAGCGGAAGACCGGCCCTAGGAGACGCGCTGATCAGCGTACAAGAGCGGTTCAATACACTTTCCAATTTGCAGATGGAAACTTATGAGTACGGCATTCCGCCGATTTACGCGGATAGCGAGGTGCTCGACTTCGATTCGTTGCAAAACCAGACGGCGGAGCCAGGATCTCACTATCCCGCGAGAGCTAAACCCGGGCAATCGCTTGCTGCGGGGTTTTTCCAGCCGGCACCAGCTGAAATACCGCCGGACCTTGCGGAGCACGCGGCGGATCTGATGGGGCCGATCGCCCAGTTTTTGACCGGCGCGTTCCCGGCGCTATTCGGCGGGGTAATGTCAAACAACGACACGGCATCGGGTTACGCAATGGCGAGAGACCAGGCGATGGGGCGCATTGGTTTGGTGTGGAGGAGGATGAAATTTTTCCACGCCGACGTAATGATGCTCGCTGTCGACTGCTTCCGCAAAAACAGGCCTACTGACGTTGAGGTGACTTTGCTGGGGGCCGGAGCAGCTTTCGAATCCCAGTGGATCCGGCTGGCCGACCTGAAAGGCAATTTGTTTAGTTATCCGGAAACGGACGAACAATACCCAACGCTGTGGTCACAGCAGCGAGCAGTCTTAATGCAGCTGCTGGGAAACCCTGATCCCCAGATGCAGGCCGTGCTAGCACATCCTGAAAACATGGCTCTGGTCAAACGGCTGATTGGGCTGGAGGACCTTGTCATACCCGATGAGGAATCGCGAGCGAAGCAATATCGCGAGATCGCGCAGTTGGTGGCGGAACTTCCGGTGATTCGCCGCGATGACGGGACTGGAATCGAGCTGATGTTGCCGAGCATCATTCCGGACGAATTTGCTGACAATCACGCAGCAGAACTTGAGATCTGCATGCGGTGGTTTTCATCAGACGCGGGTCAGGTAGCGAAGATCGAAGCACCGGCGGGATACGCGAACGTGAAGGCTCACGCAATGTTTCATCGCGACTACCTGCGGAAACAGCAGGAGCAAGCAGCGACTTCCGCTGCGGCAGTTGCTCAACCTCGATCAAAGGTGCAGCCCGTGAGCCGACTGCATTAGAAGGCGCGTTCGACCGAGCTGGAGGTGCGTGCGTAAGCACCTTTTTGCTGCGGAGGCGGTGCCACAAGACGCACGACGTGCAAGAGGCGCTCGGGCTTAAAGGGCTTGGCCATGCAGACGACTGCGCCGAGTTGGTGGCTGGCGGCGTAGTCGGCAGGCTGAGCCGAGCGAGTGAGCAAAATCACGGGGACACGCTGGAGCCGCTCGTTTCGCTTCACAATCAAGCACAGGTCGTGACCAGACATATCCTTAGCCTCAACCTCGGCTACGAAAACGGCGGGAACCGTGGTTTTCAAAACGTCGAGAGCTTCATTTGCCGTGGATACGATTATTACCGTGTACCCATCTTGCTGCAGAATTCCTCGCATCACTTCTGCGCTTCGAGGATCCGGCTCAACGGCTAGCACGACCACTTGTTGAGCACTTAGCGACGGCTGAGGGACTGAAGCGCCAGAGGAGCCTGGGACCGAAGTGGTTCGCGAGGCCGCACTTCTGGCAGCGACAAACTGTATGGCAATAGCGAAGCGTCCAGCGGGCTGGTCCGTAATGCGAACGACCTCAGCGGGTTCCGGTTTGTTTAGCGCCGTGGCGGCCGCGGAGTAAGGAAACGTGATTTCCACGGATTGACCCAACGAATAGGACGGCCGAGTGGTGGTGAAAAGCAGGCCGTCACGCGAAACGTCTACGCTGGTGCACACCTCTTCAAAAGCGGTGGTTGAATTGGACGCGCGGACGTGGACCTGCGCGCTGATCTTGGCGCGCTTGCGCCGGCGCCGCTCAGCGCCCGAAAAGACCTGAGCCGCCATTGGCGAAGACTGATTTGAGATTGCGGCGGGAGTCGAGATTGTTGTCCCCATTTTGGCAACTCCTAGAGAAGCGTTCGGCGAGAGCCGTTGCGCACGGCGATGCGGGCGCCTCGCCTGCCAACCCAAAGATTCGCAAACAGAACCAACGCGGGGAATAGTACGTTGGTAACAATTATTCGCAGCGTTCCGGAGGGGCTTCGGACGGGGCTGCGGGCGTCTGAGAGGGGTGAAATAGCCGTGGCGTCAACTGCGCAAGCTCCAGCGAATCAAGGGGCGAGTTCACCGAGCAATAGCAGCCATAACTCAACCGGTCCCGTGAGCCGAAATTTAACTGACGACGAAATCTTGGGACTAGGGGTTCGGACTCGAACGCGCCGAGCCGAGGTAGGAGAGCGAACGGCGGAGGCGGCCGAAGATCCAGCGCTCGTCGCGGAACGGGCAGATCCAGGAACTGCGGATCAGATCGAGGTATCTGGCGAGGAGATGCCTCAAGAGTACAGAGAGGTATTCGAGGCAAACCCGGAGTTGAGGAGCGCCTGGGACGACGCGCGGGCGTACAGACAGGCGTTTTCGAGCCCTGAAGAGGCCCGTGCGGCGACGAGAGCGCTTGAAGACGTAAGAACGCTGGATCGGCTGTTCTATTCGAGGCGAAGCGACGACCACGCCCAACTGGCGCAGATGGTCGCGAAATTGGATCCGGAATCGTTTTCCTCTCTGGCGAAGGCGATGGCGAACGTGGCCACAGTGGGACAGGCGGAAGTAAAAGAACACGAGGGGTCATCTGCAGGGAAAGAGCTCGCGTCCACGCCACGTGAGAGGGCCGTTGAACAAAACCGACCGGATAAGCCCGAACGTGAGCGATTCGTTCAGGCCGCGAACGAGGATGCAGTGCGATCCGTTTTGACCGCTATTGAGTCGCAAGTAGACCGCGTCTTGCCCGGTAATTCTCCAAGCGGAGCGCGTAATCGACTGGTTGGAGAGATTTACCGCGAGTTGGACGCAAGCCTGCAAGCGAATCCAGAATTCGCCAAGCAGGTTCGCCAAGCATTGCAGTCAGGGAAGCTGGACGCAGGCCATCGCACCGCGGTCGTATCGTTCATTACTAGCAGAGCTCGACAAGGCTTGCCAGCTGCGATAAAGCGAGTTCTCGGTGAGTGGACGTCCACTGTCCTCGCAACCACGGGCGAGAGACATGCGAGGCAACGTTCCGCGGAGAACAGGGTGGACATCGGAGGCGCTCGTGGCAGCGCAGAAGCACACCGGGCGCGCTCGCCTCGCGATATTGATTACAAGCGAATGTCAGATACGGAGATTCTCAACCTCTGACGAACATCATGACCATAAACGTCAAATAATCCTTCGATGAGCGCAGCGTAGTAGTTTCCAAAATCCGAAGAGGACACCAGAAAAGCAAAAATGCTCGGCACGCAGCCGCCCTGCGCCGAGTGGAGGGATAGTGTGACAGGGCGGATTCAAATTCAAGGGAGATTCGAGACCAATGGCACAGATGCAAAATTCGCAGTCCGTTGCCCTGCAATTGGAGAAGGTCAGAGACAAGCTGCCCCTTCTTTATGAGCGGGACGATATGTTGTTGACGATGATCCAGCAGCGAGGCGACGTAGAACGGGTGAGCTCGCGCAACATGCGGCTTCCATTGCAGATTCGTCCGGGAGGCAAGGCCGGTCTGGCCAATATGGACGGCGGCGATCTCGGACGAGGATCGGGCACAACCTATGACGTGGCGCAGGTGACGCCCGTGTTTTTCCGGCACGCGGTGGAAATCACAAAGCTGGTGGAATACGCGTCAAACGCCCCGGAAAAGGCCATCGAGAATGCGGCGAAGCGCGAGGTAAAAAACGCGATGGCGCAATTCCGCTCGTTCCTCGACAAGGTAATGCAGACGAACGGAAACGGAGTTCTTGGAACAATCAGTTCAATTACGACGAGCGGGCTGCCGAGCGGCGTTGCGGCGCAATTTACGATGGCTAAGCCGCCCGGCGCGCAGCTTTTCTACTACAACCAGACCGTGCAAGTTTACGACCCGACACTGACGACGAACCGCGGATCGGCGAACGTGTTGCTCGTAGATCCATTCAACTCATTGATCCAAGTAGACAGTCTGCCGAGCGGGACAAGCGCAAACGACCTGATCGTGCACGACGGATTGACCGGATCACAGCCTGTCTCTCTGTTTGGAATTCTTTATCACCAGACAAACGCGACGACCGGGACATGGCTGAACATGAACAGGGCCACATATCCTGTCGAGCTCGCAACACCGCGCGTGAACGGGAATAACTCGGCGATTACGCCCGGCGCCGTACGCCTAGCGATCAATAAAGTCCGAAAGGCGTTGGGCAGCAATCAGCTGACCAAACTGATCGCCTACACGTCACTCGAGCAGGAACATCAGTGGGAGCAGCTTGGAGTGACGATATCGCAGATCATCAAAGAAGGCGCCGGCGGGCGCGCCAGCGACCTGGATCTGCTCTTCACGGGCGAAAAGTCGATGGCGGGCGTTCCGATCAAATCGAGCATCAACGCAAATCAGTCTCGCGTCGATTTCCTCGATTTGTCTCACTGGGGACGCGCTGTGATGCAGGACATCGATTTTTACGATGTGGGAGGGCAAACCGTCTTTCCGATCTACGGAGCGAGCGGCGGACTTGCGAGCGCGTATATCTTCTACTTCGTGACAGGGTTCCAGGTCTGGAACGATTCGCCGCGAAGTGGCGCGTACATCGACAATCTCGCCATCCCGTCGGGCTACTAAAACCATTGCAGCAGCTGTGTTCGACTGGCCCCTACCGCGGCTACGCGAGCTCCACCATGGGAAGCTGCGTGCAGTGGAAGTGCCGGTAAGAGCACTGCTGTAAAAGAAAGGGGCGGTCGGCCCACCGCCCCTTTTAGTCACGTGAGTCAGATCAACCAGATCAGCCCCGGAACGCCCACCTGTGATACTCGTAACTCGAGAAACGCACGAACCACCGACTAGTCTATCGGAGCGGCTGATTCAAGCTGGCGGCACCAACCGACTTGGGGAAGCAAACTTCCGGGTCGTATGGGGCGGGAGCCGACTGGCTTGGGTCGGCGGCCGATGGGTGGATCGCGATGCTCACGGGAATGTGATCGGCGGAAGAATCGAGCTACGGCGTGTCCCGAAATACTTCCCGCTCGATCGATGGCACATTGAGCGATGGATGCCGCCCGAAAGCTATGGATCGCCCGAAGAATGGTACGCGCGAACCACAGAGACCGAGAACGGCATACGACTGCCGGCGCTTGGGCCTTATCCTTCGCGTGGAGAGTACGAGCATTGCTTTACCCTGAGTGGAGCGAATAAGGAGTTCATTCCGCTTACGACGGCCGCATGCGATTGGGTTGTGAGGGCCATCGAATGGGCGCGGCGGCAGCCCATGGCCGCCATGCGAGGAGCTATCGCATCCCGCGAGGCGCGACGAGAGCAGGAGTGGAGCGACCGCGTCGACGACCTGATGGGCGCCGAGAAAAAAGATGAAGGAAGATCGTGAAAGGAAGTCACTTGCAGACGACGAGAGACACTATGCGAACCACTTTGTCCTCACATGAGAGGCGGGATCTTCTGGTCGAAACACAAACGAAGGGAGACGCCGTGGCGACGGCGTCGATCGCTTCAGTTTCCGACCAGGACTGGTACATTTCGCGAACGCACGGGGTGTATCACATTCCAGCCTGCAGCAAGGATCAGTCCTACGCGCTCGTTTTGATCACATCACGAGGCGACGCTATAGACCTTGGGGATAATCGACGGTTTCCTTTCACGATTTCGGCGCGGGACATCGCAGGGGATTTGCTACAAGACTTGCACGACCACGGGATATTTGTCTGTGCAGGAGCCCGTCCGACGGATGATGAGTTGAGCTCTGCGAGAGAGCGGAGGAACCGCTACTATCAAGGGCTAATTGCAGAAGGGGATATGATGTGGGCGCGCGGGCATTCCTTCCGGGAGATATCGGATCTACACCGACGAGCCGCGATCTCGCTGGGGATTGAACGCGAGTGGGCTTACGTTCCGATGCGTACGATGGACTGTCCGGTTTGCGGCGAGAAGATCAAAGCGAATGTTGCCGTTTGCAAACACTGCCATGGGATTCTGGACTACGAAAAAGCAGCGCTGCACGGACTTCATCAAGGTAGCACGGCTGAAAGGCGTCCGGTGATTTGGACTGGAGCACCGGACAAGCCGGAAAAAACGCGCGAAATGAATACTAATCCTGGGACTTTAAGAGATCAGAATCAAGGCAGCGAAGAAGCGCGAAGGGAGACGTGAAAAGGTGCGACCGATGAGCATTGACAGGAAAGAGCCGTACTACACAAAGGCAAGGGGTCAAACTTCGCGCGGAAGGTGCGGGCTCGGGTTAAGCCTCGGGCTAATGTGCTTCGTGGCTTTCTCGATCGTAGTGACTTCGCAGAGTGCGGTGGCACAGGGATCAAGAAAGGATGACATCGTCTTCGGCCCCTCGGGGCACCCTGTTGCCGGCGCTACTGTTCGTGTCTGCCAAGCTGCAGCTACTGGAACGCCATGTACGCCTCTGGCGACACTGTATACGGACACGACGCTCACGACGACCGCGCCGAATCCTCTTCAGACCGACGGGATCGGGAATTATCACTTTTATGCTCCTGCGGGACGTTACCTGATTCAGATCACAGGACCCGGAATAAACGGAACTATGACCTATCCCGACGTGATTCTGCCGGCGGATGTGAGTTCGAGTAGCAGCGGGAATGACATATCGGCGTTCGGACTGACGCTTGGGGGGAATCTGAACGTTGCCGGGAACGCGACAGTCAACGGGACGCTCACAACATCCAACTTCAGCCCTGGAAGCTTTTCACCCTCGTCGCTGGCTGTCTCGGGGAACGCGAGTGTGGCCGGACCACGACCCTACATTGACGTCACGGCTCCGCCTTATAACGCAGATCCCACCGGGCACACCGATTCGACGGCCGCAATTCAGGCCGCGATTACCGCGGCTTGCAATCACACGATTACCTACGCGGACGCGCGCCCTGGGGTGTACTTTCCTCCAGGCTGGTACACCGTCACGCAAACGCAGACGGGAACTTCGGCGACAGCGCCAGTTTTTGCGACTTGCGGCGACCTGTATTTGTATGCGAACGGATCACAGGGAGACACCCTGCAGTTTCGGAATCCACCGCAGGGCGCAACAATTCAGGTGAACGCCGGAAGCGCGCCGAATAATGCTCCCGTATTTCTGTTCCAGCAGGAGAACAACGTGACGGTGGCGAACCTAGCTATCAATGGGTACAACCAAGCCATCGGGATCAGATCATCGACAAATATTCGGCTCGAGAACAACGCGCTGTACGCGTACTCGACGAGCCAGACAGACAATACGCCGCTAAAGGTCACGAACGCCTTCTGGATTTGGGTAGACAAGGGAACGCTGCAAAATTCAAACGGTGCGATTCCCGTGATGCTATTGACCGGGGAAACGCCACTCGGCGGCGAGGCCCCGCTGGTCGGGTTACTCTACGTGACGGATGTCAACACAACGGCAGGGGGGTTCGAATATATCCAACGGACGGCGCAAGGCTCTCTTCCGGGAGACTGGGTGTTCCGAAATATAACGCAAGAAAATACGAATATGCCATTTTTGGAAGTAACGGAGAGCACTGGCGGATTTCTTGGCGGGATCACCGGCGTGACGTTCGATAATGACAGTCAATCGGATGGCGCTCCGGGCCCGCTCCTCCAACTAAACGTGAGCAGCGGCTACATGCAGAACGTAACTTTCCTGAATGATTTTCCGTCGGCGCCAGGACAGTACAGCGCTGAAGTGGTGTCAGGAATCTTGCGGAATGCCACAAGCATCAATAGCGGTGCAGTTCTCAATTCGTCCGGCCAACCGCTAGGTAACGTTTTCTACCAAGGCGGCAGCACGTCCGGGATGGATGCGGTTGGGCCAAACTCCGACCCTTACGGCGAATCGTATCCTTTTGCTTGTAATGGTTTCGCCGGAGCCTGCCAGGGGACGAAAAACGTATTCACGAGGTATTTCGCCGCCGGGAATCCGCTTTCTCCTTTAGCGCTCGATGCGAGTTACGGGGTGCTATTTGGGGATGGAGTGACGCACGGGTTTACCTCCGGGCTAAAGCAGGACGCGACGGGCGATATAGATGTGACAACTCAGGCCCTATTGCCACCGACAGGATTCACGGGCGCGGCTACGACCGGCGGCAGCTTGGCCGCCGGAACGTATTACGCTGTGGCGTGGGACACGTCCAGCGCGGCCGCGAACCACTGCGCACCCTCTCCGAATGGCCAGTTTTGGAAGGTGTCTTCGTTTGTTTACGCTGCTCCCGTCACGGTGAGCGGTCCGAACAACGCGGTCAACTTTACTTGGACAGCTCCCCAGCCATCGCCGGCAACTGTCGCAGGATATTGCCTTTCCGTCAGTACGACGAATCCCGGGTTCGACGGGCCCGTGAGCACAGCAGTACTTGTTACTGGTGGAACTTCATTTCTTTACACAGGGCAATCTCAGAGCGTCCTGGGTTCCGTGTACCCGGTGGGCAATTTCGTTGCGGCGCACCGCTTCACGTACAACGCACTAGGCGTCAATACGACTGCTCCTGCGTATAACCTGGATGTGAACGGAACAGCGGCGGTCAATTCGCTAAATGGGGTGCAGAAAGCGGAGCGGTTTGCGGGCTCGGATGCGGGTGCGCAAATCAATGCGTGCCTGACGGCGGCTTCAACCACTTCCGGGGTATGCGACGCGAGGGGGATGACGGGGGCCTATACGGCCACGGATCACATCACGATCCCTGCGCATACGGAGCTTCTATGGTGCCAGGGAAAGTTGACAATCGACGACAGCACCACCAACGATGCGATCGAGCTTGGTGGGGATGGGGCGGCGGTGGAAGGGTGCGGCGAGGCCGGCTCAGGAACAGTTCCGCGTCCTCAGACCTCCGGATACATCGCATGCGGAATTGCAGGTTGCACGGATGTGGACAACCCAAGCGCGGCAACGGCCAACGTCGACTGGATTCATATCGAGAAGATGTATCTACAGGCTGACGGGGCGAATTCGACTGTGGTGAACCTGAGCAGCATAGGGCATGCGGACATCGAGAATAACCGATTCGTTCTTGGGACAGGCGGGGGGTCTTACGGGGTCTACGGGAATACCTCGACAGGGAATGAGGATTCGACGAATTCGCTGGTGAAGCACAACGAATTCGACGCACAAAGCCAGAATGATACGTGCTTGTACCTGGCTGGCGTGTTCAACTCGATTAAGGTCGAGCAGAACTCTTGTTATTTACCCGCAGAAAATACAGGGACGATTGGATTCGCGCTCGCCAAGGATTCGAATGGGAACTATCCCGATAACGACGAATTTGACGCAAACGACTGCGAGGCGGCGACTACGTCGTTCGGGCAGATTTGTTTCAACCTGATCGGATCGCAGAACGTGCAGATCGGGCCGACAAACCGCTGTGAGAACGTCTACAACTGTATACAGTTTCCATCCGACGGCTCCGCGGTCGGGAACCATATGATCGATCCATATTTATCTTTGTCAGTAAACACCATGGTGAAGCCGAACGAGCCGGCCGCGGCCCAGCAGGCAATGGACAACACGGGCACGAACTGGCAACCGTCATTTCATTATGGGCTGAGCGATTTAGGCGGGGCTAATCTGCTGCTGAATCCCGGATTCGAGGGTTGGAGTAACTCGACGACCCTATTTGGTTGGGGAGGGGTGAGCGGCAGCAACATAAATCAATCAGGGAGCGGGATTTATGCGCAGCAGCAGAGCAGCTCGGCGCCAGCCGACGGTACAACGCAAGGTTCATACAATGTGAAGATCGGCGACAACGTAACGGCAGGGTTGGGGATTGATTCGGTCTGCGTACAAGTGGACCCGACAATGAATTACACTCTGGCCTTTCGCGTGGCGTCAACGAGCACGAGCGTGAAATTCCGCCCGGGCTTCCGGTTTTATTCAGATGCTAATTGCACGGAGGCCGACCGGATCACGAGCGTCTCGACGAATGCGAGAGTGCTGCAGCCGACCTACTACGCGGGAACGTCTGTCCTGGCAGGAACAGGAGCCAATTGGCAATCGACCAACGCGTCGCTTACATACAATAACGGGATCAGTTGCAACTGCAACGTGACCGGCGCCGATTTCAACGTCGCAACCGCGAACACGTGGACGCCAACGCGAAATTTCGCGATTACATTCCGGGTGCCGAACGCCTTTTCGAGCTCAAGCACGACGGCGCAATCCATGCGGGTTTTCATCCTTGAGAATACGGCTGCGAATCCAAACCAAATATTCGTGGACGATGTGGCTGTATCCCAGGGGCCGGTGAATACACGGGTTCCAGATACGTCGCCCGTAATCGAGAACGGGGGCTGCATCGGTTGCGGCATCAGCACGGTTTCCAGCTATTCGATCGGAACGGTGACAGCGGGCGAGGCTCCTGGAGCTGCGAATCAGGTTGACGTCTCGGTCGTTTACTTGCCGAACGTGACGTTTTCACATGTAACGGTAGACGTATCGACTGCAGATTCGAATTCCGGCGACTATTACAGTTGGGCGATAACGGATACGGCCGGGAATGTCAAATGCTCGATGACGTCACCCGTAAATCTCCCGGCAACGGGCACGATTCAAGCCGCATGCTCGCAGGGGGCGGTGACGCTGGCGAACGGCAATTACATCTTTGCCTTCACCGGGAATGCGACCACGGCAAAGATCGCGTATAGCGGAACAGCGCCGTTGGCTTTGTCGACGGCTGTCTCCACGTCGAGCAGTTCGTCAGGGGCGATGACATTTCCGATCGGGATGCCAACGGCCGGGCAAACTTTCAGCTCTTACGGTCTGCCGGCAATCATTTTCAACTAATCCTTTCAGGTGGCTTTCACGCTATGCTCTCAATTCACTATTCAGCGAACGCGCACCTCTGGGCGCTTTTTGTGGCAGGACACGGGCTTCACGTACTAAAGCGAGCGAGTCTTTCGACGGCGTCACGAATATCGGGAACGAGGAGCCGGCGTGAGTGGTTGAAAGTGAACGCTTTGACTCTCTTGATACGATTCTTTGTGAACGCGGCGACGTTTTCATACTGGATCGCGCATCCGAATGTAGGGACACACATTCTCGGGGCCGTGGGTATCCCCGTCAATCTGACTCTGGAGCCGGGATACGCGACGGCGGCGCTCTTCGGGCTGTCAGGTGACAGCCTGGTGGATTGGGCGACGGCCAAGGTTCCGTTTCTGCAAAAAGAAATTCCAGCAGCGCCGCCTTCCGAAGCCTAGTGCAATCGAGACCGTCGCACGAATTTCCTAATATTCCTGGAGGAATATCATGCCTGTCGTGCTCACAACCGCATACTCGCAGGCCGAAGATGCGTTGAATCTTGCGAGAGCGCTGGTGAATGACACGGCGGGAGCAGTGTTCACGGACACGCTCCTTATGCCGTTGCTGAACTCGGCATATCGCGGGCTACAACGAGAGCTGGCCGAGAATGGCGTGAGCGTGATGGTGGAGCAACAGGATATCGAGCTCGACACGGATCCAACGACGGGCGTTACGAGCACCGAGATCAGCGATGTCTCCAGCCCTCAATTGCCGGCCGACTGCCTGATGCCTCACATGCTGTGGGAGCGTGCCGCAGCCAATACCACGGACGTCTTCGTGCCAATGGAGAAGTTTACCAGCGGGGGCGGAATGCTGAACCTGCAACCGAGCAGTTATTTGCGGCTGTGGGAGTGGCGCGAGGACAAGATCAATCTGATCGGCGCGACCCAGTCGATCACGGTTCGAGTCCGCTACGAGAAACTATTGCCGACCTTGACGCTAGGCACGGACCCCGTGCAGATTCGGTCTGCTACGGACCCGCTGGGTTTCGCGACGGCGGCACTAGCAGCGAGATCCCGGGGCGCGAGGGCCTTGGCGCAGGACCTCCTGGGAACAGCGCAAATGGCAACAGAGCAACTCATCGAACGATACGTGCGCCCCGAGCAGATTAAAGGGCGGCGAAGAATGCCGTATAGCTACCACCCTCGCATCGTCTACTTATAGCCGATACAAGGCACGTCACTGAGCGAGGACATCCACTGTGATGGTGATACCTCGTGTCGCGTTCAGGGGTGTGCCGTTCTGGCTTAGAGCAGAGCCCTGAATGAGGACTTGAGTGGGGCCGGTGGGAGTTGCTGTGCCAACGATTGATGCGTGATGGCAACCCACGAAAAGTACGGCGGCGAATAGTGCCAAGGCTGGAACGCCAACTACTCGATATCGGCCCTTTAGAAAAACGAATAAGCCAACGATGACCCCAGAAAGCAGCAGGCCTATTAGAAAGAAGCCACGGGTCCAAAACGGGAGCCCCGGCGGCGGAAGCTTAGCCTGAAAATACTTCGAGGATGTGGCAATGGTAACGCTGAATGGCGCGGGGGATCCAGGTGTAGGAGCAAGCACCGGATTCTTGACGGTACAGACACTGTGGGCGGGTGTGCCGCTGGGGCAAAATATCGATACCTGCTCACCGTTCTGACCGAACACACCCAGCGCGACTGCCTGAAGTTGAAAGGTGACGGACTCGCCCGCGATGACACTTGCTTCGAGAGGTTGACCAGCTGCGAGTTGAAGCTGGTAGTCGTCAGCGGTACCACTGATTGCTGCGCTAGCAGAATCGTCGTTTACGTCCGTGACCGAAACCGAGGAAGAGAGAGCGCCCAAATCGGCATCCGTTACGGTTGCTGGCGTGAAGGATACATTTGCGACGCAACTCGCACTCGCGGCAAGTGTTGAGAGGCAAGAGCTGCTTTCGAGAGAGAAGTCACCGTTGGAGCTGGGCTGCAGCGGCGAGGTAATCTGCAGACCTGAGACAGTGCCGCCAGAATTATTGGTAATTGTGAATTGCTCTTGGGTGGAGACTCCTCCGATTGGCTCGTTAGGGAAAGTCCACGAAGCGGGGGAGACAGAAAGTGTGCCCAAGGGATCTCCCATGTTTTGCGCTTCAACGATGCGATTGAGACCTTGTTCCGAGATGTAAAGGTTTCGGCGGGTTTCATCAAAAGCCAACGCTCCGGGCTGCTCCAAGTTCGTCATCACGATGGTCGCCGAACCTGTTCGTGCGTCTACACGGAGGATTCTGCCGGAGGTGGAATCAGCGACGAACAGATTCCCAGCGCCGTCGACGGCAAGCCCCGATGGGCAAAGCCGATTCGAGCCGGGTGAACAGGGGGCGCCGGACGGCGCTTCCTCTGCGGTGATGTTCGAAACAGGGCGCAGCGAATGGTTTTGCAGATTGACTTCAAAAACCTGGCCACTTTGGGGCGAAGCGACGAAGGCCTGAGTTCCCGTCGGTGTGACAGCCACGCTCGCCGGAGCTGCGATCTGCGCCAGTGTTTCGAGAAGGCCGGTATCGTGGCGGAGCACGTCCAGCGCACCAGCATTCTGGTCCGCGATGTATAAATTGCCTGCACCATCAAGAGCTATTCCCATCGGACTCGAAAGGCCGATGTCTTGCGGGGGAGCCCAGCGGCCCACAATGCTGCGGATAATGCCGGGCTCGCTGGTAGATGATCCGGCGACCTGGCGGACAGTGCTGTTTTCAGTATCTGCGACGTACAGGGTGCCATCGCTCGCGACAGCCAAGCCGCTGCGCTCGAAAGGAAGATTCGAGGACAGATTTAGCTGAGCGTTTGCAGCAGGGCCGCCGTCGCCTAGAGAGCCGGCAACGCCGGTGCCAATCACTGGTGTCAGAAGAGGAGACGTCGTGGGCGATAGGGAAGGGCCGACTGCAAAAACGCGATTACCGGGCGCGGCTAAGCTCGCGAAGATAGAGGAATTAGGGCCGATTGCGAGGCTTCTAACGGGAATACCTGTCGCGACTACCGCCGATTGAGCAGCGGCGGCAGTGGTTGTGGCGGGACCTGCCTGCTTCTGAGGAAAAGCGACCGACACGCACACAACCGCTACGACTGCAAACGCAATCAGTACTCGGCGCACCAATAGCTCCTTGTATTCGACGCGTTGGATTCAGGTACATAAGGTCCGGGTTGCGTCGCAAAACCGTCATGATAACAGCGACTGAGGCGAGTCACCTAGCAAGATGATGACGAAAGAATTGGTCCAGCGTCACGGGGACCTCTGGCAGTACGGACAATATTCGAGGAGGAAGGATGGGACTCACATTTAATGTGGTGGATACATGGGACGACGGGAAGCGCATTCATTTGGCGGGTACAATTTCGGCTTCGGGGAGTTATACGACGGGCGGCGATACGCTGGATCTTTCGCAAAGCCCCATCGTTGCGTCTTCGCAGCCGCCAATTCAGGGAACAGCCTGGATGGATGGTCTGGCCGGCTACGACTATGTGTTTTTCCCCGGGGCGGCAATGAACAACGGGCTGGTAAAGATTTTTCAGCAGGGAAGCAGCGCTGGCGCTTTCCAGGAGCTAGCCGCCGGCTCGTACCCGGGCGCGATTACCGCCGATACGATTACCTTTTACGGAATTTTCAAAAAACTCCAGTAGAGGTCTTTCGCGGGGTCCTGACTAAAACCATCCACCGGAGCACTCAAGACTAAAAGCCAATGTCTATCGAAACCTTTTCCCCGCTACCTCTGAACACTTTTGGGAGCTGGGTGACGCTGCTGGACCCCTCAGACGTACCGGCGGGCATGTCACCAAGCTTGAGCGATGTGGACTTTTTCCCTGGGGGAGTTCGTACGCGGCCTGGTTTGCTATCGGTGCTGACTGGTGTGAGCGGAACGCCACAGATCAATGGGCTAAAAACGTACATTACTCCGAGCTTAGTTCAGCGGTGCCTCGTCTATGACTCGCTTGGCAATCTCTACAAGGAGACGTCGCCGGGAGTATTGGCCGGCGTCAGCGGCGGCGGAATGGTCCCAGGTCTTTTTCTGGCGTCGACGACGCTTTTTGGCCGGGAGTATATGGGGTTTGGCGACGGGCTGAGCGGGCAGGATATCCCCAGGCAGTTCGACGACACATACATGGATCGAGTCAGTCAAATCGGCCCAGGAGAAGGGCCGACGGTCGTCGAGTCGACGACCGTGGGGAACATCTCACCAGGTGTACATCAGTGCGCAGTAGTGTTCGTCACACGGCAGGGCTATTGGACCGCCCCTTCGCCAGCCACGAGTTGGACGGCCACTGGGAATTTCAAAGTTAATGTGACGAATATCCCCACGGGGCCGGCGAACGTGGTTCAGCGCTTGCTTGCGTTTACTGGATCAGGCGGCGCCAGTTTCTACCACATCCCAGCAACGATGGTGATTAACGACAATACGACGACGAGCCTGACCGTCGATTTTACGGACACGATTCTGCTCTCCGGCGTCAGCATGGATTATCTGTTTTCCCAAATCGAGCTGCCCGAACAGCTCGGTGTGATTGATTACGCCGAGCGACTCTTCTGGTGGGGAGAACGCGCGCAAATGGATAACTGGCGAAATCTCTCGTTCGACGGAGGGTGGGATTCGTCGGGAAACGGGCGGCCGCTCGGATGGGACCTCGATCCTTCGTTCGGGGCAGGAGCGGGCAGGGAAGCGACGAACGTGGTTTGGGGCGATGCTCTTAGGATAACGGCGGATGGCTCGAGCATTACGCGCGGAATGATCGAGCAGAGTGCGATCGCAGATCTAAACGGGAATCCACTGTGCTCGAACAACGTGGGTTACTCGGTCCGAGTCCGTATAGCCCGCACAGCCAATCTTCTTCAAGGTACCCTGCGGATCAACGCGTACAGCGACACCACCGGACAGGTCGGCACAGGCCTGGCGATAAGCGCGACGCAAGCCACTGGAGCGTATCAGGAGTTCACGGCCGAATTGTTTTCTCCGCAGGTGTCACTCCCCACGGACCTAACGCTTCGCGTCTATGCGGACGGCACGCCTTCCCCGTCAGGGGAAGCGTTTCTCATCGACAACATTGAAATCTTTCCGACGAATGAACCGCTAAACGCTTCTATCGTGCGGGCGTCTGGCACCGAGGAACCCGAGGCCTATGACGGCGTGACGGGATTCATGAGCATTGCCGAGAACGATGGCCAGTGTATCCGCGCCGCGTTCTCCCTCCGCAACAATCTCTACTTCGTTAAAGAGCGCAGCATGTACGTAACTGCAACGGACGGCGTGAACGAGCCTTCGCTATGGACCGTGGAGCAGGTCTCGAACGAAGTAGGGTCCCCGTCGGTCCATGGGGTGGGGCTGGGGGAAGAGTGGGCGGTGATTGCAGGCCGATCCGGCCTGTACCTGTTTGACGGCAGCGAACCTGTGAAGCTCTCGCAGGAAATCCAGCCAACGTGGGATGCGATCAACTGGGAGTTCGCACAGAATCTATGGGTGCAAGTAGACACGCAACACAAGAAGATCTATGTGGGCGTTCCGATGGGGGCAGCTGCACAACCTAATTTGGTGCTGATGCTAGATTACACGGAGGGATTCGGCGATCCACTGATTGCAATGTTGACCGCACCCGAGCGATCCAGAAAATGGGCTCCGTGGAATATTTCCGCCAACTCATGCGGATTGATCGAGCGACCTAATGGAACTGCACAGATGTTTCTTGGGTCGAATGACAGCAGCGGCAAAACCTATCAGCTTACGCCGGGGCAACTCTCGGACGATGGAAGCGCGATCAATTCGTTTTATAGCACCGCCTTTCTGGCAGCGACCGGACTGAGCGGTAGAAACCTCTTTGGGTATTTGACCGCGTATGTCCAAGGGGCGGGAGCCTTGTCAATCACCGGTTTTTCGCCCGGGGATACGACGTCAACGGTGCTCGGATCTTGGGCCCTCGCGTCTCCCTCCGCGCGTGACATGGAACAGTTTACGAATTTCCTCGCTGAACGCGTCTCCTTCCAGCTCGGCACGAACGCGGTGGGTTCCTGGTTTTCAGTTACAAAGCTAGTGCCGTGGGCAAAACCGGATCCATTTGCGATCGTTCGCGGGAGCAATTAGCTCCAGCATCCATTTCCTCGGGACAGGCTCTAAATGCTCACGATCAGCCAAATTGAAGCTCTGCGAAAAACGAATCCGCAACTTTACGAGACGGTGAAGCGTTTAGCAGGTGCGTCGCTGGGACCGAACCAGGGGTGGAGCCTAGACGACCAAATTACGGATGGGACGAATTTTGCAAGGGTGGCTTCGGCGGCATTGACAGCCGGGAAAATTGATCCATCGAAAGCAGGAGTGCTGGCGAAAGGATCCGTTCCGCCAACATGGTCGAGCACATTCACGTATATCTCGACCACATCGACTCTTACGTGGAGTTGGACCGGGCTTACGATTTATCGGGCGGATGGAACTACAACGGCCATACCTGACGGAACAGTGGCTGTGACTGGGCTAACGGCTGGTACGACCTACTATTTCTATCCCTATTGGGACGAGAGTTCTTCGAGCCTGGGTTGGGTGCAGGGCGGGACCGGCACTCCAGCGTTAGCACAACCGACGAAGACAAATGCCGCTGCGCAACAACAAGCACTGCAAGGGCGCGTGCCACTCTCTCAGGGCGCTGTGATCGCGGCGACAACGACTAGCGGTACTGGAGGGGGATCCGGCGGTGGGAGCGGGAATTGCCTGCGCGCTGGAGCGGTGGTCCTGACTAAGGAGCGGGGAACCGTCGCTCTCGAAACCTGCAAGGTCGGCGATCACGTGCGGTGTCCCTCTGAGGCAGGCGGGGAAGCGTGGACGAAGATCGTGCGTCTTGAGGTAAGAGATTCGGACACATTCATCCGATTGTATTTCTCAAACGGCGAGATGCTGGATGTGACGCCGCATCACATGTTCACGCTGGCGGATGGATCTCCAATGCGGGCGGAGAGGCTCTGCCTGAGCGACGTCTTTGTGGCGCGCTTTGGGCGAGTGACGCTGAAGAAGATTGAAGCCGTCTTAGAAGAGAGCCAGAAAATCACTATCACTTGCGAACCGACACATCAGTTCTTCGCCGGTCGACACGCTGCAACCATCCTGACGCATAACTATACGTTCAGTTCTTGATATTTCGGCGCTCACTCCTTTTAGCAGGCTTCGGCGAGGTATGACATGACGGGCAAGTGCTATTACGTGACGACGATCGCGGATTGGAGACGGCATGCCGGATCATTTGCAAATTCGCATTGGTTTCTTCTCGGAGAGGGGTGCGGGGCATCGACAGCAGCGAACGCAAGCGGCGAATCGACGGCGAGGACGGAGCAATTGTGCGATGCGGCTCGAATAATCGTCCTGGTCGAGGCAGACGAGGGAACACATGGACGGTTGGAGGACGACAGTTCCTTTACTCCTCTGCCGCACCCTCTATCTTCAAAACCTCTGCCCGCCAAGCTCCACTCGGTGCTAGCCGGCGATGGAGTTCCCCGGTGCGCTTCGACATTCGACGTGGCGGAAACAATCTCGCGATCTCACCCGCTGCTGCGCCACCGCGTGTTTTGAGCGACGGCCGGCGCGCTGAACCACATCATTGCTTATAAGCGGAGCAGAGGCCGACTGACAGTGTTTGTGCGTCAATACACGCCCGACGATTTGGCAGCCCTCGAGCGGATGCACGGGCGCCAAGGATTTGAATACGGGTTCCCAGATGTTTCCGATCCGATATTTGTCTCCAAGCTGGTGGTGGAAGAACCCTCAGGAAACATAGTGATGGGATCGCTCGCACGGCTAACGTGTGAGATATATCTTCTGATGGACCCCGATTCGGGTGGTCCGGAAGACCGTTACAAAAGAATCGTGGCACTTCATGAATCGGCTGAGAGGGATCTTGGGCGTCGTGGACTTGATGACGCTCATGCATGGTTGCCGCCTTCGATCGCACGACGTTTCGGGAAGCGTCTCGAGAAGTTTGGGTGGGTCCGGGATGATAAATGGACGCCCTATTGCTACCGGATAAATCAGAGCAAATTTTGAAGATCCAGATTCGAACGTCCAAGAGTTTGAAAAGGACGATCTTAAATGACGTGGAGGACCTATGTCTCGCGGAGCCGAGCGGAGCACTCGCGCACTTACGGATCAAGAGCTCGCGCAGCAAAATCAATTAATTTCTCAGTCGGACCAGGAGGGGCAGCAAGACCGTTCCCTACTTATGCCCACAATCAATAGCCTGCTGACGAGCCCGGGCTTTTCCCCCCAACAGCAGTCCGACATCACGCAGCAGAGTCTAGGCGCGGCTAATACTGCGTTTGACGCATTGCGCGAGCGCGCAGGAAATCGAGTAGCGGCGACAAACAACTCCGCCGGATACAGCGACCTTCTTTCGCAACTCGGGCGCGAGCAGGCGCAGACAGATGCGAGCCAGGCACAGCAGAACCAGATAGCCTTTGCGAATCGCCAACGACAAGACCAGTTGGCCGGTCTTAATGCATTAGGCCAGACGTATGGTATCGACACAAATTTACTCGGGAAGGCGATGGGAGTCCCCACTGAGTTGCTGAGCGTGCGACAACGAGCGTCGGGGGGGCCTTCAGCGGGCGGCCTCGGGGGACTTTTCGGAATTGGGTCAGGCATCGCTTCGCTCTTTGGCTAAGGACAGGGGTCGAACTACGCCGCCGCGAACGCGAATCGTCAACGAGAAATTTCGGGCAGCGGCGACGTTGCTGAACTCGGAAGATGTCGTTGCTATACCTGGAGTACTTCTCACTCGGATTTCGACAAGAGACTGGGGGTGCATCTCTCATGCGCATACCTGTAAGCGCTAACTGGTGGACCTTTGCCTTAATTTTCGCCGCGCAATTCATTCTGTTCGTGCGATGGCTCTATAGGCGGATCAGGAACGACGAAATAACACGCGTATTCGTGCACGACATGGCGACCAATCATTTGCCTCACATTTACGAACTGTTGCATAGACTCTGCCAGGAGCAAGGGATTCAAACCGCCAAGCCTCCCGTCGTACGTTGGCTCGACTTGGGAGATACCGAGAATTGATTCCAAATGCCGCCGAAAGACCTATTGGAGCTTGCTCGAACCTGTGCCAGTGAATTCGGCCTCGATCAACCCTTGGTGTGCGCTCTGATCGAGGAAGAATCGTCATGGAACCCGTTTGCTATTCGCTACGAACCGGAATTTCGGGTCCGGTACGTTACGAAACTCAACTTGCCACCAACTGAGGAGTTCGCAAGGTCTTTCTCTTGGGGGCTCATGCAGGTGATGGGACAGGTCGCCCGCGAGCATGGATTCGAAGGAAGCTCGCTCGCTGAGTTGTGCACGCCGGATGTGGGCCTGAAGTTCGGATGTATCACGCTTATCGGCAAACTTCGCGTCGCGGGCGGAGATCTTCTCGCGGGTTTGGCGCTTTGGAACGGCGGTGGGAATCCAGACTATCCGAGAAAGATTCTGAGTAAATTACAAAAATATCGTTAAGCAAGGATGCAGATCGTACGTCGCAGGAGCGACTTTATGACACGAAAAATCATCGAACTCGCTTGTATTGGACTGGGGATTGCGCTATTCGCACTCACGATTGATTCATGGGTTTCAGCGAGACGTGATGAACGCCAGTTGCGAGCCGCGCTGGCGGACCAGCAAAAGACTATCTCTGGTGCAACAGCACGCGAGGCGCGGAGAGACGAGACAGTGAAGGCTTTGGTTGGTGATATCGCCAACCTGAAGAAGAAAATCCGCACGCCTGCGCAGGTTATTCAGCAGATGCCAAAGTACCTGCAACTCCCTCAGCCGATCACGATGTCAAACTCCGCACCGATTTCCACGCCAGAACCTAAGTCGGTCACGCCTGAGATCGACCGCCCACGGGGCCAAAACGAAACGGAAACTTCGTCCCCGTTGTCGGGAAGCTCAGCGAAGATTCCGACAGCCGACCTTAAGCCCCTCTTCGACTTTGTTCAGGACTGTCGAGCCTGTCAAGCTGAAATTGCCGCAGCTCATCGAGATGCCGTTGACGAGGGAACGAAGCTCATGGCGATGACACATGAACGCGATTTGGCGATCAAAGCTGCGAAAGGGGGAAGCACTTGGCGTCGCTTCCGGCGAAATCTAGGGTGGTTTGCCGCCGGCATCGCTGTCGGCTTTGCTACCAGGCACCTCTAACGTTTCGAGTGGTCTTCCGTTCAGTGGGCGGAACTTCACGCGAAAGTTCGACCGGACGGTGATACAGGGTGAAGGCAGCTAGCGTGTGGCCGAGGCCTCGCGGATGCGTCCGACCAGTATCGCTTGACTTCTTCTATTGAATATTATGTCTGGTTGCACTGGGCGTCGCCGCAAATTTCTGGCTCACAACGCCGGGTTCTTTTGCTTTGCCTTTCTTATCTTTTTCCTGCTTTTTTTTCGGCTCTTCTTTAATTCCGGCGTATTGGCGAAGCAGTTTGGCTCGTTCTTCGGGAGTTTTGCCGCGGCCCCGAAGCTGCGATTCGAAAAGCTGCTCCATGATCTTGTCAAATTGCGGGCCGCGCGGGACGCCCAATGCATCAAGCTCGTTGAACGGGAGCGAAAGCCGCAGGGGCCGCCATTTTTGCACGTAGGCGCGAATCTTGGAAATCGCGGCAGGGTTTGGCGTTTCGACTTCAATGAACGCCAGCATTTCAGGCGGCAACGAGGCGATGTAAGCGTATGCATCACGCGGCATGTTCATCTTGCTGCTTTTGAGGGCCTGCACGATTTTTTGAGCGTCGGAAACGAGCTTGGCGACGGCATCGGTTTCGGCGGCGCGGAATTCGAGATATTTCATGACCGATGATGCTTCCCGAGGCTTGAGGCGTCTGAAAATATAGAAGGTGTTGGATGCCTGCATGCGTGCGCGTATTCCGGCGCCAAGCAGATTCATCCGGGCTTTGGCGAGCCTGTTGAGACTGTCGTAGTCCGGCCTGCGCTTTTGCAGTTGGCCGTCAGCGGCCGCGAGCAGGCCGCGCGATTCCCACTGCTTCAGCGTCGCAACAGGATTTTCTTCGCGCGCGACGGCGCGGAATTCGCCGCCGACATCGGGGCCCTGGAGATTCTGCTGCAAGCCGCGCTCGAAGGCGAGGTCGAACCACTCCTGGGTTCGCGCCTCCATCTTGAAGCCCATGCGCGCACAGTAGCGCAGGATGCGCATAAGGCGGATGGGCTGGTTGGTGAAGGAATGGTTCGTGAGAGCGCGGACTTCCTGTCGCTCGAGGTCGGCAAGCCCGTTGGTCGGGTCGAGAAGTAGTCCCCGGGACTGCGCGTTCAGTGAGATGGCGATGGCATTGATCGCGAAGTCGCGGCGTCGCAGGTCTTCCATAATGCTGGCGAAGCGGACGTCAGGCTTGGCGCCAGGGCGCTCGTAGACATCCTCGCGAGCCGCGGAGATGGAGCCGTCGGCGTCGCCCGCGAAGAGAATTTCGTAATGGCGCAGCTTTTCGCTTTCGTATACAACGCGTGCCCCGCCTTTTTCCAGTTCGCGCACGATCTTGACCGGGTTTCCCTCGACCGTGAAATCGAGATCCCGAATGGGCTGCCCCGAAATCAGATCGCGCACGGCGCCGCCCGTGAGATAGACGTTCAGGTCCTGCGCCCGCGACAATTCCTGGATGCGCTCGAGCGCGGCCCGCTGCTCCGGCGAGAGGCGGCTTTCCAACAAGTACATGTAATCGGGCATGAGCTAACCTCTTTCAAGTTCGCGCACCTCTCCTTAGGCGCGCGGGTGATGGGCCTTGTAAACCTGTTTCAAACGTTCTTCGACGACATGGGTGTAAATCTGCGTTGTGGAGATATCCGAATGGCCCAGCATCATCTGGACCGACCGCAGGTCCGCGCCACGATCCAACAGATGCGTCGCGAAACTGTGACGCAGCATATGCGGCTTCAAACGCTTTCGCAAGCCCGCTTTGCGGCCGTAGGCAGCCAAAAGCTGCCAAAATGTGATCCGATTCACTGGCCGTCCTCGCTGAGTAAGGAAAAGGAACGGCGAAGCAGGTTGGCGAAGCAGCTTGGGCCGGGACTCGTGCATGTATCGGTCGATCGCGTCGAGTGCTTTGCGGCCGACAGGAACGATGCGCTCCTTATCGCCCTTGCCAATGCAGCGAAGGCTCCCCGGGTCCCTTTTGAGGTCTGGGAGACATATTGCGCAAAGCTCGGAAACGCGAATGCCCGTGGAATACATCAGTTCGATCATGGCCCGGTCGCGAATGCCGAGAATGTCCGTCAAATCGGGTTGCGCCAGCACACGATCGACCTCCTGGACGCTGAGGAATTGAGGCAAGGCCTGGACGATCTTCGGGGCGTCGATCGTGGCAGCCGGGTCTTCGGCGATAAAGCCTTCGATCACGGCGAATCGGAAAAAGTGACGAAGCGTGGCGAGATAACGGGCGACGCTGCGGCTATCGAGATCGCGATAATAAAGCGAGGCCAGAAACTCCGTGACGTCGTGCCGGACGATCTGGCTTACCTGGATGTTCTGCTCCCGGATGACTGCGCCAAATTTCTCGATATCGCGCCGGTAGGACTCGATCGTGTTCTTCGAAAGGCCCTTATCTACGCGGAGATAGGTCAGAAAGGCGCGGATTTCGGGCTCCATTATCCGGGCACCGGCCCGTGGCAACGTGTTCGCATCCCGCCGGGAGAGCGACCGGTTAATGCGTTCGAGAGTCATGCCCAATACTCGGCGCCCGGCACGGCGCCGGGTTCAGCGCGACCGAGCAGCAAAAGAAATTCCCCAAGTTCTTCACAACGCAACAAACGCGCCAAGCCCAGATATACCGCGACGGCCGCCACGATTATCACGCACAGCACCCCTGCTTGCGCTGCCACATGCAACGCGCCCGCCCAATTCCGCCAGACCATACGCGCCTCCCATGCCACAGCGCCCATCGCGGCTGTGCACGTGGCCGTCTTCACCATGGAACGGGCGACGCCGCGCACGCCGAGCCGGCCATAACGGCCGCGAAAGATCGAAAAAAGCAGCCCGAAGTTCATATACGCACAAACCGAACTGGCCAGCGCCGGGCTCCCATTGGAAAGCGAACGGTAAAAGAAGAGCAAAAAAACGCCGTTTAAGGTGAGATTGGCCACGATTATATAGACGCCGATGCGGGCGGGTGTCCGCGTGTCTTGCGTCGAATAGTACATCGGCGTGATCAGCCAGATCGCCGCGTAGGCCGGAAGCCCCAAAGCATAGAAAAGGAGCGCGTTGGCCGTGAGCGCGGTCGAGCGCGCCGCGAACGCTCCATGCTGGAACAGGACTTGGATAATCGGCTCGCGCAGTAAGATAAGCCCGACGGCCGCAGGAATCGTGATAAAGGACACGATGCGCAACGAGAAGCCAAACGTGTGTTTCATCTCGTCGTAATTCCCTGCCGCAGCCTGGTGAGACATGGTTGGCAGTAGCGCCGTCGAAATGGCGATGGCGTAGCTGCCGAGCACCAATTGCATCAGCCGCTCGGCCACGTAGAGCGACGCAACGCTTCCACTTGGCATCCGCGCCGAGGTGGCAAAAAAGGTTCCGAGGAGAAAATTCACCTGATATGCGCAGGCAGCGAACAGGCCGGGTCCCATCATGCCGCCCACTTTCTGGACGCCCGGGTCGGCAAACTCGATCGTGGGAGCCAGCCCCAGACCACGCTTGGCCAGCGCCGGCAGCTGAATCAAAAGCTGAATGACGGAACCGATGAGCACCCCAATCGCAAGTGCTCCCGCCGGGACCGCCAGATCGCGGGGCAGATGGCCGATAAGCGGTTTGTATACAATGCCCAGCGAGAAAACGATCAGAGTCAGGTTGAACGCGATAGAGGTCGCGGCGGGCAGTGCGAAGACGTGAAAGCTGTTGAGCACCGCCGCGGCAACGGCCGCCAGCCCGATGAAAATGACGCACGGGAAGATCAGCCGGTTCAGCGAAACCGCAAGATCCCAGTGGACTTTGCTGGCGCTGAAGATCGTAAAAAGGTAAATTACCTGCCGCGAGAAAACAACGCCGAGGACGGCGACGACTGTGAGGATCATGCCGACGTCCCAAAAGATCGCGCGGGCCAGACGAAAAGCCTGTTCGCGGGATCTCTCCCGTAAGTAGCTGGTGAATATAGGGATAAATGAGCCCCCGAACGCGCCCTCCCCCGCCATCCTCCGAACCAGGCTGGGGATTCGAAAGGCGAGAATAAAGGCGTCGGCCGCTGGGGACGTCCCGAGGAGGAGTGCGATTCGCTGATCTCGTAAGTATCCGCAAATCCGGCTGATAAGGGTGATGAGGGTTATGGCGGAGGCCGACTTAAGGATGTGACCCTTGAGAGTCAAATGCCCCGGCTCCAGAGCTAACCCTTTCAACACCAATGGTTTGAAACAAAAACAGCTAAAGATAACATAAGCTGTGGGTCGCTGGCAATATTGACCGCTGAAAATGACAAAAAAAGGCCAGAACCGTGAAGAATAGGGCCGTTTCCACCCACAAGAAGGCTGTTGTGGCGCTGTTTGACGGCGAACCCGAGCAGGGCTACGTGAATCCCCAAGGATTTGGCCGCGAAGAAACCGTGGAATTACTGACGCGGGGAGGCGAGCACCGCCAGATCCCTGAAAAAAGGGTCAAGGCTGTCTATTTCGTGAAGGAGTTCATCGACCCGTTCGTGCCCGACCGGAAGACCTTCCTGAGTCGGCCGAAGCTCGATGGGCTTTGGGTCAAGCTGCGCTTTCGCGACGACGACGAGATGGAAGGCCTGGTGCCAAACGACTTGCTCGGCCTGCTCGACAAGGGCGTTCGGCTGACCCCTCCCGATCTTCATGGCAATACGCTCTGGGCCTTCATACCGAAGACGGCTCTGGCCGAGATGAAGGTGCTCGGGGTTGTCGGCGTGGCGCGACGAGCGCCTCGGGAGAAAGCCGCCACTGCGAAAGCAGCTGAGGCCCAGCCAAAGCTCTTCGGCGAATAGCCCGCCGCTGGTATATTCCCTTCTTGTGCCTACCCACGATGGCAACAACATTCCTGTTGGCCTGATCGGCTTCGGCCTTTCCGGGCAGACATTTCACGCGCCGATGATCGCGGCAGTCCCTGGCTTGGACTTGGCGTGCATCGTCGAGCGATCGGGCGAACTCGCACAGAAGAAGTACCCGCAGGCGCGTATCGTTCGGACAGTCGAAGAACTTCTCGCAGATGAGCGCATCAAGCTATGTGTAATCGCTACGCCGAACGAGTCCCACTTCGAGCTTGCGCGGCGCTGCCTCAATGCCGGGCGCGCGGTGTTGGTCGATAAGCCGTTTACCGTAACGTCGGAAGAGGCGCGACTGCTGCTCCATCTGGCCGAAAAGCGCGGATTGCTGCTCACTGTCTACCAGAGCCGCCGGCTCGACGGCGATTTCAAAACGGTGCGAAAAATTCTGGCAGCCGGATCGCTGGGCCGCATCGTCTTGTTCGAATCGCACTTTGACCGCTTCCGGCCCTCCTTAAAGAACGCTTGGCGCGAAAAGCCCGGACCCGGCGCGGGAATGCTCTACGATCTCGGCCCGCATTTGATCGATCAGGCGATGGAACTTTTTGGCCGGCCGGATTCGATCACGGCTGACATTCGCTGCGAACGTGACGGCGGACTGGTGGACGATGCGTTTGATCTGCGGCTTGATTATCCCGGCATGCGGGCGCTGCTGCGTTCGACCATGATCGCATGCGCGCACGCGACTCGCTTTGTGATTAACGGAACCACCGGATCGTTCTTGAAGACGGCGCTTGATCCACAGGAAGAGCCATTGCGCCGCGGCATTGCCCCCGGTGGACCGGGATGGGGCGAGGATCCCGAGGAGCATTGGGGAACGCTTTACCTTGCGAGCGATAATTTGCCGCGTGGCAAGAAAATCCGGACCGAGCCCGGAGATTATCGCGAGTTTTATGCGAATCTGCGCGACGCGATGCTCGGCAAGGCAGAACTCCTCGTAGCGCCTGAGCAGGCGCTTGATGTGATTCGCGCCATTGAATTGGCCTTTGAAAGCAGCCGCGAACTGAGCACGGTCGAGTGGCGCGATTGATGACTCACGAGATCGATTGGAGAAGCTTATGAAGCTAGGCGAAATTGCGGAACGGCTCGGTTGTCCGCTCGAAGGCGACCCTGCAATTGAGATTTCGGATGTCGCGGGAATCGAGGAAGCGCAGCCCGGTCAGATCACGTTCCTCGACAACCGAAAATACTATCCTCTGGCGAAGACGACGCGTGCCTCGGCGATTTTGATCGCGCCCGATGGCCCATCCGTGACAATCGCGGCGCTGCGCAGCTCGAATCCCTACCTTGATTTCGCCCGCGCTCTCGAACTTTTTCATAAACCGCCGCGTTATGCGCCCAACGTGCATTCCACCGCGATCGTTTCCTCCAGCGCGAAGATCGGCGACCGCGCCCACATCGGCCCTTACTGCTTTATCGGCGAGGACGTCGAGATCGGCAACAATGCCGTGCTGCACAGCTTCGTCACGATCTATCGCGGCGCGAAAATCGGCGACGATTTCTTTGCGCATTCGCACTGCGCCGTCCGCGAAGACTGCCGCATCGGCAATCGCGTGCTCTTGCAAAACGGCGTCGTCGTCGGTAGCGACGGATTCGGCTTTGCACGCGACGCGCACGGCCGCTGGCACAAGATCCTCCAGGTTGGCCGTGTCGTCATCGAAGACGATGTGGAAATTCAGGCGCACAGCGCCGTCGACCGCGGCGCCGTAAGCGACACACGCATCGGCCGCGGCACGAAGATCGACAACTTGGTGCAGGTTGGCCACGCCTGCACCGTGGGCGACGACACGATTCTTTGCGGCCAAGTCGGTCTCGCCGGGACTACGCACATCGGCAAAAATTGCATCCTTGCCGGGCAGTCGGCCTCCGCCGGACATTTGACGATTCACGATGGTGCGATTCTAACCGCGCAAAGCGCTGTGAACAGCGACATTCCCGCGGGCGCGGTTTATTCGGGCTCGCCGGGATTCGACAACAAGGATTGGCGCAAATCCGTGGCCGTGTTTAATCGCTTGCCCGATCTGCAACGCGAGGTAAGGCAGCTGCGGGAGGAAATTGCGGAGCTGCGCGACAAGAGCGGTGATTCAGCCTAACGTCACGCGCCTACGACGGTGAGCGCGCCATGTTCTTTGCGCGTGGGCTTTACTGTAATCTCGACGTCCTGACGCAGGGCGGTGAGGAATTCGATCAGGCGGCCTACGGAAAAACTGCCTGCTCGATTCCGCATGAGAAGCGAAACCTGAGGCTGCTGAACGCCCAGAACCTTCGCAATTTCGGTTTGAGTCATTTCGCTTTCTTCTAGGATTGCGTGAATCTGCAACGTGAGTTGAGCCTTCAGCAGTTCCTGTTCGGGATTCGCTATTCCGAGGTCGGCAAACACATTGCCACTTCCCTCGGTCACCTCAACGGCACGTGCCCGGTTACCCTTGGATTTTCGCTTCATCGATTTTGCCTCGCCCTGTAATCTCGCTCGGCCTCGACAAGCCGACGCCTGACCAATTCGATCTCGCGCGCGGGCGTCGCAATGCCGCGCGTCGATTTCTTTTGAAATACATGTAATACGTAGATGGCATCTTTAAATCGCACTGTGTAGACTGCGCGCCACGTATCCCCGAGGTCGGATGCAACAATTTCAACTACACTCGCTCCACCGAAACCTTTAAGCGGTTTGGCAGCTGGGTCTATCTTTCCCTGTTGCGCCGCGAACAAAGCGTAGCCAATGTCCGAACGCACTCCATCAGGGCACAAGCGCAAATCCTTGAGCGACGTCCCAACCCACCTGACTGTTTTTGGATCGCCGTCCACGCATATACGAGTATACAGATATTAGTATTGACGCGTCAACGGAAAGCGCCACATATAACTCCCTATTGAAATGCTTTCAAGTGAAAAAGTTTCGCCCCGGAATCGATGCTGTCGCCGTTGCTTTTGCCCTTCCCGGCAGCGCCGCTTCGAAGATGGGCGCATTATTGGATTGCGCCCGGCCCTGCAGCCTACTTCACCTCAACCGACCGGTCGCCCTCGTAATGCATGATGTGGTAGTACGCTTCCCAATCCGTCCACACCAGCGGCGGCGCCAGATGCGTCAGCGGATCGTCCAGAAATTTCTCGAATATCTCCACATCCTGCCGCGTGCGATAAATTCCCGTCAGCCAATCTCCCCTGTACCAGTTTTTCCATTTCCCGTATTCCGCGCCCGCTTCCGCCTGATCGATCTCCTCAAACGCAGCCCGCGTCTCCGCGATCTCTTGCCGGGCCTGCACGGTATTGCCCTTTTCCAGATTCTGAATCGCGCCGGCAACAAGAAACAGCATGCGGTTGCTCTCCCGATTGATGGCGATCATCGCCAGCACTTGCGCGCGGTAAAACGGCAAGCGCGCCGCATCGACCAGCGGCTCCGCCGCCAGCGCCTGTTTCCACACCGCGTCCCAACGCGGCTGCGCATCGCCGCATTGTTGAATTTCCTTCGCAGCCGTTTCGCGCAGCCAATCCTTTCCCACATTTCGGCCCAGGGCCGGTGACAAAAAGCGCGGAGGCGTCCACTTCGGCGACTGCGCCGAAATCGTCTCCAGCGGCGCATCGATCATGTAGGTGAGCATCATCTGCCGCGCTTCCGTGTGGTAAAGCTGGTCCCCGTAATCGTGAGGCGGGTCGGCATCGTCGTGTGCCGGCGCTTTGAAATAGGCCTCGTAGACTCGCGCGACGGCACCGGCAGCGCGCGATCCGAATTGCTTCGCCGCCCAGGCACGATAAAAATCCGCAGCCGCATCGCTCCCTCCCGGCAACGACCCTTTCCACGCCAGGTCCATCACGGCCGTGGTCGTCATGGAAACCGGTCGAACATCGCTCGTATTGAGCAGGATGTATTGCGTCGCGCCGGCCTTCTCGTAGCGCCCCAGTTCTGAAACGATCCGCTCCACCGGAACCATTTCCGTAAGCTGGTTTGCCCGGTCGTTCATCATCGCCACGTGGTAATAGGCGCCTTCCCCTGCCGTCACCTGCCCATCGTCCTGCAGGTGTCCATAGCCGGTGTCCGCCCACACCCGAATCACTTCCGGCGGAATCGTCAGATCGCCCTGATGAACCAGCCTCGCGCCCTCCTGCCAAAAGTCGGTCACAAATTTCGCGTCCGGATGCACCGCGCGCACGATCGCAATCTGATCCACGATCGCTTTGCTGATCAGTTGCCCCAGCGCTTTGTCATTCCCTGCTACGCTCGGGTCCATCGAGGCGTATGTCACGTCCGAAAGCCCGCGCAGTCCCACGGACCAGAGAATTTCTTGATTGGGCGCGTAAGAGGCGACCGCATCTTTCCACGCGCGCTCCAGAATTTCAGGATGCGTGCTGTAGTTGTAGGTCACGCCCGCAGGCCAGCGCGCCACGTTCACACCGAGCGGTATCGCGTGATGCTGCGTCACGATCAGCCCTCGCTGCCCGGCAAGCTTCACCTGCGGGTCGTCGGGAAATATCCACGTCCCCGGAACAACCATGTTTCCCTTGAGGCGCAGGATCGTCTCGAACACTTTGTTCCACACGGCCAGTGAGATTCCCGCGCCGTCCTTCGCGCCCGGCGCCCACCCCGTGAGCAGATCCTCGTCATTCAAAAAGAGTCCGCGGTATTTGAACGCCGGCGCGGGGAACATCTCGTTCAGCGACGCGGGGATCGTCAGGCGCGTGCGCCGCGCCGGCTCGTTGTCGGTCCAGTAGTACATCGGATCGACGCCCAGATATTCCTGCGAAAATTGATAAACCGCGTAAATCGAGCCGCGCATATCCGCGCCCGCGAGCACCACCGTTTTTGACGGCATGTTCGGGTTCCATCGCACATCGGCAGTCGAGATCGAGAAAGATTCCGCCGCATCGAGTCCTGCGGGTCGAATCGCCTCCGGCAATTCCGATTTTTCGCCCACCACAATCGTTGTCGCGCCGGCCTCTCGCTCGCTGCCGATTATCTTGGGCAACGCCCCGAAAACTTTTTGGAAGTCGCTGGCAAGGTCCTCCGCCGCTTTCTGAATCGCAGTCGGCGCGCCCGGGCTCACAAGAATTGTCGTCCGCGCGTCAACCTGCACCGCCTGCACGGTTCCTCGTTGCGCGCGCTCCCCCGGATTCCCTTGCGCGAACGCTGGCCGCGCGAAGAAAAGCAGTGCCCCGCACCATAGCAGCCCGCAAAACCTTCTACCGACGCCCCGTGAGCCCTGGAATCTCATGGCTCCTCCGCAATCCGCCCGCCCGCCGCAAAAACTCCATAACCGGCGAACGGTAACGTTAACGTAACCGCGCTGGCATCGTACCACAAGGCCACCACTCGCCGCTCGCAACTCTACGATGGGAGTCCTGGCAACTCTATAGGGTTCGTCACCGGATTGAGCCCGCTGGGCTATCTTCTGCACGCCGCACTGGCATCGCTGCGTTCTGCACTGTCGCCAGCGCCGTCGGCGTTGCTGGCATGATACGACAAGGATCGAATCGCGGGCCCGAAAACCCTAAAATTTGCTTGCCTGGCAAGATTCCAGGGATTTTCGTGTCTGGCAGCTCGCCAGAGGCGCGCCCACGCAGCGCGGCAACAACCTTGTACCCGGTCGAGGCCCTATTTTGATGTCGGTTCCCCAACCCGGTATATTTCAGCAAAACAACGCCTTGAGGCGAGGGGATGCAAGCCGTTGCACAGGATGCAGAATGAGAGAGAAAATTGAGTTTGGGCGGGAGTTCCTCCGCCACTGGGTTATTCGTGAGTTGCGAGTGACCGTTCGCTCGGTTTTATTCGCTACGGAACGCTAATGGCGCAAAGCCGCGGCAAAGAGGGCCTCTTCGCGCAGCCCTCTTTTTGTTTCTTCATCCCTCCGCGGAATCGCATGCGCGGGAAAACAGAAGAATGTCAGCGATGCCCCTCGTGATGGTCCGCATCAACGTGCGGCCCAAACTCACGAATTACGCCATGAATGGGCTGCGTTCCGAAGTGTCCCGCAGCAGGAGTGCCACTCTCAAAAGTCAATGTGACGTTCGCATACTGCACTCCTACACCTCCCGTGATGCAGATCGTTGCCTCAGACGGCTTCGTCAGCGTTGGGTCAAAGGGTGGCGCGCCACCATTGAGCGTCACACTCGCGGGACCTAAGAGCTGTATCTCGCAACCGTTTACGTTTTCCGTCAGGGCAGCGCCCTTCATTGTGATGTGGTGCGTGTGCGGATTGCGGCCGGTCGCAGTGTCGTCGGTCGCAGCCGACGGGTTATTCACCACGTAGTAGTCGCTGTGCACCATGTTCATTGCCGCCGAAAAATCGCCCGTCGCGGACTCTGGATGCAAGGTCACTGACCAAGAACCCCGCATCTCATAGGGGCCGGCGCCCAGAGTGTAGTCGTTGAGCTGGCCGCTGAAGTGCCGGGGCGTCGAGGATTGCGCCATGACACCCGTTGCGACCGCCGCTACTACAAGTACTGCAATTCGTACTGCACGCCACCGCGTCTGGTCTTTCATAGTAACCCTCCAATTTAAGGTCGCGTCGCCACGGCGAAAATCTCTCGGGCGATAGCATTGAGGCTGAGCGAGCGATCCCGGGAATTTCCCGTCGGCGAATCGCGCGCAAACCACAAGGGCCACAGTCCGATACCTTTGCCGCGTGGTCAAACTGCAATGCGCCGAAATCCTCCTTTGCCGTCGAATACCGTCGTTTACGCCCCCTTGCAATGGGGTTACAATGCCGCTACCTCGGCGTCAGGCCACTCAGGAGATGGCTGATGAGCGTTACCTCTCCCACCCCACTATCCGCGAAGCCTTCCAAAGACCGCCTGGACTCATGGAAAGAGATTGCGGAGTACCTGCGCCGCGATGTCACCACTGTCCAGCGATGGGAGAAGCGGGAAGGTATGCCCGTTCACCGCCAACTTCACGACAAGATCGGCTCGGTGTATGCCTATCCGGCCGATCTGGACGCTTGGGTCCACAGCCGTAGCGCCAAGCGGACGATGGCGGGAGGAGATACAGCCGGTGTCGCCGAAGAGGCGCCCCGGCTCGCGGCGCCAAAACCCCGGAGATGGTTCGTTCTTGGCGCGGCCGTGATTGTGGCAACTCTCGGTATCGCGGCTGCTATTTGGTTCTGGCGGACCGAATATTTCTGGCGAAGCCCCTTGGCCAACGCTCAATTTCAGAGAGTGACCAATTTTGACGGTGTGGCAGAGGCTGCCGCCATCTCGCGTGACGGCCAGTTCATCGCCTTTTTGTCTGACCGCGACGGCCAAATGGATGTATGGGTCACGCAGGTGGGCTCAGGAGAATTTCATAATCTCACCCGCGGCGCTGCACCGGAACTGATCAATCCGTCTGTGCGGGCGCTCCGTTTCTCTCCGGACGGTTCGATGGTGATGTTCTGGGCTCGCGAACAGGCTGGCCAAAGCGACGCTGGTATCAACATCTGGACTGTACCGACCCTTGGTGGCCAGCCGAGACCTTATCTTCGCGGCGCTGCGGAAGTGGATTGGTCGCCCGACGGCGCTCGGTTCGCCTACCACACGCCGGGTCCAGGAGATCCTTTATTCGTGTCCGATGGCAGGCCCGGATCTCAGGGCCGTTTAATCCTGACCGCTCCAGCGGGACTTCATTCCCACTTTCCCTTGTGGTCATCCGATTCCTCTTTTATTTACTTTGTCCGAGGCTCCCTGCCGGATCATTTGGATATTTGGCGCATTCGCCCAGGCGGTGGCGCCGCCGAACGTATCACTTCACAAAACGTCGCCGTTAGCCATCCGGTCGTTCTGGATCGAAACACGCTGATGTACCTCGCCAGCGATCCCGACGGCTCTGGGCCCTGGCTCTACAGCATCGACGTCAATAGGCGCATTCCGCACCAGCTCACCGCCGGACCGGACCGCTACACATCATTGGCGGCGAGCGCGGATGGGCGCCGTCTCGTCCTCACTCTGGCAGACCCAAAGAACACCCTCTGGCGCTTGAGGCTCAATGATTCGCCTATCGAAGATTCCCCCGCACGCATTCCGCTCACCACCAGCACAGGAATCGCGCCCAGACTCGGTCCGAACTTTCTACTCTACGTTTCCGCTACGGACAGCGGCGACAGCATCTGGAAACTCGTGAAAGGCGCCGCCACGCAGCTATGGAATGGCCAAGGAGCTCGCGTCCTTGCCGGACCGGCGATCTCGCCAGACGGAGCCAGCGTTGCCTTTGCCACCATGGAGAACGCGCGCTCAATTCTTTACACGATGCAGGCTGACGGCACAAACGTCCGCATCGTGACCGATTCTCTTAACCTGCAAGGTTCGCCAACATGGTCTCCTGACGGTAAATCGATCACCGTGGCCGTCGATGACCATGGCACGCCCCACCTTATGCGCGTAGCGCTTGACGGCCGCTCGGCGGCTTCGTTGACCAAGGAATACTCAGTAGATCCAGTTTGGTCGCCTGACGGCAGTTACGTTGTCTATTCGGGTGCTGACATTGGCACCAGTTTTTCGCTGAAGGCAATCACGCCCGATGCCACTGCGCATTCGCTGCCCGCGCTCACGATGACTCGCGGCGCGCGGCGCGTCGCATTTGTAAATGACGGGCGAGCGATCGTCATCTTGCAGGGCGAGATTCAACACAAGGACCTGTGGCTGGTCGATCTCACAACCGGATCTCAGCGGCAGCTCACGAAGTTGCCTGCTGATTTCGATGTCCGTGACTTTGACATTTCTCCCGACGGTCACGATGTCGTTTTCGAACGCGCGCAGGCTCATTCCGATGTGGTTCTTTTTAATCTTCCTCGCCGATAGCTCCAGTGGACCTACAGTCCGCTTCTCGAACAAATACCGGGCTACATTTCACGCACCATACCACCCCACACGCAACGGCTCATGTGATGAACGAAGAAGGCGACTTTCCCCGTCTACCTCCCGGCTGAGGAGCCTGTGGATCAACTTCGCCGCTAAGGGGCAACTAAACCGAGGGAAGGCATGGACCCCACGTTGATTGTGCGGATCTGGCGCATAACGGACGTATCGATCACGAGAATGCTGTGCTGCTCGGGGGCTAGGGCGTATAGGTACTTGCCATCCCCGCTGATGACGGCGCTCCAAAAAGGAACGCTCGTTTTGATTGTGCGGGGCTTTCGCCAGGTTGCGGTGTTGTAGACGCGAAATTCATACGCAGCTACGTTGCCAGCACCGGTGTTCGGAGAATGCCCATACCCCAAGTAAACTCTCGAGCCATCGGGCGACCTCGGCCAAGCGGACGGGAAAATCCGCTGCGGCTGGCCGGCATGAGCCGAAGTCGGGTAAAAGCCGAGATTCACAACATTCATTTCGAACACGGCGCCGTCGCAACGAACGATCGTGATGTATTGCCCGTCAGGACTTGGAAAAGCCGTGGCCACCCCGAATCTGTGATTCCACGGGAACTCAGTGTTTGTATCTTCAAGCTCCTTCGAATTCGCACCGGTGCGAACCAGACGCACTTTCTTCATTGCCGGACAAACAAAGTTAACTTCGTCGGCCGTCGGAAAGGAGATGAATTGGCCGTCTCCGCAGTGCTTCACATCCACATGATTGGGCATGACGTCGCCGGTCCGCGTGTCAATCGCGTCAAGTTTAAATTCCACCGAATTTGGTTTCTTCACCAGGAGGCGCAAGAACCGGCCATCTCCAGAAACGGCCATCGCTGAATATGAGGGGATGATATTCGCTGGCATGGCGCGGTCGGGTATCGTCGCTCCCCCAAAAAGGACGCTGCCGCTCGAAGTATCGACCGCGGCCAGCACAGTCGAGTGGAGGTCAATGTTAGACGCAATGTACAGATAGCTTCCGTCGGGCGAAAGAGCGAAGTCGGGATGGCTGGCCGTGCGAATGCTCCCCATCACCTCTCCGGCTTGGGGGTCTACCAGCCAGATGTGGCCCCCGATCTCTCCAGGGCTGGGTCGTGGATCCAGGATGTAGAGCCAGCCGCTGTGGGGTTTGGTCCAATTTTCGACGACAACGGCCGGGCCCTCGTATTCGTCAGTCTTTGCAACTGGAGCGATTTGCGTCGCCGATGAACTCGGCTCGGTGGCGACCGTTGCGTCTGCAGAGGCGATCAACACCAACAGAAGGCAGACAAAAGGACGAAAAAGCGCTTTCATGCTTCCCCTCCGCTTCCTCCGAATCTCCGATTTTGACCACCCCTCTGGGTGGAACGGATTTTCCAACAGACCACGCAATCTATCAATGCCCATTTGAGTCCGCTAACCGCCAATCTCATTGGTGTTTCTGAGTCGGCTTGGCCGCTGAGTTCAGCTTTTCTGCACCAAGCGCTCCTCCCTCGACCTATACATTCAAGCTATACAGCCACTTCGAAACAACCGATTGATTTTTGGAGGGTCATATCTGCGTTTTCGGTACGACTGCGTCCAGGGAGGGGAAATTCCGGTGTGCTGTTATGCGCTTGCGGTGCATTGGGAGAAAAACACTTCACGCCAATGCAGTGTCCTGGCCACCCGCCTATTAAATGCCCCTGTCAACAGCCGCTAGTTTCACGGGTTTCTGATAGGAACGCCCCGCGAAACCCTATCTTTATTGTTTATATGAGTGTGCCAATATCTTCTCCTGTGACTGTAGCGACTAGGCGCTCGGCGCTACTACTAGCAGGCGCGGGTTTGAGCGCCTCGTTGCTGTCATGGGCACTGAGCGCAGCAATTGCTACAGCAGCCGCGGATACAGATCCATTTTTGGGCTTTCTTCCCACGGGAGTTGCGTTCGGCGTGGTTTTGTCTTTGTATTTCGCCTTCTACGAGGGACGAAACAAGATAGCTAACATTTTTGCCTTTACCTTTGTTTGCGCACTTTCGTATCCCGCCGCGGTGTTTCTCACGGGGTTTCTCGAACTGAAGGTGCTCCCTGCAGATGCGTCCTTGGTGTCCCCGCACCCCCACCTTCCCATGCTGTTAGCCTTTATCGGCGGTTGTGTGGGCTCCTCGCTCATCCTTACCGCGGGCTTATCCTTTTTTGGTTCCCACGGATTGCGGACAGAGTCCGGCTTGGCGCTGTCGATCACCACGCTTGCTGGCGGGATGCTCGGAGTCGTCGGTGCGGCCACGGACAACATCATCAATGGCAGCGAAGGTTCGAGGATGACCGCTTTATTTCTCATTTGGCAGACTGGAGTAGCACTTACTCTCGGCCTGCTACTGACCTGGGACGGCAAACAAACAAATTAGCATCGGTGAACCGCAACTCCAGATTATTCAGCGTCTCGTCCATCGCAATAGCTGATCTTGCGCTTGTGAACGTCCAGGCCAATGTAATACATACTCTGCATGAGGGGCCCCCCTGGTGTTTCTGAATCAGCTTCGTCGCTGAGTTCAGCTTTTCTACACCAAGCGCTCTCCCCTCGACCTATACATTCAAACTACTCGGGTACTAGACAGTCGCCCCCTGCCGAACGATCTTGCTTATTGTAGAATCGTCGTAATGTACTCGATTATTCGGCTTGCGGTTGCAGCGCTCGATGGAGCGATACCCGCAGCCCTTGGGTGACCTGCCCCCCGAAATTTAGTCCAGCCAAAACTTAGCTTCTCCGGGTATAAGACCGCG
>Ga0335074_10000828_pt1 | contig 42418 bp, 32 predicted proteins | sample Lox_Sample_23_FD_206715 | JGI IMG/M metagenome (GOLD analysis project Ga0335074, IMG submission 206715) | Soil microbial communities from Loxahatchee National Wildlife Refuge, Florida, United States - Lox_Sample_2.3 | ecosystem: Environmental > Terrestrial > Soil > Wetlands | place: USA...
AAAAAACTTCAACCTATTTACAAAAAATTTGTGCTTTATAGGTCCTCTCGTAACTCCATTATTTATCCACACTTATGAATACTTTTTCAATTTCCTATAAATTTTTCCATAAATTCTCGGACCTTATCCACATGCAACCTCTCTTGCTGGAGAGTATCGCGGTACCGCACGGTCAGTGTTTGGTCAGACAGGGTCTGAGTATCCACGGTAAAGCAAAATGGCGTTCCGGCTTCATCCATACGGGCATACCGCTTGCCAATATTCTGTTTCACATCAAGTTGTACGTTCCAAGTGCGGCGGAGGTCTTCATAAAGCTTTTCGGTGATTTCGGGCATGCCATCTTTGTCCACAAGGGGGAAAATGCCCGCCTTGATCGGGGCCATACGCGGATGGAACTTCATTACCACACCGGAAGGACGCGACGGATCATCGGTATACGCTTCACAAAGAAGAGCAAGGGTTCCGCGGTCCGCGCCCGCGGACGGTTCTATGACGTGCGGGAAATAGCGCTGATTTTTTTCCTGATCGAAGTACTTGAGTTTGTCGCCAAGACCGGAATGCTGGGCATGCTGGCGTAAATCAAAATCGGTGCGATGTGCAACGCCTTCAAGCTCGCCAAAGCCGGGATCAGTAAACGGGAATTTGTATTCGATATCGCTGGTACCAGCGCCTTCTTTGGCGTAATGGGCCAATTCGTCCTTGTTATGTTCGCGCAACTGCAGATGTGAACTCGTGAGGCCCACAGACTGCCACCAGGCAAAGCGGCTGTCGCGCCAGAATTTATACCACTCTGCTGCGGTATCGGGATGAATAAAGAATTCAATTTCCATCTGCTCGAACTCGCGCGAACGGAAAGTGAAATTGCGCGGCGTAACCTCGTTACGGAATGCTTTGCCAATTTGGGCGATGCCAAATGGAACTTTGACGCGGCTGGTATCAACGACGTTACGGAAATTGGCGAAAATGCCCTGAGCGGTTTCGGGACGAAGGTAAGCAAGCGATTCATCATCGCGCAGGGCGCCGACGTGCGTTTCAAACATCAGGTTGAAGGCGCGCGGTTCGGTCATGGAACCTTTGGCTTCGCAATTTGGACAAAGAAAACGGGCTTTGAATTCAGCATCCAGGGAGACCAAAGGGATCGCCGGAGAAATGCGAACGTCCGAGCCGAAGTTCTTTTTCAATTTTTCTATTTTTTTCTCATTCGCTTCCAAAATTTCCTGTTCAGAACCAATACCGGAAATATGGATAGGTCCTTTTTCGCCGGCGTTGGGAAAGATTAATTCAATCACCTGCAGGTGGTCGGCGCGAAACCGTGATTTGCATGACCGGCAATCGACCATTTGATCAGCAAATCCCCCCACGTGCCCGCTGGCGACCCACACTTTGGGATTCATAATGATCGTGCAATCCAGGCCGACCATTTCAATGGGCTTGCCACCCGGACCATTCGGTGGGCAGCGGACAATATCGCGCCACCATGCGTCTTTTAAATTGCGCTTTAGTTCGACGCCCAAAGGGCCGTAATCCCAAAAGCCGTTGATCCCGCCGTAAATCTCGGATGACTGGAAAATAAATCCGCGCCGCCGGCAGAGCGCGACGAGTTTCTCCATTTTTCCTGTTGATTGCGTGGGTTGAGACATCAGGGTTTCCTTTCACTGCGCCGAAATTAAAGACGGAATTTCCAATCGATCGGAACAAATAAAATCAGCAGCGTATCTGTTTGTTCGATTTTAGCTCTAGGCATAGATATTGGCCGCATCCGCGTTTTGCTCGGCTTTCTCAGCAATGGGTGTGGGATTGTAGCGGCTGAAAAGCACGGGCAAGCGACGATTTGTCGGATCAGCCGGCAGTAAATACCCTGCGCCAATGCCGGCGGCCAAAAGCACCAGATTGCCCAGAAGCAGCCACCAGCGATTTTCGACAATTCCCGACTGCTTCATATACTCAAACACTGCCGCAAGAACAAACGTGCCTAGTGAAAGCGGGATCAGCGAACGCCACGCCAGATTCATGAGTTGATCGAAGCGGAATCGAGGCAAAGTCCACCGCACCCACATGTAAAAGAAGATGAAGGCGAGAATCTTACCCGCAAAAACAACAAACTTGAGTAACGCACCCAACCAACCAGTCGCTACCGGCTGTGGACCGGCGTAAAGTATTTGGTCGATCCAGGGAAGATGCCATCCACCCAAAAACAAAGCAACGGCGGCCGCAGAGCCGGTGATCATTGCGGAATATTCAGCAAGGAAAAACATAGCGAATTTCATGGAGGAATATTCGGTGTGATATCCCCCCACCAATTCGCTTTCGCACTCGGCAAGATCGAATGGCGTACGGTTAGCTTCGGCAAAAATGCAAATGGTAAAAATAATAAACGCCAGCGGCTGAACGAAAACGTTCCAGGCGGGGATGAATCGGAATGTATCGAAATAGGACGCCTGATCCGTAACCATCGGACCAAGTCGCAACGTGCCGGCAACAACGGCGACGGACAGGAGGGAAAGCACAAGTGGAATTTCGTAGCTGATCATTTGTGCCGCAGCCCTCATACCACCGAGAAAACTGTATTTACTGCCCGAAGCCCAGCCGCCCAGAACTACGCCATAAACAGAAAGGGACGCAACCGCGAGAATAAATAAGGCGCCAATCTGAGGATTGGCGACCATAACGTCAAAATTCCGGGGGAAGGCCCAACCGCCGATAAACGGAATCCAGTGTGGAATCGCGGTGCCGGCGAGAAGTTGTCCACCCCATGGAATCACTGCAAAACCGCAAAGTGCGGGGGTAATAATGACAATCGGGGCGAGAATAAAGAGGAATGGATCGGCATTGGTAGGCATGAACTCTTCTTTGAGGATGAATTTAACGCCGTCAGCCAACGGCTGCATAAGGCCGTGGGGGCCGACACGATTTGGACCCAGCCGATCCTGCATCCAGGCCGCTGTTTTACGTTCAAGCAAAATCAGATAAGCAATCAGCCCGAGTAAAACGTTGAAGATGACCAGAGCAAAAATAAGATGAGCAATAAAAACGCCGGCCATAGCCTGACTACTCCGTGCGAACAAAAATCAGAGTGTTAATAATAGCCGGTTGAGCGCAGCGTGGCAAAGCTACGCCGGGGTTTTCTCAGCCGGTTTACATAAATCAGCATCACAACCAATAAATGAATAAATAGCGAACTTTCTGAGTCTACTTGCCGAGACAATCAAGTTCTGCTAATTTTTTCGACAAACGCGTAGGGGGACGGGATGTCCATTATAGGAGCCGCTGAGAGAGGGCAGCCCGGTTTTCTTGGTTTAACATGAGGTTTAAGCGCTTTGACACGCGTCACCGGATTAACCAAACAGGAACGCAAAATGCAGAATCCCGCTCCGGCGGCCGATTCAAAGATGCTTGAAACGGCCCACCCCGATGTGTCAACTATCACGGATTCCGAATCTGTAAGCGAAAACATAGAACGGGCGATGGAACGCCTGTTGGCCCAGCATCATCCTGAAGGATATTGGGTTGGCGAGCTCCAAGGCGACAGCATCCTGGAATCCGAATATATCATGCTCAAATTCTTTCTGAATCAGGAAGCCGATCCGGCACTTCCGCTGATTGCCAATTATTTAAGAAGTGTTCAGCAGGCGGACGGCGGTTGGAATCTGTTCCCCAGCGGACCCAGCGACTTAAGTGGAACGGTTAAAGGATATTTTGCCCTCAAACTTATGGGAGACGATCCGGATGCGCCGCACATGAGGGCGGCGCGTAACGTGGTGCGGGAACTCGGCGGCGCCGAACAGTGCAATAGTTTCAGCAAGTTTTATCTAGCCGCGCTGGGTCAGATCAGCTACGACACCTGCCCAAGCATTCCGCCGGAAATCGTCCTTTTACCACGCTGGATGTTTTTCAATCTCTATGCCGTTTCGGCGTGGAGCCGGACGATGATTCTTCCGTTATCAATCGTCAGCGCCTATCGTCCGGTGAGAAAACTTGAACCATCGCAGGGAATTCAGGAATTATTCAACGACCTGCAGGCGGCAAACAGTCCGACGGGGCGAACCCGGTTTCTTCCCCGCAGTTGGCGCGGCATGTTTCTGCTACTGGATCTGACGCTCAAGCGCTATGAGCGAACAGCGGTTACGCCGTTGCGGCCGCGCGCCATCAGGGAAGCGGAAAAATGGCTGCTCGAGCACATGGAAGGCAGCGACGGATTGGGCGCCATTTTCCCTCCGATGGTCTACATTCTGATTGTACTTAGAGTCCTGGGTTACTCAGATGATCATCCTGTGGTCGTCAAAGCGCAAAAAGATCTGCGCGATCTATTCATTCAGGAAGGTGATAGCATTCGCATTCAGCCATGTTGGTCGCCGGTGTGGGATACGGGACTGGCCTTGCACGCTTTGGCTGATGCCGGCATGAACTGGGAACATCCCACCGCACAAAAGACGACACAATGGCTTTTAAGCAAAGAATGCCGTCAGGGCAGCGACTGGATGAAAAATTGCCCGGACGTTGAACCCAGCGGGTGGTTTTTTGAATTTGATAATCCCCACTATCCGGATGTGGACGATACGGCAATGGTCGTTATGGCAATGCATCGTTGCGGCGGCGAAGCGGCGCGGCCCGCAGTGCAGCGCGGCATCAACTGGCTCCTGGCGATGCAGAATGACGATGGCGGCTGGGCGGCATTCGACCGCACGCGCAATCGCCCGATCCTGGAACACGTTCCATTTGCCGATCACAACGCAATTCAGGATCCATCCTGTCCTGATATCGCCGGCCGGGTGCTCGAATGCCTGGGCCGTATTGGCATCACCAATGCGCACCCCGCAATTCGCAAGGCCATTAACTTTTTAAAGGATACCCAGGAAAGGGAAGGTTGCTGGTTCGGCAGGTGGGGAATTAATTACATTTATGGAACGTGGCAGGTTCTCACAGGCCTGAAATCAGTGGGCGAAGCCATGGATCAGCGATTCATCCGCCGTGCCGCCGACTGGCTGCGATCCTGCCAGAAACCGGATGGAAGTTGGGGCGAATCGGCGCAAACCTATGATAATCCCGCACTCAAGGGCCGCGGGCCAAGCACGCCTTCGCAAACCGCGTGGGGCATGATGGGGGTCATGGCGGCGGCGGGTGTAAATGACCCTGCTGTGCGCCGCGCTATTCAATGGCTGCTCGAAAATCAGAATCCCGAGGGGGATTGGGAAGAACCTTGGTTCACCGGCACGGGATTCCCACGGGTTTTTTATCTTAAATATCATCTTTACCGGCTTTATTTTCCCCTCATGGCGCTGGGACGATATCGGCGGTTGTGCTCCGGTCAATGGTAAGTTCTGGTGAAAATCAGCTGAAAAAGTTAAATATCGGCAAACCAGGCAGGACAACAGCCGTATGGATGTGGAACGGAAACTGGTCTTGTACACTGGGCGGGTACAGGGGGTAGGATTTCGCCAGACCACGGTGGAATTGGCCCGGGAATACGCACTTGGCGGGACGGTGCGAAACTTGGCTGACGGACGGGTTGAGTTAATAGCAGAAGGCTCTAAAGCCGATATTCAATCACTACTGGCCGCCATCAGGCAGTATTTTTCAGGGTATATCGTTGATGAAAAACAACAAACCCAAACACCGGAAGGATTAAAACCCCCGCTGAGAATCGGCTGGTAGCAGCCCAGGAGGCTAAATTAATCGTGAGTAAATCGACCCTCTCATACCTTATCACTCTGGGTGTTCTTATCGTTCTGACGGTCATTATGATCCAATGGCGTATAAACCTGGACAACTATGCAACACAGATTGCCAGTGGCGCCGCCCAGGCGAGTTCCGGCAACAAGGGTAATAGCGCCATTTATGCCAACAATATTGCCGACGAAGCCAACTCAGTCCGGGACTGGGCGGCGGTTTTTCTTGCCGCCACCTGCTGCACAGCGGTTTTCGGTCTCATGGAATTTGTGATTCTGCCTCTGCTGAGTCTAAGCCGTATCGGCGCGTTGATGCGCGTAACCTATCATGAAGGACTCCTGCAGCCATTTACGTTGATCGTGTTTTTTCTCTGTGTAACGGCGATCATAGTCACTGCTTTTGTTCCATTTAATACCTTCGAGGGCAGTGATGAAAACAAGATGTTCCGGGACATCGCTTTGTCCTACATCCTTATGTTCATTCTGATCATTATGGTCTTCGCAACGGGCAAAGTGATCGATGAAGAAATAGAAAATCGCACCATGCTAACGCTGATGAGCAAGCCGCTTGCCCGCTGGCAGGTGATTATCGGCAAATATCTGGGCATTCTCTGCCTGATCTTTTTTACCATGGCCATCGCCACCATTATCGCCATGGCCTGCTCCTGGCTGCGTAATTTCTACGACATGCGCATCGATTTGGAAGTGTCGGATACTCTCGGACGTCAGGCGATTTATCTCGCCAGCGACCATTTTGTCATCGCTATGATTCCCGCGTTTATTCTGCAGTTCATGGAACTGGCGACACTGGCGGCAATCAGTACCGCCATCGCCACAAGATACGGCCTGGCATTGAACATGACCGTGATTGTGCTGCTCTACATCTGCGCGAATCTGACACGTTTCGTATCGCTTCTTGATTTGGGATCCCCCTGGCAAACCGTAGCCCAGAACGCCGCTTATTTACTGCCCTACCTGAGCAATTTCGATCTGAATCAGTGCCTGGTTTACCGCGATTTAAGTTTTCCCGGCGCCGAAATTGATGGTGCACCGACGATCGGCCAAGTTGTGCAATATGTCGCCACGACATGCTTGTACGGTCTTTTCTATATTGGCGCGGCATTGAGCCTGGCCATTGCGATGTTCCGGAATCGAGAACTGACATAGTCCCCAAATCCCGGGGTGTGTACCTCAATTCTATGAATATGAATTAGAGAGCGCTTTTTAGCGCCGTTTTTCCTGCTATAATGGTGACGTTTTGACCCGGCTTATGAACTTCGAGGAACCGTGAAAACAGAACAAAAATCGCATCATGAACCACACCGAATCTGGAAGATTTTTTCATGTCTTCTGGCCGTGCTCAGTTTTCAGGCCCTTGGTCAAAGTTCGCCCAAGATCATTCAGGCTCACGCCGAGCGCATCTGCAATCTGCTTACCGATATTGCAACGCCGGTGGAAAAAGCCGTCCCTTGCCAACCCGCTTCTTTGGAAACTCAAGCACCCGCCACATGCGCGGTTCAAACCGATCAAAGCACGAGTACGGCGTGGCGACTTGCAGCGCTCTGTTGGCAGTTCGCGGGAACGCCGGTGTGTCTGGACCATACTGAATTAATTATTCAATTTTCCCACCAGCCGATTGGAAACAATCAAATAAAACTGATCTCGAGCGAAACACTTTCCGGAGGCCAGTTACGCCTGCTGGCCCTGTTGCGTCAATTCTCCCAAATTCCCCCGCCTCAAGCCTCAACAATCTGACGCGGTTTAAAACTTATGCGCCGTGCATTTCCGGGTTCTAAACCGGCGTGCAGGCTGGCCAAATTAACAATACGGAATTTTTATGGTTGCGACTATTTTCAATAAAACACTCGCGGCGATCTTCGGCTCCCGAAATGAACGCCTGATCAAAACCTACAACCGTCAGGTCGAGCTGATCAACAAACTCGAGCCGCAAATCCGGTCCATGACTGATGTACAAATGCGACAGAAAGCGGATGAACTCCGCAAACGGCTTGCGGATGGCGAAAACGACTCGGCGGTTTTGCCTGAAGCGTTTGCACTGATGCGAGAAGCGATGGATCGGCAGATCGGACTCAGAAACGCCCTGAATCCCGCTTTACCCTTTGACGTGGAAAAATTGAGTCCGGCGGGGCAGGAATTATTTAAACAGGCGAAGGCTAAATGCGTCAAGGAACACGATTGGCGATTCGTGGAAGTGCCGCCGGAACTTTATGAAGCCATCCGCCTTGTCGTTCCGGACTCTCGGCCGCCCTACCGGGCGCGCCCCTTCGACGTGCAGCTTATCGGTGGCATGGTGCTTTATGACGGCAAAATCGCCGAAATGGCCACCGGCGAAGGCAAAACATTTGTCGCCGCGCTGGCCTGCTGCCTGATGGCGTTAAGGGGCAGGCATTGTCACGTGGTAACGGTCAATGACTATCTCGTCCGACGCGACGCCGCCTGGGTTGCGCCGGCGTTATATAGCCTGGGAATTTCCGTCGGGTTTATCCAGGCGCAGATGGACAACGCACCGCGAAAAGTCGCCTATCAGTGTAATGTCACCTATGGTACCGCAAGCGAATTTGGGTTTGATTATCTCCGCGACAACATGAAGCAAAGCATACAGGAACAAGTGCAAAGCCCTTTGCACTATGCGATCGTCGATGAAGTGGACAGCATTCTCATCGACGAAGCCCGCACACCCCTGATCATCAGCGGCCCGGCCCACGACGACTCTCCGCGCTATCGCGCCGCCGACGAAGTTGCCCGCAAACTTATTGCAGCCCAGAAGCCCTGGGATCAGGCCAACGAACGTGTAGAGCAGTTGCAGCGGATCATCAAAGGTTCCGAAGGCGATATTAAAAACTCGCGCGGCGATCAGGAAAAAATCACCAGGCTTCAGAAGCTGATTGCCGACACCCAGCCGGAATTGCAAAAGGCCGAGCAACACCTCGCGACTCAGGTCCAGTTGTACGAAGTTGAACTCGATCGAAAATCCGTCCAATTAACCCACGAAGGAATAAAAATGGCGCAGGAATTTGCCGGCGTGGGTTCGTTTTATATCGGCAGTAACATGGACTGGCCGCACCTCCTGGAACAAAGCCTGCGCGCCCACGTGGTCTACGAAAAAGACCGCGATTACGTGGTGCAAAACGGCGAAGTAATTATCGTGGATGAATTCACCGGCCGTTTAATGGTGGGCCGCCAATGGAGCGAAGGTTTGCATCAGGCGACCGAAGCCAAAGAACGCGTACGCGTCAAACCCGAAACGCAGACGATCGCCACCATCACCATTCAGAATTTCTTCAAACTTTACGCCAAGCTGGCGGGCATGACCGGCACGGCCATGACCGAGGCGGAGGAATTCCAGAAGATTTACAACCTTGAAGTTGTAACTATTCCAACCAATCGTCCGGTGGTTCGCCAGGATTTCGACGACCTGATTTACATGACCGAACGCGCCAAGTGGGAAAGCATTCTGGAAACCATCCATGAAGTTTCTGAAAAAGGCCAGCCCGTTCTGGTGGGCACCACCAGTGTGGAAAAATCCGAACGGCTTTCCAACATGCTTACGCGTCGTTATGGAATTGAGCATGAGGTGCTCAACGCCAAAAACCACGAACGCGAGGCGGAAATCATTGCCAAAGCGGGCCGCCAATACGTCGATAAACTCAGCAAAACCGTCGGTGCAGTCACCATTGCGACCAACATGGCCGGGCGCGGAACGGATATCACTCTGGGACCGGGTGTCATCGAAGCCGGCGGGTTATTCGTGCTGGGCACCGAGCGTCATGAAGCGCGGCGCATCGACAATCAGTTGCGCGGACGATCCGGGCGGCAAGGCGACCCGGGCAAGTCGCGGTTTTTCCTGAGCCTTGAAGATGACTTGATGAAGCTTTTCGCCAGCGACTTTATGCTGCGGGCGATGCAGCGCCTCGGCGTAAAGGAAAACGAACCCATTGAACACGGTCTGGTGTCGCGCACCGTCAAGCGGGCGCAGAAAAAAGTCGAAGAACGAAACTTCGGCATTCGCAAAAGCCTGTTGGAATACGACGAAATCCGCGAACACCAGCGGCGTTATTTTTACACGGTCCGACAGACCATTCTGGAAGGACGCAATCTGCAGCAGGTAATTTTTGAAATCATTGAAGACGCCGTACGCGACGCTGTGTCCATTTACCTCAATCGCGACTACGTTCCAACCTGCATCAGCGAATGGATTCGAACCAATATGAACACGCCGATCGATCCGTCCGAACTGCGCGATGCGGAACTGGCGGTGTTGGAAATGACGATCAAAAACAAGGCTCGCGAGGAAGCTCGCGGCAATATCCACATTTCGATATCGGAGTTTATGGATCCCGACGCCGACCCTGAGGATTGGGACTACGCGGGATTGTCCGCCTGGGTTATGAGCCAGTTTCGTGTGCAGATCAGTCAGGCCCAGCTCAAGAAGCTCGATCGCGAACATATCGCGGATACTCTGGTGGAAAAAGCGCTGGATCAGATCGATCAAAAAGATTTTTCACCGCTTAGTAAATATCTTGTCAAAAACTATGCCGAACAGGAACTTGCCCGGTGGGCCGTGGAAAAATTCACCATTCCCATCACCGCACAGGACCTTGCCGGCAAAACGCAGGACCAGGCCGTGGATCTGATTCTGGCCCTGGCCCGAAAGACTTATCAGAAACGCGAGATCGAATATCCGGTCGACTACGCCATCCAAGCCACCATGGGAGCCGGCGGCATTGAAAATGTTTACGCCTCCGAGCAGTTCGCGGCATGGATTCGCGCAAAATTTGCGGTTTCGCTGACCGGCGAACAGGTTCGCGCCACACCGCCGGACAAATTGCGCGCCATGCTTGTGGACGCCTCTCGCAATATAACGGAAACCATCGATAAGCAGATCGATGAAGCTGTCGAAAAATTCCCGGAATCCAAAACGCTCGCAGCCTGGGTGAGCCAAAGGTTCGTGACCATCGCCCCGCCGGATGAATTTGAAGGCGAAGACGGCGCCGAACGGCGCGAACGCATTTCGGAACTGGCGCATTCGTTTTTGCGCAAGGAATTAACCGAACTGGAAAGATCGGTGCTGCTGCAGATATTCGACGTCACATGGAAAGATCACCTGTATGCCATGGATCAGCTCCGCGGCACAATCGGCTTAAGGGGCATTGCCCAGCGCGATCCGATCATTGAATACAAGCGCGAAGGGTCGCGGCTTTTTAATGAATTTCTCAAGGCACTGCGCGAACGGGTGACGGAAGTGATTTTCCGCATCAAGGTCGCCTCGGTTGAACAGATGCGTAATGTTTATGCCAATCAGCGGGCGCGGTTTGACGTACGCCAGTCGTATGGCGTCGATGCCGCCACGGCATCAGGACAGGACGGCCAAACACAACGCGGCGGCGGCAATACCCAGAACGTCCCGGATAAAGCCGCCCCGATTCAGAACACCGATCCCAAAGTCGGCCGCAACGATCCCTGCCCATGCGGCAGCGGCAAAAAATACAAACAATGCTGCGGAAAAAACGCCTGAGGGCCTCTAAGAGACTCCACCATGAACCATCCGCCCAATGTTGCTATCGTCGGCCGCCCCAATGTGGGCAAGTCGAGCTTGCTCAATTTCCTCGCGGGCCGGCGCATATCCATCGTTGATCCCACCGCGGGTGTAACGCGTGACCGCATATCCACCCCGATCGAGCACGACGGCGTCTGGTTTGAACTCACCGATACAGGCGGCTATGGAATTAAAGACCCGGATAATCTGACCGGAGAAATCGAAGACCAGATACGCCAGGCCATCGAATCAGCGAACTTGCTTTTATTCGTAGTCGATGCGCGCAGCGGCCTTGTGGCATTGGATACCGAAGTCGCCCGTCTCCTACGCCAGAGCTCTAAACCAGTGCTGTTGATCATCAATAAAATTGATTCTGCATCGATGAAAACACTGGAGGCGGATTTCTTTCCCCTGGGTTTTGGCGAAGGAATCAACGTTTCGTGCACCCAGAATCGTGGTAAACAGGAATTGCTCGATGCGATTGCGGCCAATCTGGGCGCACTGGCTCAGATTGAGGCGGCAACCGAACCGGAACTTAAACTCGCCGTTGTGGGACGGCGCAACGCCGGCAAAAGCACGTTGATTAATGCCCTTGCGGGCAGCCGGCGCGTGATTGTTTCTGAAACTCCCGGTACAACGCGCGACAGCGTCGACGTGCACGTGGAATTTGACGGAAAAACAATTGTGGTCATCGACACCGCAGGCGTAAGAAAAAAATCGCGCATGCGGGCCGCCGATATCGAATTTTACAGTTTTCATCGCGCGCAGCGTTCCATCCGGCGGGCGAACGTGGTGCTGCTGATGTTCGACGCCGTTACTGAATCCGGCGACGTGGATAAAAAACTCGCGTCCTATATCACGGCGGAGTTTAAACCCGTATTGATCGTCATCAATAAATGGGACCTAGTCGGCTCATCCGCCGAACCGAGCCAATACAGCCGGTACATAGAAAAGATATTTCCCAACCTGGATTACGTTCCCATGACGTTTATGAGCGCCAAAAACGACCAAAATGTGGCCGAAACCGTACGGCTGGCGTTCGGCCTGCATCAGCAGGCTTCGACGCGGCTGAGCACCGGCCAGCTCAATCAAGCGGTGGAAGAGATTCTCCGGCAGCGTGGTCCCAGCAACGCGGAAGGAAAAATGGTCAAGGTTTACTATGCCACGCAGATCGACATTAACCCGCCGACCATCGTGCTGTTTGTAAACCATCCGCGGCTTATTACTGAGGAATACCGCCGGTTTTTCATCCGGCAGCTTCGCCAGCGAACTATACTAAAGGAAATCCCGATACGCCTGTTGGTGCGCGGCCATCGGGGAAAAACGGCTGCGTCGAAGGTTGATTCAAATGAGTTGCCATGAGACAAAAATTGGTCTGCTTGACCCTTGTTTAGTGGAATACGTAAGATGATGGTCTTGGCGTGTGCCATCTGTGCTTTACCTGGTTCTTTCCGGATTGGTGTTTTTGATGATTTCTCGTTCGTTTCTCCTGCGTAGTTCAGCCGGTATTGTTTTTTTTGTGGCCTGCCTCCTGGCTCCCTCCGCGGCATGGCCCGTATCCAGCCCGCAGTCCGTCGCACCGGATTCAACGCTTAATGCGACCGGTTACCTGGAAAAAGTGGGTTCAATGGTCCGCATGCAGGACATCGTTGGCCTGGCAGCGCTTACCCCCCCGCCGGGCGATGATCCGATGACAACACAGATCGATCAATGGCGAAAAGAATATGTCCAGGTGATGCAACAGCAGGCTGCTGATGCGCAAAAACTATTCACCAAAGCCTCTCAGGCGGCCCAGGGTAGCATCAAAAAGAATGATTACATCGGTGCTGCCGGGGAATTATACGCCGCGTATGAAGCGGCGCCGGATCAGTCAGCCTTTTTGCAGCTTTTCTGGGTAAAAGATATCACGGACAAAATAGCCGCCCAGGCCGCCTCCGATGATGCCAATCAACATTGGCTCGAAGAGTTTGAACTTTATGACACTCTGAACTCGATTTACTCGATTTCCATGCGTTTCCACGATCAGCTTCAGCAGATCACCAGCCGCATTACCATGCTGAGTACATATACGCCGTCCCAGCTTTATGCGATGCAGGAAAGCTTCGATCAGTCCGTTTCCCAAACCACTCAGCCGTCCACTCAACCCAGCGCCGTTCATCCGGGTAACAAGCCCCCGACTTCCCAGCCTTCCGCTACCATCGGTGCGTCGCATGTACCACTGAACTATCAGGATGCTTTTCATCCGCAAATGCCGAATTTCCCCACATGGCAGACCACGCTCGAGGGTATACGCGAAGATATGATGTTCGAGGCGCTCGAACAAACGTTTGATTATTACGTCAAGGCGATTAGTTACAACAAGCTGGCCACCGGCGGCCTGACCGCTTTGCGGCTGCTGGTGAACACCCCCACTTTGGCGGACAGCTTCAGCGGTCTTAACGATCCCGTGCAGCGCGCGCAATTTCTCGCCGAAATTGATAACCAGACCGCCGTGGCGGAATCTTCCACACCGATGAACTCTAATGATCTTATCGACATGTGGACGAGTCTTGTGCGCAGCGACATGCAAACGGTGAATATTCCCGTCATCGTTCTGGTCAAGGAATTCACCGACGGCGCCATGAGCGAACTGGATCCGTTTTCCGAAGTTTTCTGGCCCAGCGAATTGGCCGAGTTCATGAAGCAGATTCAGGGAAGTTTCAGCGGAGTAGGTATTCAGATCGAAATACGCAACGGCTGGTTATCCGTCGTAACCCCGTTGAGCGGCTCGCCGGCTTACGAAGCCGGCATTCAGCCCGGCGACATCATCGCCACCGTGGATGGCAAAAGCACTCTGGGCATCACGGTCGACCAGGCGGTCGATGAAATCACCGGTAAATCCGGCACGATGGTTACGCTGGGTATCCGGCGGGGTACAAATCCCAATCTGATTATCATGCCTTTAAAACGCGCCGAAATTCACGAAGTTTCCATAACCGGTATTTCCCGCGATCCATCAACCAACGACTGGAATTATATGATCGATCCCCAATATGGCATCGCCTACATTCACATCATACAGTTCCAGGGCGACACCGCGGACGAATTGCTCTCGGTTTTGGACGTGCTCATGCAACAGCACGTTCGGGGTATCATCATTGACCTGCGGGATAATCCCGGCGGCTTACTGGAAACCTGTATCCGCATCTGTGACATGTTCCTCACCGAAGGGACCATCGTGTCCACTCGCGGACGCAGCGACCCATTGGATGTTCAATCCGCGGACGGCGCGCCGGTTTTGCCGCCCGATATACCGATGATTCTTCTGATCAATCAGAACAGTGCCAGCGCCTCGGAAATTTTCAGCGGCGCCATGCACGATTTACATCGCGCGCTGATCGTCGGTCACCAGAGCTTCGGCAAGGGACTCGTACAGAACCAGATTTTCCTCGACGATGACCAAACCGCCATGATGAAATTGACCATGGCCAACTACTACCTGCCCAACGGCGAGAGTATTCAACGCCAGCCTTATGCCGTTAAATGGGGCGTGCAACCGGATGTCAGGGTTCCGTTTTCTCCGGGACAATTGGATCGTCTTGAGATAACCTGGCTGGCCAACGACATTATTCCTGGTAAAAATACTGCTCCCACCACCCGGCCGGCAACTCAGCCAACCGGTCCGGGGGGAGAGGAAACGTTCGATACCCAGTTGGATACTGCTTTAATGCTGATGCGCCTGCAACTGGTGCAAACGGATTCGAACTAAGAGCCTCTGAATTTCGGGCTTGAGGGGGACGTCGCGCAAGATGAATAAACGCAGGATAATCTGCAATGTGGTTTCCACCACTGCGGCGCTTTTAGCGGGAATCGCCACGCTGTTTTTAAGCGTCCATTATCTGGCGCCGCCGCGCAGCACCATGGACTGGGCTGTGCAGCTTTCCGGAGCAACCACCTGCGGTATTATCATTTTTTTTCTTATTTGGGGCCATTTTCAGGATATTCCGCAGATTCCACCACAAACTCCGCCGCCAGAAGAATCCCCCACAAAAACCTCGTGATTTTAACTTTAAAATCGGCTATATTTCCCCAACGGCGAAGGGCATTCAAACGGTTTACGAGGGTCAGAGTTGTTAGAGGCTCTTAATTCATGTCGCACGTCGGTACTCAAAAAAGCCCCACCGCCGCCAATGGTCGCGCCGCCATCGACCGCTTTATCCGTCTGAAGTTTCAGGCGCTCGGTTTTACATCCGATGAGCAAAACACTCAGGGCGACGGACTGGAACATCTTGCCTCCGGTCTTTTGGCTAATTTCCGCCAGAAGAGCCTACTGCTCCGCCATTACCGTTGTCCGGCCGACCGCCGCATCGAAACCTTTCTCGCCGAATTATTTGCGCCACTGAATCTTCGAGAACCATTGCGCCTGCCGTCGTCCACGCTGAGCCTCGATGAACCGGGACTGTCACGGGAGCTTTCATTTCCTGAAGGTCGTGATCATTTTGAAAGCAATCTGCTTACAAGTTATCGCGTGCGCAACGGCGTATTGCACAATCCGCGCAGCGACCGGCGCACCACGCAGGGAACGTTCCACATCGCGGACTGCGGCCTGCCGGTTCCGGCGGACAAAATCGCGGTCTCCGCGCACGTTTTTGCAGCCTTGTTCCGCCACGCGGTTAATCCACCGCGCCAGTTTTTATTGCTGCCCTATACGGCCGACGCCGCGCACCCGGTGGAAATTTTCTGTTCATTATTGCTCCGGCCCATTGTCGTTCCGGAAATTCCCGCCACCAGCCCGCAAAAAACCATGGAGTGCCGCTTCTTTGCACCTGGCAGCCTCGTAAGCAATCTGGACTTTGTCGAATCGATTTTCGGCAACGCCGGTGATCCTGTATTGCCGGAAAACGACGCCGGCCTGGACGTTTATCACTGGACCGGGCACACGGGCTGTGTCATCCTGGCACCGCACCTGGTCAGCCTGACCAAAAAACAACTCGGCCTGCCAGAGTTTAAAGACGCCACGGAGCGGCAGCGCCGCGACGGCATGTGCTGGAAAACTCCGGATGAACTATATAACGGCGGCTCCGCGTTCAAAGTCTGCTGCCGCAGTTCCGCGGGCGTTATAGTTACCCTGATCGCTGACAATTATTACGGTTATTGCAAAAAGGAAGTTAAAACTCAGATCAGTTTTGCCGCCAACCTGATGGGCAACGCTGAAGAAGAACACGCCGGCGGCGCAGTAGCCTATCCCAGCTACAGCCTGGGCAATGAATTTGTGCAGCATGAAAAATATTGGAATCGGCGGACCTTTGCCGATGTGGTTCGCGACTACGCCCCGATCATGGACGTTTCGCCCACCGGTTATGCCGTGGACAAACTGCATCCCAATGTTATTTATCTGCCCGAAGACGCCCACATGGATCTACACTCACTGCAAATCCAATGGAAAACCGACGACAAAGAGCAGAGCCTGCCCCTGCTGGCAGACAATATTTACCTGACACCGTCCGGCCAGAAAGTCTATCTGAGCCGGCATCCGGGAACCGGTCGTTTTCGCCTCGTTGTAACTTCCGCGGAAGGCGTTTTCTGCCACAAACCATGTACGGTCAGCGGCGGCGGCAAAAGCGAAATCAGCAAAAGTCTTTCTGATTACATGATCTACGGCCCGATTTATGTGGGGAATCTGCAGCACGATCTGGACCAGGTTGAAGCAATACTGCTCAAAGATCACAGCGTTCGTTGGAAACCGGGCAAAGCGCCGCACGATTACGATCAAATACCCAGCCGTCCGATTTTGAGTCTGGAGCGGTCGCTGGGCAGCGTGATCAAACTGCTCACCCCCACTGCTGATTACACCGATGAGTACAACCACTGGCTCAGTTCAATTCACAGCGACATTCTGGCGCTGGTGTTTCTGATCAAGCGCCTTTACAAACGGGAATGGGGCGACGACTGGCGCAAACATTTTTCCGTCGACATCATCAACGGCGAACAGGGCCATGAACTCAAGATGGACAACCGTAAAGTCGGCGGCACCTATTTGCGCGTCGGCCTGCTGCCCGATGGAGCGTGGCGCACGTTTAAAGTCCGCCAGGATTTTTTCCCGGCCGCCAAAATCCAGATGGAAGACGACATCTCCGCTTCGGTTACCCTGCCGGTTTCCTGGATCCATTCCAAACCGTTCGGCCTGTCCGGACCGAGCCTGAAGCTGGTGACCAACGTTGAACAACGGCTCTTCCAGCGCCCTGATGACGCCATTCACCCCGGCCTGGATAAGCAGACCGAGTCGGACCTGGCGCAAAAAGACAACTTTCTCTCTAATTTCGAACCGCTCGACACACATGCAATACGAGAAATTGTCGGACGTATCACCGAATTCGACGGCTACACGCCTCCAATGAAAGAATTGCTCACCCAGGCCGCCAACGCCGGCGATGGTTATGTGGTTTCGTCCGCCCATCCCCGGCTTATTGGCGGTAAGCCATCAAAAAATCCGCGCTATTTGCAATTCCGCACCGACCTGGCCAAACCGCTCGACACTTATGTCGCCCAGATAGGCGTCCGCCTGGCGCGAGCGCTGCCGTTGACAACCACCATCGCCTTTCCTGTTCACGCAGTTTTGCTAGGGCGGCGCAATAATCCGCCCGATCCCGAATCCGGCATACGTGCTCTGGCTGTATTTAACCCTATTCATTACCAGGAATTGCCTGAACTGTTCATGGATTTTATTTCCAGCCTCACCGGAAAAAGTCCTTCTACCACCGGCGCTGGCAGCGAAGGCGCCATGACCAAAGGGCCCTTTAATGCCCTGCAAACCACCGCCGATCTCAACGCCGCGCTGGTCAGCTACATACTCACTGGTCTGGGTGGATTTTCCACCGCCGCTGGTTATGTCGGCCCGAATTGCCGTGTCGATCACGACATCAGCCTGCTGATCCCGGAACTATGGTGCCGTTTGCATCCTCACGAACGCGAGCCGGAATTTCTGATTACCAATGGCCATTTGGAAAAGCTTCATGATTTTCTTTACAAGGACGGTCCGGTGCCCGCCAGCCGTCTCGGCTATCGCATCACTGCCAAGTTCATGCGTACGTTCCTCGGCCGAATTTTTGACAATCCAGCCCGCATTTTTGATTTGGCCATGCTCAAGCCTGAAAGTCAAAGTATGGATGTTTATGTCGACGGCATTATGAACATTGTGCAAACCCAGCAGCGCGTGGCCTTGGGATATTTTGAGGATGGTTCAGTCGAAACGGCCTGCCCTCCGCTCAAGGCGCTCTTGCACATCATGGCCCACGGCAATTATGAGGGTAAAGACGTTCATCACCCCGATATTCGCGCCATGTTTACCCGTGATTATTTGCTCAGCAGCCAGTGGTATCACGACCGGCTGAAGACCAAACAAGAGCGCGACATTGCCCTATGGAAACGGCACATTCAAAGCGTGCAGGCCTTTATCGACGAATCGGGCAGTGAAAGTGGAAGCGGCCATTTGGAAATGCAAGCCAGGCTTGCCGAAGCCGAATCTCAATTTGCCCGGGTGAGCGATCCGGAATATGTCAAACATTTGGTGGGAACCATCGGGGCCGAGCCGTCGATATAATCTCCCGACTGGTGAACCACCATGACTCAAAAGACACGCCAGGCTTACGATCGCTGGGCGCATCAATATGACGCCGATCCACATCCCCATACCAAACTGGAATTCGACGACATACTGGCATTGCTCGCTCCCCAGGCGGGTGAAAAAATTCTCGACGCCGGCTGCGGCACCGGACGTTATATTCCGGCGCTGATCCGGGCCGGCGCACGCGTCGTGGGAATCGATTTTTCCCCCAACATGCTTGCTTCGGCGCGAAGTAAAAACCCCGGCGTGGAGTTCCGCGCCGTAGATCTATCCTCCTCGCTGCCGTTCGTCGACCGGGAATTCGATGCTATTTTATGCGCTCAGGTCGCCGAACATCTGCCGGTGCTGGGACCGCCCATAAAGGAATTTTTCCGGATTCTCAAGCCCGGCGGACGGGCGGTTATTTCGGTTACACATGCGTCGATGACGTGGGAAGGTTATGAACTGCGTTCGCCGCCGGAATCTATTCTCTCCCTGCAGACGGATATTTTTCATCATACTCCGGGCGATTATTTTATCGCTTTGGACGACGCGGGATTTAAAATAGACAAAATTCTGCAGATTCCGGTATCCGAAAAAATCCGGGATTTGCTGACTCCCCAAACGTATGAGAAATTCCAGGGCCGTTTTCAGATTATGGCGGTCCGAATGGTCAAGCCGGCGGTCGAAAGGCCGGCGAATTGACTTTTATCCCCATTTTCGTAAACTTATGGATTCCCACGGCGGTCGAGGAAACGAGTTTTTAACTAATTAGACCGTGTGAATTGCCATAAAACTTAAAGGAAAACATGAGCGCAACTGCAACCATTAAACCTCCCCGTCGTATCGCCCGTTCTGCCGGGCGCACTACGCTGGCCCGCGTGGGTCATACCGATAATCGCTGGTACATCGTGGACGCTGCCGATAAGACTCTGGGCCGTCTGGCCAGCGCTGTGGCCGTCCGCCTGATGGGTAAGCACAAGCCGATTTACACGCCCACCGTTGATACCGGCGATTTCATCGTGGTGATCAACACCAGCAAATTAAAAGTATCCGGACGCAAACTCGCCCAGCGCGAATACGATTACTACACCTATTATCCCGGCGGACGCAAAGTCAAATCGATGCGGGATTTTCTGGCCGATCATCCCAATACACTTTTTCGCATGGCAGTCCGTCGTATGATGCCTAAAACCAAGATGGGCCTGCAGATGCTCTCCAAACTCAAATGTTATCGCGATGCCGATCATCCCCATTCCGCCCAGCAACCGGAGGCATTGCAGCTCTGATCATATCGGCCTGTAAATTGCGGCCGATGAATATGCGAGGTTTTTTAATGATTGAATCAACAACCACTTCCGCACCCGCCGCCGAAACGCCGGCAACCAACGTCGTCCGGCGCAGCGTGGTGAGTGTCGGCGGAAAAACCTTTTACTGGGGCACGGGCCGGCGCAAAAAATCGGTCGCACGGGTTCGCATCACGCCTGGTGAAGGCAAATTTCTGATCAATGACCGCAACGTCGATAAATTTTTCACCGAAGCCAAAGATCGCCAATACGTCAATGCACCTCTTGCCGCGGCCAATATGGCCGGCAAATTCGACATTTTCGTCACCGTTCAGGGCGGCGGCCACACCGGCCAAGCGGGCGCCATCGTTCAGGGCATGGGCCGGGCGATTTCGCTTTACGACGCCGCGTTGCGCAAGCCGTTGCAGGAAGCCGGCTGCCTGACGCGCGACAGCCGCATGAAGGAACGCAAGAAGTACGGCCTCCGCGGCGCACGCCGTGCCTTCCAGTTCAGCAAACGTTAAAAGATCCAAATTCGATTTGGATTATCTGAAAATACAAACCGCCGGGTTGTACCCGGCGGTTTTTCATTTGTTATTGAGCCGACGTGCTCGTCACGACGCTTTCCATTCCCTTTTCTCTGTCCACTATAATCTGTGCCCAACTCCTATTCCCTATTCCCTCCTTCCTGCCCCGGCCGCTTCGTGAACCTGATCAATGCCGCCATCCAGACGAACAAAACAACAGCAAATAAATTGATGGGCCACAGCGGCAACTCCCCCTGTATCTGACTGATGGAAACGCCGTCATGCCCTGCGACCCACATACGCAACCGCCAGTTCAGCATCACCAGCATCACAACAACCAGCAATGAAAAATATCCCGCCATGGACTGTACCGGATCGGGCCATTTCTTGTGGTCACGCTTCTGAAAGGCGCTCAACAGGCAAATGACTCCGATGACCGCTGCTACAATGCCGGCCGAAAGATGGTCTCCGGCTCGCAACGCCATCTCAATCATCCATGATAAACCCGCCGCAGTTGGACCTGCGAAAACCAGCAACCGCATCCAGAATCCCAGTTTCGGCCTTGGAAGCAGTTCGGGATTATTGGGCAATCCTTCTCTTATCCATGTGGTTCGGGCGGCCAGTTTAAGCCACGCCGCCAGGCCGGCAACAGCCACGCCGTAAAGACAGACCATTGCCGACTCCATGATTACAAAAGCCTGGTAACTCCAATGCTGATATTCTCCCAGTGCAACCAGCAGGTTGAATGCGACTATCCAACCTATGACCAGTACCCACATCATGACCCACCAGAAGCCGAAAAGCCGCCGCAATCCGGACGTCTTGGCGTTGCGGAGGGTTTGCCACGTTCCGGCGACCATGGTCAAAAGCGCCAGGATCGGAACCATCCACGCCGTCAGTAAAAAAAGCCAGCTAGTCCCCTTGGCCATCGCCGATCCTTTGGCCGCCGCGCCAAAGCCTGCTACCGTGGGAGCCATCGCCGCCGGCAATGCACTCACGACCGCAACCGTAAATGCCGGTCCCGGCGCCGAACGCAAAATCTGCCGTTCAACCATGGCGTTGACCTGTTCGCGCAGCATTTGCCGCCCGCGCCCCAAGCGCTGGCGAACGGTGATCTCCGTTGTCTGCGTCGCCGCCGCCACTTCGGCGGTGGATTGTCCCTGGCGGTAATAGAGCACCAGTGTTTCGCGATATGGCTGCGGAATCGCCGAAAGCGTCCGCCAGAGCAATTCTTTTTCTTCATCCGACAGTACGCCCTGTTCCGGATAAGCCTCCGTAGTGGTTCGCTGATGCTCCGCGACTTGATCGATCAGAGCCTCATGGCGGGCGTTATTTCGTGTCAGGTCCACCAGACGGTTTCGTGCGATCCGACAAAGCCAGCCGGCCAGTTTCGCCGGTTCGCGGAGTTCGCCCAGATTTCTCCACGCAGAGATAAACGTTTCCTGAGCCACATCTTCACTGCGTTCCAGGTCCCCACAGTCGGCATAGATCAACCCACTGACCATCCCTTGGTAGCGCCGCACAATATGGCCAAAGGCCTCACGGTTGCCGCTACGGCAGCCGATCACCAGTTCGGCGTCGCTTATTTGCGTGTTGGGCAGTTGCATGGTTGTCATATCCGGCTCCTTAGCAAAGACTCCGCAAACTAGTCGTTTCCGGGCCGGTACGTGTGACAAAATCTTCGTAAATAGTTTTTATGATATCGCGAATATTTGTTCATCAATGATGCATTAGATAAATGACCTCCGCCGCCTCGTAGATGGCGGAGATCGCCAGCACCAGCGCGATTAATGGATACATGCGCATGGATTCAACGAATCCGCGCCGGTATCCCTGCCAAAAGCCCGTCGCGTCGACGCTCGCCGGCCGCAGTATCCCTTTTCCATGGATATAAACGGCGAGCATCCCCAGCACGTACCCCTGCCCTTCCAGCACCATCACCGGCCAATGGGTGGCCAGCAGGCCAAACATGCCGTTTGGCGCCGGTCCAAATACCAGCCCCCAAAAGAGCCCTCGTAACATCCCGATAGCTATTCCAATAAATGGAATAAACAGCGACGGCAGCGAGAGCGCCATGGCTGTCGCGAGAATCAGATTTACTCCAAACGTAATTGCAGCGGCGGCAACCACATTGCCGCTGATGTAAATTTTTTGCACGGGAGCCAAAACCGGTCCATTTAAAGCCTCCTTCACGGATTGCTGTGTCGAGCCCCGAAGACTCGGTAGAACCATAATCAAGACCATTCCCAGCGCGATGCAGCCATAAAAAAGCAAATTGATCACGATGTAAGATGGCAAATATCGCTCTCGGATAAGGTGCAGCGAATATTTAATCCACGAAAATGGGTTCATAAAATTTCTCAGGCATATTGTCACCACAATGATTCAAGGACACAATGTTATTGACTACGAAATGACACAAAACACTGAGAAGTTCTATCCGTGTCATCAGTGGTTAAAAATCGCGGGGTTCTCTGCGTTAAAACTTCAAAATGCGTAGAATGATCTCGTCTTAAAGGAGCTTTTATGCCAGCAGACAATTCAAATAGCCGCACATGGTTTATCACCGGGACTTCCCAGGGATTTGGCCGTGAGCTTGTCCGCGCTGCGCTGGATCGCGGTGATTGCGTCGTGGCCACTTCGCGGTCGCCGGAAAAAGTACGGGCTGCTTTCGCGGATGCCGGGGACCGCCTGCATACTGCGGCCATGGACCTCGACAACCCCACCCAAATTGCGGCAACCGTCGATTCGGCAATCCAGCGGTTCGGCCGGATCGATGTATTAATTAATAACGCCGGTTATGGTTTGCTTGGTGCACTCGAAGGCGCCAGCGACGCCGAAATTACCAGAATCTTTGAGACCAACGTCTTTGGCCTGTTACGCGTAACCCGTGCCGTGCTGCCCCACATGCGCCGCGAGCGCCGGGGGCACATCGTGAATCTCTCATCCATAGGCGGTTTAGTGGGACTGCCCGGCTGGGGAATTTACAACGCCACGAAGTTCGCGATTGAAGGCCTCTCCGAAGCTTTGGCTCTGGAGGTTGCCCCGCTGGGCATTGGCGTCACGATCGTTGAACCGGGCCCATTTCGCACCGACTTTCTCGGCGAGTCGCTGGCGATGGTTGAAAAGCGTTTTCCGGATTATCAGCAGATCACCGAAAAAACGCTGAATTATCAAAAAGAAAACGCAGGCGTGCAGGCCGGTGATCCGGCGCGCGGCGCCAAAGCCATTATTGACGCGGTCACCAGCAAAAATCCGCCATTGCATCTGTTGCTGGGCGCTCTGGCCTACCAGCGTGCGACGACAAAAATAAATTCCCTAAGCAAAGAAATCGAAACCTGGCGCGATGTGACGCTAGCCACTGATTTTCAGAAATGATCTGGGATTTACGAGCAAACAATATTGCCTTTACTGGTCACACTAAAGGGTCTTCGTTAAAATCCAAACATGCCGATTTTGAAAAAAACTCAGCGGGGACCGGCTGATTCCCACAGCGTTGCAAAACGTAAAAAAGCCGAAGAAGTTCACCACCAAAGTGTGCAATTGCTCCAGGCGATATTGGATACAGCGACCGATGCGATCATCACCATCGACGAACGCGGCATGATCCAATCCGCCAACGCCGCCACCGAAAAGCTCTTTGGATATTCCTCAGCCGAACTCGTAGGCAAAAACGTCAGCCGGCTGATGCCCGAGCCGTTCCACGGCGAACATGACGGTTATATCCGCAATTATTGTCGAACCGGACGGGCCAAGATCATTGGCATTGGCCGCGAAGTGATCGGACTCCATAAAAACGGCACGACATTCCCCATGCATCTGTCGGTCAGTGAGGTCAGGCTCAAGGACCAGAGGTTATTCACCGGCATCATACACGATCTGACAGGGCGACGACGGTTGGAACGACAGATTCTGGAAGCCGCCGCCAATGAACAGCGCCGCATCGGCCAGGATTTGCACGATGGACTATGCCAAGACCTGATCGGCATCGCCTTCGGTATAGAAGCCGTCGCGCGAAACCTGCCTGCCGATTCGGATAAAGAGTCGATGGCGAAACTGGCTGCAATGGTCCGCGAAGCGGCCGGTCAGGCTCGTCGATTGGCCCATGGACTTAATCCCGTCGATCTCAAAGCCGGCGGGCTGTCCGCGGCGTTGGAAAATCTGGCGGTCAAAGTCACCGAATCGTTCAGCATAAGCTGCACCTTTCAATGGGACCGCAAGGTCCGGGTGCGCGGCGACGCAGCAGCGACGCATCTTTATCGTATCGCTCAGGAGGCCGTAAGCAATGCCATACGGCACGGCAAAGCCAGTGATGTCCAGATCAATCTGACCGAAAATAGCGGATTCATTGTCCTTTCCGTAGCTGATAACGGAAAGGGAATGTCCGAAGCAGCGGCCGATAGTGTCAGGCAGGGACCTGCAGACAGCGGGCGAAACAAACCGCCCGCGGCGGGTATGGGACTTCAGACCATGCATTATCGAGCCAGGGTCATCGGCGGAACCTTTGCGGTCATGCCCCGCAAAGGCGGAGGCTCCATGGTGACCTGCACGATTGGCCGCGAGCATTCGTTCCGTCTGGGCCGAAAAGGCTAGGCCGCATCGGGAAATAACCTACGCCCCAAGCGTGGCCCCCTCTGATAAACCTGCCGTTATCTTCATGCGATAATTCAATAGTGTTCGAGAGAAATGGCGTGCGCCTTATGGCAAAAAAGGTCCATTTTATTCGGCGCCGACCATCCCATGCACTGCATGGCTCCGGCGTCATTAAAACCCTCCCCCACAGGGCGCTTCACTCCCGCGGGCGCTCGCATCGCAAACATTCAACACAACCAAATGCCGGACACTCAGCCCAACGTAAAGCAAAATCGGTAAATATCTTTGGCGTCGGCACCATCATTGATCCTCGTTGGGGAAAGCTTTTGTAATCTCCCTATCCCTTGTCCTCTTTCTCAATCTGTGGCCTATAGCCTGTACCCCGTCTCCTCGTCATAGGTAATTCTCCGATGTCGCGCTGGAACAATTCTTACATCTAAATCATGGTCCCACCCATCGCGGCATCGCCCCAAATATGCGATTAGATATTACATGAAACAGTTACCGAGCCATCAGAACACTCAGGTTAAGTTGAATTTCATGGCTAGCAGCCATTGTCCGGGATTCAACGGTACTTGTGGATTACTAAATGAATGGCAGGTGCTAATTAATGAAATCGTATGTGAAAAGTTTCACAATCTTGGCTCGATGTGATGTGGCGATGCGTGTGCATCCCCCGGGCGGTTGACCTTTAAAGAAGTGAAAGGAACCAGATTATGACATTCAAACAAAAAATGGCTATGTGTATCGCACTTGCAGCCGTAACTTTGCCGGTGCCGGCATTATGGGCCGATACCGCCGCTGCAAATTCAAGCTCAACTTCAGCCGCAACCACCACAACAACCAGCAACACAGCAGTACAAGCCGAGATGCAGGCAATGGCGCAGCAGTTGGCCGCTCTCAAAAAAGACCAGGCCGCCAGCCAGGCTACGGAGGCAAGCCTGGAACAGCAGATCGCCGTTCTAAAAACGCAAAATGCCACGACAGCGGAATCCCAGGCCACAGCTCAGGCCACGGCCGAGGCCCAGGCCAAAGCCATTGATTCGATTTACAAAGAGGTCATGTCCAACTCCGAAACGATTTCGGCGGACCTTGCCGAACATCCTACCGATAATAACATTTCCGAGACGTTTCAGAACATGTTTACTCCTCCAACTGGCATCAACTATTTTTCGCCTTTCGAAAACCAGAATCCCTCACACATTCGGCCTGATATGAACATGCAGATAGGCCAGCTCGGGGACATGCGATTTTACATAGGCGTGCAAACCGTCGGCCGTTATCAGGCACTCACCCAGCAAGCCGCTTATCACACTCCTCCAATGCCCGCAGTAGAGTATCCTGGTTTAGATCCGGGCTTCCAAACGGCCTATGGCAATCTCGATTTTCTGGCAACCATTCCCGGGAAATTGGATGTCTTCTTCGATTTGTACCTATCCAGCGTTGGGCACCCCAGCACGACGTATGGCGACCAGGGTTATTTGATCATTAAACAATTGCCCCCTCCTTTCGCCGGCGGTCCAATTGGAGATATCTTTAACTATATCAATCTCAAAGCCGGTGCATTTGACATCGACTTCGGTGATCAAAACTTCCACCGGTCGAACAACGCTTTCGTTGAGCTTAACCCATTGATTGGAAACGCCGTGGTGGATCCCAGCGCAGAACAAATCGGTTTCGAACTCTACTCCGTCAAAGGTCCCATATACTGGCTGGCTGGATTTAGCAACGGCACTACTACCGGCTACTTTGATTATGGCAGCAATCCTGCTGTTCACGGCAAAGTTTGGGGCTATATCGGCAATGATTTACGGCTATCGGCTTCCGTATACTATTGCGACCTCGGAGGCACTGCTAACGCCGAAGATCTCGCTACCGATAATCAGATCACGGATCTGTATGCCTCCACACGCAGTGGCGAACCTTATAACGGCATTTTCAATGCCGGTGATGATGGCGGCCAGATCACACCTGAAGCCGGACTCGATGTTCAGGCTTATCAGGGTGATATAACCTGGAACCACTGGCCGTGGGAAATGTATGGAAATGTCGGATGGACCCAGGACTCCGCCTACGACGAACGGTGGCTTTATGGGCAGGCCATGGCGACTTACCATATCACCGCTCCATTGTATGTGGCGGCACAATATAGTTTTGCTTATGCCGGTGCTGTTCATGGCGTCGACACCAATGGCTGGGTCGGACGCGTTCAGGTTGGCGGCGGCTACTGGCTGACCAAGAGTATTCTCACCAAAGTAGAGTACGTCTATCAGCAGTATTATAACTTTGCCCCCGACACCGGTATGGTGAGCGGTGTTGTCGCCTCCGACAATCCACGCTTCAGCGGTGTGACTGCTGAGATCGCCTTCGGCTTTTAAATGGAGTCAGAACATGTGTTTCTTGTTTAAGGCTCTTCACAACCACCTCCTTACTTCGCCAGGCCGTCAGGTGGCGGCCTGGCGCGGAGTTGGAGTATCCGCACTCGCTATCCTGGTTATTACATTTGCGGGCGCTGCCTCGATTGCGGCGTCCGCACCGCAGGGCACAACATTCACTGCTTCATCCGGCAATGTCACCATCAAAGGAACCTCAACACTGCACGATTGGTCCGCCCAGGGCAATACAGTCAGCGGCAATGTGACTACGTCGGGAGAATGGACTACCACAGGCCCAAATCCCATAAGCCTGCAGTCGATTCAACTGACCATCCCCGTCTACACACTCAAAAGCTCGGAAGGCGGGGGCATGGATTCCACGATGTACGGCACCCTGAATGCTAGTCAGCATCCAACGATTACATATCAACTGACTAAAGCGACCTTGAAACCTGCCCCGAATGGCCAAAATAATGTCTTTGTTTTTGATACCACTGGCAATCTGACGGTTAATGGCGTAGCGCAGAAAACATCTCTGGAACTTGCTATAACACATCAGGATAATACTAGTTTGACCATTAGCACCAGCGCCAACCTGAAAATGACTGACTTTGGCGTGCAGCCTCCAACGGCGATGTTAGGCATAATTAAATCCGGAGACGCGATCACCGTGACCGCGACCTGGCAACTGACAACTTCAGCATCTGATGCAGGAAAATGAGTCAAGGAACTTTCCAGCCCGAAATCGGTCATTCGCGGTTTTGCGTTGATTGCACGTCAGATAATCACCGCTGTCCACAACGTCCACGTAAACCACGTTTTGCCTCCTTCGGACTGAGTCTGCCCTGCCTGTTGATCGCTCTGTTACTGCCGGCGTGCAGCGATCCACCCGCCCAACCCCAGGGTGCACAGGTGGAAGTTTCCAAACCGTTGGTGGTCGACTTCAACGCCCAGAAAACGCCTTTGCATTTTGTGATAAGTCCTGACAGCTATGTGGAACTTAATGGCACGGCGACCATAGGTTCATGGTATAGCCGCAGCACCCAGGTTCAGGGCCAGGTGATCCTCGCTGTTTCCGGTTCTAAGCTCGAGAGTTGGTTCAATCATCTTCCTCAGGCTCCGAACCAGGATGACGCCGCGGGAAACAACGCCGCTAAATCGGTTGCAATTGCTGCTGCCGATTTCCCAGCGACCTCAACGTTGCACGATCCGCCGAGCGGTGCGTTGTCATTGCCGGTCGTGTCTTTGCGCAGTGATAACGCCGCTCGTGACCACGATTTACATGATGCCTTGAATGCTCAGCGGAATCCCGCCATCGATTATATCTTCGAACAGCTAAAGCGGGCTCAAATCCAGTGGGATGCCAACGGCCGGCCGGAATTGGATTTGCTCGTCTTAGGAAAACTGACCCTCGCCGGCGTGCAACGATCACTTTTGACAAATATGTTTGTGCAACGGGATGTTTATGGGCATTTTTATGTCTGGTCGAAATTCGACGTACTCATGAGTGACTATGGAATTATTCCGCCTTCCGCGTTTTTTGGTCTTATTAAGGCTGACAATCGGGTATCCGTCATTTTCGATCTGGACTTTACTTGTCCGGATACCAGCGTCAAGACACAATGAGACGATCATGAGCAAAGCAAAAACGCCTGCAGTTTCGTCATCCTCGCCATCTCTGGCCGGCAAGCGGAAAATTTTTCTTGTCGATGACCACCCCATTGTGCGCCAGGGATTGGCGCAATTGATTAACAATGAAGCGGATTTGATTGTCGTTGGCCAGGGTGAAGATGCCTTTCAGTCGCTTCGTGCCATACGCGGCGCAAAACCCGATTTGGTCATGGTGGACGTTTCGTTGAAAGACAGCGATGGCATCGAGTTAATAAAGGAACTCAAATCACAGTTTCCCAACCTGCCGGCGCTTGTCGTGAGCATGCACGATGAGTCAATATATGCTGAACGGGCGCTGCGCGCTGGCGCTGGTGGTTATGTGATGAAGCAGGAGGCGCCGCCAATACTGTTAACCGCGGTCCGCACCGTTCTGTCAGGTCAGGTATATGTCAGCAGCAAAATGAACGCTGTGCTTCTGCAGCGGATGGTTGCCGGCAAAAAACGCGACCGCGGACTGCCAATGGACCGGTTGACCGATCGTGAACTGGAAATTTTTCGCATGATTGGAGCCGGTAACAACGTCAAACAGATCGCCGACAAGTTATGCCTGAGCATCAAAACCATCGAAGCTCATCGTGAACACATTAAAGAAAAATTGAACTTTAAAAACAGCGCTGAACTTCTTAGATTCGCCATTCGCAATTCACCCGATACATAATCTGTATTTAAATCTGTACGCGGTCACCAGCAAAAATCCGCCATTGCATTTGCTGCTAGGTGCCCTCGCCTACCAGCGTGCGACGACAAAAATAAATTCCCTAAGCAAAGAAATCGAAACCTGGCGCGATGTGACGCTGGCCACTGATTTTAAATAAGAATCAGTTCAGCTTTTGTAGCGGCATGGAAAGCGACAGCGGCGCGTCTTGCGGATCAGAACCCCAGGTTTTATTGGGAGTGGGCCCCATTTGGAGTACCAGTGTGCCGCCATTGGAAATTTCCTGATAGGTGATCCAGGCGCGCTTGAGCGGCGTTCCATCAAGCTGGGCCGACTGGATATAGATATTGACCGGGGAATTATTCTTAGCGACGATGCTGAATGTTTTTCCTCCACCGGCATATGCTGAGTCAAGATGGAAAGTCACCCGGGAGAAGACCGGACTACCCAGGATATAAACGTTGCTGCAGGGACACACGGGATAAAAACCAGAAGCGGCCAGTACATACCAAGCGGATAATTCTCCTTCATCGTCATTGCCAGGCAGACCGTATGGGCCAGTCTTGTATGCGGTAGAGCAAGTATAACGGGACCATTTCTGCGTAAGCCAAGGCGCGCCTGCATAAGTGAACATGAACGCACATTGCTCGACGTTTTCGTTGGAGATATTGTAATAATTATTCCACTGCACCATCATCGCCGGAGTCGTTTTCTCAAACATTTCATTGAGCCGGGCGACGAATTTGTCCCGGCCGCCCAATAAATTGATTAAACCCTGCACATCCTGCGGCACGTACCAACCCTCCTGTCCCGGAGTGCTTTCGATACAGCCCTGACCAAATGTCGTGAAACCCTGCCAGGGAATTAAATTACCGTCGACAGTGCGGCCGTGAAACCATTGGATATTGGAATCAAAGATGTTGCGGTAATTTTGCGCGGATTTATACAATTGAGCGGCATCGTCGGTCTTTCCAAGTGCTTGAGCAAACTGCGCCAGGCAGTAGTCATCATAGGAATTGTCGAGCGTTGCGGAGATAGACAGTTTTCCCATGCAATAGCCGTGCTTGATCCAATCGTTAAAATCAACGCGATTCGATTGATCGGCCGGCCCCAGCGCTACGGCGCGACAGAGTTGATAGGCTTTCTGCACATCGTAACCACGAATTCCCTGCAGATAGGCATTGGCAATAATGGAAATGGCCGGATCGCCCACCATCTCGCCTGTGTCTATACCCAGCAATTCCCAGCGGGCAAGACCCTTTACGTCACCCTGTTGGGTTAATTGCATCAGCGTATTAATTTCATCATTAACCATGCTACGATTGATCAGGTTCTGGAGCGGGAATTCGGCGCGGTATACGTCCCAGCCACTAAAAATGCTGCGAACGATAAATCCGTTAGCCTTGTGTGGCTTGCCATCCGAGCTGGCGTAGTAACCATTCACATCTACAATATTGCGCGGATCGATCATTGATTGATAAAGCGACGAGTAAAAAATCCGTCTGTCTGCGTCAGAACCGCCTTCGACATCTATTCTGGAGATGGCGCTGGCCCAAAGCGCTCGTGCCTGTTGGTGAACGGCGTCAAAGTCCCAACCCGGAATGTCATGCAAAAGATTGGCGCGAGCGCCATCCATACTCACAAAAGAAATGCCTGCTTTAACCAGGACCTGCTGCCCCTGCGTAGTAGGAAACTCAATGAAAAAACCGGAATTCTTGCCGTTCAGTTCCGTAAGACTGCGCGAAACATCCTGGCCATCCCATATACCGAATGATTTAATCGGATCATGGAATTTCATGTAGAAATAAACGGTATAGTGCGAAACGCGTTGAAAACAACCGTATCCACCGCTGCTGGGGTCGCAGTATATCCAACCTTCCACGGTATAAGCATCCAACTGATGTATGAATTGAGCCGTGGAATGAGAGTCGGCGAGCTTGCCGATGCGACGAGCGAGATCGAATTTAATATAACTGGAAACCGAAGCTGGAAAAGTAAAACGAATGAAGCCGGCATGGGGCGCAGCGGTCAATTCCGTCTTCACCTGGTAACGGTCCAGAACCACGCTGTAATAGCCGGCGGTAGCGACTTGATTTTTCTGTTGATATGCGCTTTTTGCCGTAGTGCGGTCGATGATAAGCGGTCCGGTTTCAGGCATGACCTGCAGGTTACCAAGGTCGCCGTAACATCCTACACCCAACATGTGCAGAAAACTGAAACCTTCAATGGTTTTGTCGTCGGCCGAATAGCCTGAACCCCTATCCCCACCGGTGATGGTATCAGGACTTAGTTGCACCAGGCCGAACGGCGTGTCGGCGCCGGGAAATGTCTTACCGGCCGCGTCACCCCAGTCGCGAGGAACATCGGTAATCGCACCGAACATGGGGTCGATGTAGTCCACGTTGGATTGGGCTCGAGCGAAGCCTGCAACAAAGACCAGCAGAAGCACCGGGATACCGATGTTAAATCGACAAGGCATAAATATTTTCGTTGCTAAAACAAAATTTGAATCATTTATACCGCTGGTCATTCTGCATAGTCTATCTTCTTAAATCCGGAATGAGAATTAGTCTTGCTTTTCCGGCGGCATGGTGAATTGCAGACCCGTACTAAACCACCCTGTAAGTCCTGGTTTGGTTGCGCCGATGCTCCAGAGCCTGTAGCCGTTGGCGGTTGGCGCATAGCGCAACGGTTGGCCATCAAACGGATCGATGGGAACGCTGGACAGATATTGCGGGACTAATGCGGTCAAAACTTTGGGATAATCACCATGATCGGTATGCCAGGCGGCCAGGGCATATTCGGTGCGCACCATCGGAAGAATGGTTTGATATGCGAACTGTTCCTGAATAAGGCGATTTGAAATATACGGCCGCCATGCGATTGTTTTGACTATATCGTCGGCAAATGAGCTGTCCATGATACGCGATTCTGGATTCAGCGTTTTTTGTTCAGACAGTGCCTGATCATAAGTTTTAGCCTGAGAAATTCGCATCCAGTCGTCATAAAAATGATTGTCTTGGATCATTAAAAATACATAATGAACCGGAACAACTCTAAACACACACCAGTCAAATAAATATGAAATTTGATCCCAGGAGGAAAGCTGCGGGGGCAATAGTTGCCCAACGAATTGAGAAAATGCCGCCTGCGGCTGGGCTGGACCAAAACCTTGCAAAAAGCCTACTTGATAATGACGTCCCCGCGCGAGATTCTCAAGAGCATCAAGTGCAAAATAACGTTCTTCACCATCAATTGATTCTGAAAAGGCCGGCAGCGGCCTTAAATCACCCAGAGCATCCGCCATTCGTTTGGCGTCATTTGTGCTCAATAGTCCACTGGCAATGATTTGCTGGTCGATATCGGCCGCGAATTCCTCTTCTCTTCCAGCGATCATTAATTGAACGACCATAGCCGACACTCGAGCTTGTAAATGAGTCAGACGATGAATAGCCAGGGCGTCATCCAAAGCAACATCAACGTCGTTTTCTCCAAGATCATACATGGCATCTATCCCGACACTCTCCGTCATAAATTTAAATGCCGAAAGCAGGCGGGGAAAACCGGCCAACATCTGGAATTGTTCTGTATTACTAGTAATAGGGTCATACCAATGCGACATCTGCGAAGCCGCCAGATAGGCGTTGATAAAGTCCTGTTGTGAATCGAGCCAGTGCCCCACTTGCGGATATTGGCTATCGGTAAAAGGCTTTCTCGTTACCTCTCCATAAATGTGGTCCACGTCCTGCCATTGAAAACCGTGCTTGGATAAATAATCGTACAAATAAACGAACGGATGTTTTGGCGACGGCAGTGACATCACACCCAGCATATTCATATATTCTTTTTTATAGTCCGGTGGGCCATTAATATAATCTGATCCCGCAGCGCGCAGAAGAACCACCACCGCATTATTTTCAGGCGTCACGCCCTGGGAACATTTTATATTCAGTGCCGCCAGGTAATCTATGGATCCATCCTGTTTTACCGGCGAGGTTAGACGCGTGGTGTCATAGGAAATGGGAATATATTTCCAATAGGCTCGCAATTGCATGCAGAGCGTAAAATAAATGATGATTTTGACCCACGCCGCCATGGCACAAGATTATATGGCAAAAATTTTTAATTGACCTGCCGCCTTATTATCCCCCCTGCTCGATAGCTATATATCACGATGAGGAACAGGCCACAGAGATCACAGAGGGCTCAGAGGACGGTGGAGAAAATAGTAGATGCAGAGTCTTTTTTATTCTCCCGGCATCTGCATCGAATCTTTGAATACCTGCGATTCATCAGGCAAAGCATATTTTTTTTGGAACTCACTTTTAGAAAGAGGAGCTGATACAGAACCATTCAGCGTATTTACAGCATAATATAGGTTGTTTGATAAGTTATACGTAGTAATATTGTCGATTACTAACCTTAGAGGAGCTCGTCTTACCAAAACCAATTGTTTTGAACCGATAACTTCGTAAGATATAACGTTTTGATCCACAATCACTCGCCCATTATTATCTACTAAAGAATAATAGGTCCCGTCCGTTTTCAAAATGACATTTGGTGCGATTGTCTTATGAGACATCGTTGTCGAAATCAGAACTATTATTGTAAAAAAGCCAGCAATATACAGAAATGGAATTAAGCCAGAAAGCGAGGTTAACACATGAAATCTGTCTCTATGCCATTGTCGTATTAAAAAGATTAAAGCCAGAATATACGGAATAGGATAAGCTAAAAGAGCACAAACGATGGCATAACGAGCAGGATAATCCCAAGGACCGCGGCTTGGCGCGTCAAACTCAAAAATTGAAAGATAGACGAATACGGGCCAAGCAAGGACTAATGCGCCACCTATAGTAAAAGATAGCACTCCAAGTATTACTAATATTATATTTTTCATAATTTATTAAAAATTAGCGTTTTTGTCGATTATAACGTCGCAACATAGCTGAATCTAACGCCGATACCATCGACAAAAATCTTCGAGTGTGGAGACGTTTTAACGCAGTGGACGTGGAGGGGGTATTCATCAAACAGAGCCTAACTTTGCGGTATGCAATATTTTATATTCCGATCCCTCCGGGGTCAGAGTGCTTTGAAATAAATGCACGTCCACGACTTCCCAGCCGCTAATGGGTTCCATGGCGTCCGGCGAAAAATGTTCCAGCCGTCTGAGTAACCGATTCAATCCATGATTGCTTTGCACTCTTCCCAGCGTGATGTGCGGCAAAAGTTCTCGCATATCCAGATCGAATCCCATGCCTGCAAGTTTTTGATCCACCTGCCGATGCAAACGCGTTAGCCGCTGGTCGGGTGAATTAACCTCGGCGGTAATCACCCGCACCTTGCCGCGCGATTCGATGCGATCCAGACCGATGATATCCAGTTTAAATGGCTCGGTCGCCGCGGCGGCGGAGTCCATGCGAGCGGCAATTTGAACCAACTGATCGTCAGCAGCCTCGCCGATAAATTTGACCGTGATGTGATACTGTTCCGGCTTTACCCAGCGCACCTCGGCCTTAGCCTGCTCCAAACGTTTTTGCAGAGCGAAAAGCTCGGCGCGTAAGGCTTCAGAAACTGTTATCGCGACAAATAATCTCATCAGACAAGGCCGTGTGCGACCATCTTGCGAAATTCCCTCATACGCGACCCGATTGTCCTTCGATTGGCTCGGCGCAAGGCTTCGAGGGAAAAATCTTCAATGGTAAAACTGGCCATGATGGTCCCCGCCGCGACCGCCTGCTTAAAGATTACCGGCGACCAGCGTTTTTGTGCGGTCATATAACCAAGCAATCCGCCGGCGAAACTATCGCCGGCGCCGGTGGGGTCGACGACTTTTTCCGTTGGATACGCCGGCATGGCGAAGAGTGAATCGTCATAGGCGGCGAGGCAGCCGTGCTCGCCTTTTTTGATCACCACCAGCCGCGGCCCGCCGGGCTTGAGGAGCTTGCGGATCTGCTGGAGCGCGGAAACGAGATTAACCTTTTCGGTCAGCAGGCGCGCCTCAAAATCATTAAGCACCAGACCATCAATTTTTTTTAGGCTCTTCATAAGTTCCGCGCGGTGATTTTTAATCCACAGGTCGCGTGTATCGGAAATAACCAGTTTGGGTTTATGAACCTGCGAAAGCAATTGCATCTGCAAATCCGGATGGGTCGCGGCCAGAAAAACCACCCGGCTTTGGGCGTATTCCGCCGGAATCACAGGTGATTTTTCAATCAGGACGTTCAGGTCAACAGCCGTGGTTGTAGCCTCGTTCATGGTCTGATCGTAACGACCCGCCCAGCGGAAGGTTTTGCTTCCTTTCCGGCGTTCCAGGCCGCGTGCGTCGATGTTGGGATGGACAAAAACAAAATCGAATTCCGAAGGAAAATCCTCCCCTACCACACCAACGAGATAGACTTTGCAGAAATGAACGGCAGCCCAGGAAAAATAGAGCGCCGAGCCGCCGAGAATATTTTCCTTTGCCCCAAACGGCGTAACAACTTTATCTATGCCGATAGAACCTGTAACCAGTAAGGACATGCAAAACCTTTCACGATGGATTTTAAAAGCCTCTTACACTTCATTCGAAGCGCTGTGAATTTCCCCCTCTACCTTCACATGGAACATGTGATCGAGGGCGAGTTTAATTTCGCTTCCCAGCCGGGCGGCGGAATCCTGATCCATAGCGGATTTGGCCTGGATTACTTCAGCCAATACCAGCAGAGCGGTCGCAGTTGGGTCACTGGTAAGAGCCCGCAACTGGGTATAACGCTGTTCAATTGATGGTTGGTCCATTTAAATGCCTCCCAATTAAGCTCCATTAGATAAAAGCAAGTTTAATCGAAATTCTCTGATTATGAGCCTCTAGACCGGTATTCCTTCTCCAGACGCCTGAAGTGAGCCAGAACGTCATCCAAACGCGAACGCTTATTACGCGCCAGCCAGAGCGTGCGAAATTCGACGGAGAGCCGGCGAATGTCCGCCGCCTGCGTCGCCATAATTTTGGCCCACAATTTTTTACTTCTTTCACCCGTCCCGCTATGGGAAAGCCGGCAATCGGTGCGCAAAAGTACGTGAAGAAGCAATCGAGCGGTAAAAGAAAGTTCATCAAAAATCCACTTCTGATCGGGTGGCGCTTTTCCGGCGGCAGTAGAAAATATTTGGATCATTTTTTTTGCCCCATTTATTTCCGGCTTCAATCTGTTTATTTTGAGCAATTTGAGTTTCTCGTGTTTTTCCCATGGCTCGCGGAAAAGAAAAAATTCCAACGAGGCATTGCGGATTCGCTTACCGCTGATACGACTGGAAACGTTGCCTAAATCAAAAACCGCCTGTGCGACCTGGGCAGTGGAATGTAGTACATGAACCGCCGCAGCCTGGATGATTGAGCGGTCGGTTTGGTTCACGTTCCAGGCAAGTGCGGCGCCGGCAGCGCTGGGCAGCAGGCTCACCGCCGACATCTGCTGATGCCCATAATCGCCCCAGTCGGTATTAAGAAGGCCTACTGCACCGGAGGATAGACCCGCCCGTGCGGCGGAGCGGATATTGGTGAAGCTATTGGAGTTTCGCCCGCCAAGCGATTGCCAGCTTGAAGTTCCCGGGCAAATGTAAAATGCCCGGCGGGAAGCAGCGAGCAATCGGCCGTGTCTTGGAAACGGATGGTCGAACTCATAGCCCCATTCAAGCAGAATGGCGTCTTTAGGCAATTCACTTACCAGATCGGGATGCTTGATGATAATGTCCGCCCACAACTGAACGCGTTTGCCATGTCGTGCCGCTAATCCGGCGCAAAAACCAATCCAGTCAACATAAATCCGGCCGGTTCCAAGCTTTGTTGCTTTAGCGCGGCTTTTACCTTTACCCAAATCCCAGGGCTCATCGCAGCAGATGTTCATTAGGGAACTGGAAAAATTAGGCAAAAATTCGTCATACATGCCGGCAAGGAGTCGCCGTGATTTTGGATCGCTTACGTTGAGGGTCCAGGGATCATCGCTCCACGGTTTAATGCCCTGTTTAGCTAAATCCCCGGGCTCAATTTCTGCAAGACGCCGGTAGCGTCCAAGACGGAGGATTTTGTCAAAGTGGCCCAGCGAAGTCAGCGATGGAACAAAATCAATGTGCCGGTGGCGGCAGGCCGTATCAATCTGGCGGATTTCGGCAGCGGTCAATGGCGTAGTATCGCGATAAAAATCCGGATGCGCACGGAATTTAAAAACATTTTCCACATAAAGTTGGAATTCATTGATTTTCAGCGCCGCCAGTCGGTCGACTAAATCAAGAATAGTTGCGAGTTTGGGAACCTTGCCGCGGGATATGTCCAGATAAAAACCACGGCGCTCGTAGTCGGGCCAATCCACAATTTCCAGATGCGGTAAACGCCGTGGATGAATATTGATCAGTTGCAACAACGTTTGAGCCGCGTAAAACAAACCCTCGGGGGTGGAAGCACGGGCTTGTACGCCTTGCTTATCGACGACAAGTTCATATCCCTGTACGTGTTGTACACAGGGAGAAAGCACAAACTGAATCGTGCCGCCTGCGGAAGCATGTGAAGCAATCCAGGACCATGATGAATGAGTTCGCGCAGAAAGAATGCCGCACAACTTATGCGCGGAATTCTGAAGCCCTTCATCGGAAAGAGCTAATGAAATTGTTCCATTAACCGGAAGTTTCCAGGCTCCCGGAAAATTACTGACCACTTTCGGTGCAGGTATAAGATTCTGAATGTTCACCAATTACTCCGCATGATGCCGAGGAGATTATCAGAGAATTCCAGGGCCATAACAATGCGGCCACTGTATAATGACCGGAAGCATAAGGCGATTTTTCATGGCCGAACCAGTTCATCCCTACGGCGAATACGGTATAGCCCTGCGTGCACTGGGCACAGGACGCAATACGCTGGGGATACTGCTGTTTATCTGCGTGATTACACAGGTGATTGGATTTCTTCTCGTGCGGTTCTCCACCGAACCTTATACCGGCAGTAATCCCGTGGTAGCAACCACTCCGTCCGCAGCGCATCGTCCGGCAAGTCAGCCGGCGGTAACAACCGTTTCGGGTGTTTTCGTAGTGGATGAAAATCCGGCACAAAACCAATGGACCGGCGGTCAGACCGTGGAAAATTACGGCGCTGCGCGATGGCTGACCGATGCTCAGGGGCGCAAACTGAATTTACGCTCCGAATGGGCAACGACGTATTATCTGGCGGCGCCTGTGACACAACAGATTGGCGTAATCACGGCGGCATTACAGGTCATTTTGATTTTTTTGACGTGGATTTTGATTCTTGCGGCACGCGCACCTGGATCAGCACACATGACGCGTGGACTTATTGCGTCCGTCATTCTGCTGTTTATTGTTTTGCCGTGGCAGAGCCTTTTGCCGGGATTTCCTATACCCGGCGTTTTGTATTCCGCCAATGAACTGATTAATACGCTCATTGTGGTATTTCTTCCGCCGCCCGGCCAGGGGATTAACTTTGATCAGCGCCTGCTGATCGTGATTCGTTATGTGCTCTGGCCGGTGATCGCCATGGTGGTCATGCTGATGATCGCGGAACGGTTTCGAGCTGGGATAAGGCAGGCGATCGGTCATCCGTTGCAAAGCATTATTGACGGTGAAAGGCGGCAAACCGCCGCACAATCGCAAACACGAAAGCAAGGCATTGGAATATAAAGAAAGAATGAAGGTTGCATTGCCGGTTGGCTAGTGTTGATTGAGTTTTGAGGTTTATGGTTGATCCTGGCTCATTATAAGGTTAGAGTTTCTCATACATGATACGGCTCTAACATGGGGGAGGACTCTCAATGGCCAATATGCACCGTTTGCCATCGATCCGCCGGTTTTCAACACTGACTAAAATTTTCGTCTCTAACAAACATATTGCTCTGGGCACCGGCGTTCTGGGCGCCATGGCGGCTTTTATGCATCCTTCGGCACTTATGGCCGCCACCACGGTAACGGCATCGTCGAACTGGAGCGGTTATGCCGACGTTGCCAGCTCGGGCCAAACTTTTTCGAACGTTTCAGGCGACTGGACGGTACCTACAATCGCTTCAAACTCAAGCAGCGGCTATTCAGCATTTTGGCTGGGACTTGATGGATTCAGTTCTTCGACAGTCGAACAAATCGGTGTTTCCGCTGACAAGGTCGGCGGCAGCGTGGATTATTATGCCTGGTACGAAATGTATCCCAGCTATTCGTATGAAATTCCTCTGGCGATTAACCCGGGAAATGCCATTTCCGCAGATGTAAGTTATCTGGGAAACAACAAATACGACTTATCTCTTGATGACCTGTCGACAGGCAAAGACTACAGCACAACTCAAACCATGAGCGGTGGAAAGCGATCCAGCGCAGAATGGGTTGCCGAGGCGCCGTCAGACGGCTACGGCATATTGCCGCTGGACAATTTTGGATCGGTTACGTTCACAGACGCTTCCGCCACACTCAATGGAGTTACCGGCTCGATTAGTTCGTTTTCCAACTACGACATTGACTTGGAACAGCCGACTATCGACGCAACACCCTCTGCGCTCACCGACGATGGAACAAGCTTTACCATTACAACATCCGCAGTCAGCCCGCCTCCACGTCCACGCTTTGATCCCAACCCCTGGGGAAGATGGTCCGGCGACGACCCTTCAGATGTTCCCGAACCTTCAAGCCTGGCTTTGGCTGGTTCAGCCATGGGCATGCTGTTATTGGGCCGCCGACGCCGCCGCTCCGCCTGAAGCAAGCAATTCCTTACGATGAAATTCTGTGTTACCCAGTTGGCCGCATGCGCCAAAGACGTCTCGGCCAATGGTGACGCGCCGTTTGGCAAGAATTCCTTTCTGGCGCAAGTGCAGAATAAAAGCGACAATCGTCTGGTCATCCGGCGTCTGGTAAGCAGCGGGCTGTTGCGGATTGTAGGCAATAACATTCACACGAACCGGCAGAGATTCGCACCAGGCCGCCAGAGCATCGGCGTGATGCTCTGAATCGTTGACGTCTTTTAGCAGCACATATTCAATAAAAAATCGCGTGCGTCTTGTGCGGGGATAATCTAGAAGCGCCTCTTTAAGTTCAGCCAATGGCATGGCGCGATTGACGGGCATAAGCTCATTGCGCAGGGCATCATCCGCGGCAGTCAGGGAAATCGCCAGTCGAAGCGAAGTCCAGCGAAGTTCGGCGAGTTTTCGGATGCCGTCCACCCGCCCCACCGTGGAAATCGTGATGCGGGAAAGCGGTACATTCAGACCCGCAGGATCATTGAGTATACGAATAGCTGCAACAACGGCGTTAAAATTATCCAAAGGTTCACCCATGCCCATGAATACGACGTTGCGCAGACCGGGCTCGGCAGCTTCGCTTCGATCAGCTTGCCGGCGGAGAATCTCCTGTGCCGTTGTAAATTGTATGACGATTTGATCGGCGCTTAGATTGGCCAGCAATCCCATCCGGCCTGTCTGGCAGAAGGTGCAACCCATGCGACAACCCACCTGAGAAGAAATACAAAGCGTGTACCAGCGCTGACCGTGGTAATTGCGCATGGGAATGATGATGGACTCAGTTTCCAGCTCGCGTGAGGCAAAATGTCCGGCGGACAGACAAAATTTAATTGCACCATCCTGCTGTATCAAACGCGTAGGTCGGAGATGGGATTCAGAAATCATCGAACTGATCCATATTATTTAGCCGGATGCGTGGTCGGAACAGTCCCCGAGGCAATGGAACTAATCACTTCCTGGGCTTTAGCGTGTAATTGCGCCAGCAGCGACGGCGGCACGTCGGAAGCATGGACGAAATAATCAAATTGCAAAGATCCTACGCCGGTGGGAATCGGAATCATTCCGACAACCGGATCCTGTTGATTGACTTCGTGATTGGGAGTACTGGAGCTGTTATTGTTCACCACGTCCAGCAGCACGTAATCGTCCATAATCTGATACGTGATACCGGTGGCGCCGCTGAGCGCATCGAGCGTCTGGAGGATGGTACCGTCGTTGGAATCGACGTTAACCGTAGGAACGGCCAGATACAATCCCGGCTGGGGTCTAAAATCCACGCCGGAAAGCATGGAAAGTTCGCTTACGACCTGTTGCAGCGGCACATTGGATTGTTTGAGAATAATCGGTCGGCTCAACTGCTGGCGAATCCATTCTGATCCAGGTTGAATAAATATGCGGTTGTCACTTAGATACCAGATCATGTGCAACGATTGGGTATAAGCGTCGAGCGACTGCGCGATCGGACAAGGCAACTGGGCCTGCACATTGCTGATCGCCATGGCACGTTCCGAAGCGTCGGTGGGAGAGAGCACAACGTCAATATCCGGCTGGTCAAGAAGTTTTTGCAGATCCCGGGACCAATCGCCGGTGCATTGAGATTGAACAACCTGATTGAGCTTGTGCAAGAGGTCAAGTTCATTCCAGGTGGCGCGGCGGCCGATGCGAACCAATGCCTCCGACGGCTCAATAACCACGTGCTGATTGGAAACTGCCATTGAAAGACAAAGTTCATCCATGATTTTCTGC